>JAEEGL011616557.1_pt1 | contig 52345 bp, 43 predicted proteins | sample 9134231 | NCBI WGS metagenome assembly JAEEGL01 (sample SAMN16246548, study PRJNA631951) | gut metagenome | biome: gut microbiome; feature: rumen; material: fiber-attached | host: Bos | place: Iran: Karaj | collected 2018-10
GTTTCCGTAACAAAGTCCTTAACGTCCAATAAGATGACCGGAACATCTTCATTCACCTGTTCCCTGTCTATGATCATATCTTTAAAATCCGGCTTCCCCAGTTTGGCTTCTGCTTTTTTGACGGTAATGTCTTCTTCCAGTCTCAAAGCACTTACGGCACTGGTATTAACGGAGCTGTTTCCGCATCTGACAATATAATCTCCTTTTTCCAGTATGAAGGAACTGGTTTCTTCATCATAACCGGCCAGGTCATTCATCTTAAATGTTACAGATACCGTTTCAGATTCTCCCGGGTTCAATTCCCCGGTTTTTTCAAATCCGGCCAAATCCTGATAAGCTCTGTTCAGTTTTCCTTCCGGACAGGAAACGTAGATCTGAACTGTCTCTTTCCCTGCATGTTTACCGGTATTATGGACATCCGCAAACACGGATACTTCTGATCCGTTAACTCTTATAACTTCATTATCGATTGTAAAGGAAGCATAACTTAATCCATGTCCAAACGGGTAAAGAGCCTTTCGTCCGATACTGTCAAAATAACGGTATCCTACATAGATGCCCTCTTTATATCTTGTTTCATCCTGTTCTCCGAAACTGCCTTCATGGCTGTAGTCTTCCCATTTTGACCAGGTGGTTGTCAGCTTGCCGGAAGGGCTGTACTTGCCTAAGAGAACATCAGCCAGAGCATTTCCTGTTTCCACTCCCAGCTGTGAAAGAATAAGAATGTTTTTTACCTCTTCCAGGCCTGACAGATCAACCGGTCCGCCAACGTTAAGTACCAGCATGAACTTATCATATTTTTCATTTATAGCCAGTATTTCTCTTTTTTCGGTCTCTGTCAGAAGGAAATCTCCCTTTTCGTTTCTGCGGTCACTTCCTTCACCGGAGTTACGGCTTAAAACATAGATCGCCACATCCCCATCAGCATCTAAAGGAAGCTGATAGTCAGGAACTGTCATTGTCATTCCCATGCCTTCCAGCAAGGCAAGAGTATGCTTCTTGCGTGCTCTGGCACGGACTTCTGCTTTAAAATCTACCTCTGCCTTTTCAAGTATTTCATCATAACTGTCAAGCCATTTTCCGCTTGTAATAGTAAAACCATGTTCCTTCAGTCCCTGTTCCACTGTTACCCAGTAGCGGGAGTTAACCTCACCGGAACCGGTGCCTCCCTTGACGGTATGTCTTACCCCTGCCCCATATGCGGCAATTAAGCCTGGTTCTGTCAGAGGGAATGATCCGTCCGTTTTTAACAGTACCATGCACTCTGAAAGATGCTTCCTGAGCCTCTCTACATTACTCTTTTCCAATGCTTCCATATTATATCCTCAACATTCTTACATCTATTATAATATCTTTTATTAAAATGTATGGGGTTTCACTAAAAAACAGTTCTAATTCCATAGATTTTCTGTGTAATTTTATAAAAGAATGTTGTATAATCAAAAACGTATAGTCATTTCTCGGCTATACGTCAGAACAGTTTACAAGAAGGAATCGGTATTAATTATGACAAAAGAACAGCTGGTAGAAAAAGCCAAAACCCTCGCTGAAAGCGAAAACCTCGCTGACGCATTCCGTCAGCTCCCTGACCTGCAGAAACAGTGGCGTCAGCAGGACAGTGAAGTTGAATCACTGTCAGACGTTGAACTGGCAGATCAGTTCTACGCTTACGTAGATGCCATCAAGGCCAAGAAGAATGAAGCATTTGCTTCCTCTGAAGACAACAAGAAGTCCATCATCGAAAGAGCTAAAGCCGCTCTGGAAGAAAAGAACTTCAAGAAGGCCGGAAACATCTTCAATGATCTGATGGCAGAATGGAAGAGCGCAGGCAGATCAACCAAAGAAGTTGATGATGCATTATGGGAAGAATTCAGCGAAGTAAGAAATCAGTTCTTCGCCAACAGAAAGGCTTACATGGAAAACCTCGAAGAGGTTCATGCCAAGGCTAAGGAAGTCAAGGAAGAACTCATTCAGCGCGCTAAGGAAATCAACGCTCTGGAAAGCATCAAGGAAAAGACCGCTAAGATGGCAGCCCTGATGGAAGACTGGAAGAAGTCCGGCAGTGCAGGCAGAAACGCTGACGAAGCTCTGTGGCAGGAATTCAACGTTGAAAGAAAAGCATTCTACGCAGCTAGAAATGCATATTATGACAGCTTAAGCAAGCAGTTCTCAGAAAGAGCTGAAGCTAAGAAGCAGATCATCACCTCAGCCAGACTGAACCTGGCCAGAAGCGAGTTCACTGATGAAGAAATTGAATCCATGAAGGAACTGCGCAAACAGTGGAAGACCATCGGCAATGCCGGTAAGGAAAACGAAGAAGCACTTTGGAATGAATTCAATCAGATCATGAATACTTACTTCGAAAACATGAGAGCTTATAAGGGCTAATAAAAACTAAGGAAGCAATGCTTCCTTTTTTCTTGCACAAAAAAGGATCCGTATGGCGGATCCTTTTTAGTCTGTTATTAGTGGAATAGAACGTAGCGTTTCTTTAGAAGAATGGCTATGATTGCGAATGCAGCTATTCCTGAGATTACCAGCATTGCACCATACAGGATTACTCCAGAAGCGTCTCCTGTATCAGGTGTTGAAGTGATAGTCAGAGTACCGGCAACATACTTAACCGTATAGTTACCCTGATCCTTTTCTCCTACAGGTGTCAGAGCATAAACGCCCTCTTCTTCACCAGGTTCTCTTTCGATATTGTAGTCAACTGTATCGTCACCAACAAGACCTTCAACCTGACCTTCAAAGGCAGGATCTTCTTCATTGACCTTCTTAGTGTAGTCTCCTACAGTTACGGTAACTTCCTTCGGTGTAATTGTATATGTAGCTGTCTCTACATTGATTACATAGTCTTCTGTTTCTTCCGGATAATCTATTACGGAGATGACATATTCACCTACGTTTTCACCAGGTTCACGGGTCAGTTTGTAGGTGATTTCATTTCCTGATGTGGCTCTTAACAGATTGAGTGTATTAGCACTTTCATCCAGTCCTTCGATTCTGGCGGTAAGTTCTTCATCTTCCTCGCCGTAAACCTTGGTCTTATCATCAGGGATGATTGTAACAACCTTCTTTTCAACCCACTTACCTGTTACTTCAACATCCTTGGCAGGCATGACTGTGACTTCACCTGTCCAGCCTTCAAACTTATAACCCTTGCATGAAGGAACTTCAGCAGCAGGTACTTCCTGTTCAAACAAGTATTCCTTTGCTTCAGGAACTGCCGGTGCACCTTCTACATCATTTTCGTATGTATAGGTAACCTTATACTTGTTTCTTGTATAGTACAGTTTTAATACTAGACTTCCGTCAATCTTGATCTTTTCAGAAACAAGTGTACCATCAACTGTCTTATCGAATGTGAATCCTTCATATTCCTTAGGTTCAGCTGTAACTGTGGTATTAGCCTCGCCCTTGGCATCTTCAGTTTCAGCAAGTTCAAATGTACCGTCAAGCTTCTGCTTGTAGTGTTCTACTTTATATGGAGCTGTTGCATCATATTCAACATTCGGTACAGGGAAATCATATTTCTGATCTTTATACTTACCATCAGTTGAATCGTAAATCAGCTGTGCAGACTTATTGGTGTCATAGTGTTCATCATTTTCGAACAGTCTGGTTTCAGCTTCTTCGCTTATCAGCAGATCATAGCTCAGAGTAACCTTCTTGGCAATTGCGACAGGGACGTTGATTGTCCAGACGATTTTCTTTTCTTCCTCATTATACTCAATAACATATGGGTATACGCCTTCACCGTCTGCTGTGCCGTAATTCCACTTGTTTTCTCCGTCAGCTGCAGCTTCCAGAACTTCTTCTCCCAGAGTCATTCTGAACGGTACGGCATCGTCTTCCTTAACCAGGGTGAATTCATCGGCGATATAGTCTGTTACGACACCTCTGCCAACAAGATAAATAATGTCATTGCTGATATCGCTGAACATCTTAGCTACAGCATCTGTATTGCTGATGTCTGCAGCATATTTGCTGTTTTCAGGCTTGAGAACCCACATGTTAAATGACTTGGCAAGACCTAATCCGCCGCCGCTTCCCCAGCCATCATAGATGACTGCACCGCAGTTGTATCTAGTCTGCATGTCTTTCCATAAGTGTGCAGCCTGCCATAAGCCCTTCTGTAAACAGTCAGGATTATAATGATAGCACTCCTCATTCAGTGTTGTCTCATCAAATGTATATGTGCCGTCACCGTTGTCTATAACTGCATATGGATTAATCTGGAAATAATGAACTTCCTTACCGTGGAACATCTCATTTTCAGGGGTGAACACATGATATTGCCTATACGGTGCGAAAGTGAATAAACTTGATCCATTTGTGGTATTATATGATTTAGCTTTTCCCGGAAGACTATTGCTGCCTTCTTCTGCATATGTACAGTAAAGGTCATATTTGGTTTCCGTACTGCTGATTAATTCATCGTTTCTGCCATACAGCTCATCAAACATTGCAACAGATGCGGTGTTACTATCATTGTAACCATAATAATACCCTTTTGTATCATACTGCGGAATTTTCTTACGGTTGCCGCTTGTCTTATCATATGATCCTGTTGACTGACCTGTTGCAGGTACAGCTATTGCCTTGTTGTATTTGGTTGTATACTGCGTGTAGAATGTTGTAGGTTCTCCGGCTTTGTTGTTCCAAATATATGTCTTGCCGTCCGTCAGCATGACAACGTATTATTTGCTGTTCTCAACAGTTTCATCAGCTGCCAGCAGTTCATCGGCCATTACAAGACCGCAGTGCAGGCCTGATCCGCCTCCAGGGATACAATGACCTTCGTCATAATCCGGATAGTTTTCCGGATTTTTTCTGTAGTCCTTCTTTGACGGTGCGTTAATCGCCATATCGATTGCCTTATCAAGGTCTTCGTGGTCATCAGTGTCATAAATGACGAGTCCCTTATATTTGCCGTCTGAAGCGATGTCAAGTCCGTCTGAAGCAATTCCAGTAAACTTTACTATAGCTATTTTGATTTCCAGATTTGTATTCATTTCGAGAATATCTTCAAATAGCTGTGCGATGTTTTCACCGAAATTAATGTGTTCATTTGTGGTTGAACTGGATGTGTCAGCAACGAATACGATATCGATGCTATTTTTGTATTCTGCTGCAGGAAGTGACAGTGTCACTGTGGTAGTTCTGTTTTCAACATTGAGAGATCTTGGATCAGTTTCTTTTGATCCTAAGACATCCATCTTTGTTGTTTGCTCGCCTTCAGCATTTACTGTCATACCGCCCGTAAATAAAGGCAGTAACATGCAGAGAGCAATCAGTGTTGTGATAATAAATCTTTTCATCATAAAAAAAACCTTCCTATCTGGGTTATCGCAAAAAACTATTCAGTCTATACAAACCCAACTCTAATATTATAGTACTTTTTCCCCAAGAATGGTAAAGGGAATGTCATTGACATTCCCTTTTTTTACCTATGTACGATTATTCTTCTGAAACATCCAGTGTTTCTTCAGAAATCTGAACATCGCTTTCCAGGTCTTCGTCTTCATTCGGAACACTGATCATTTCCTGCATGCGTGCACTTTCAGCTGACTCTTCAGCGAGTCTTACAGCCTTGGCTTCACGCATCAGTTCGGCTCTGTGTTTGATCTCGATTGAGGATTCACGTTCAGCGTTGGAACCTGTTCCTGCCGGGATCTTCTTACCGATGATGACATTTTCCTTCAGACCTCTCAGGACATCAACCTTGCCCTTGACGGCAGCGTCGGTAAGAACCTTGGTGGTCTCCTGGAATGAAGCTGCTGACAGCCATGAATCAGTTTCAACAGATGACTTTGAGATACCTAACAGCGTTGGTGTGAACTTGGCAGGAATGCCGCCGTCCAGCAGTACATCGCTGTTGATTTCGGTAATTCTGGTCTTGCTGATCTGAGTTCCGGCAGCCAGATGTGTATCGTTGCCTTCGGTAATGACTACTTTTCTGAGCATCTGGCAGATCATGATCTCCAGGTGCTTGTCGGAGATGTCGATACCCTGAGCCTGGTAAACCTTCTTAACTTCCTTGAGGATGTAGTTCTGAACTGCTTCAACACCGGCAACCTCAATGAGTTCCTTAGGATTTACCTGACCTTCAGTCAGCTTGTCTCCGGCTTCAATAGTGCTTCCGACCTTCAGCCATGAACGTACAACCTGAGTTGGATCAGCCTTGTGTTCAATGCTTTCGGTTTCGTTAGTGACAACGATCTTAGTACCTGAATTGTCTTCGAGGTGTTCAATGGCAGTGATCTCACCGGAGATCTTGGCCAGTAATGCCGGGTGCTTCGGGCAACGTGCTTCAAACAGTTCTTCTACACGAGGCAGACCCTGAGTGATGTCACCTTCAGCGTTGGCAACACCGCCGGTATGGAAGTTTCTCATGGTCAGCTGTGTACCAGGTTCGCCGATTGACTGGGCGGCCATGATACCGATAGCTTCACCGTTTTCAACCATCTTACCGGTTGCCATGTTACGTCCGTAACACTTGCGGCAGACGCCGTGTTCGCTCTTACATACGAAGGCATTTCTGATCAGAACCTGCTTAACGCCGGCCTTGACGATCTTTTCAGCCTTGTCTTCATCGATGAATTCGTCATCAGCTACGATTAACTCGCCTGTTGAAGGATCAACGATGTCTTCCTTGGAGTAACGGCCCAGAATTCTGTCATAGAGTGATTCAATGACAGTATTGCTCTTACGGTCGATGATGTCTTCGACCAGGTAGCCGTTATCGGTTCCGCAGTCATCCTCTTCTACTACTACGTCCTGAGCTACGTCAACCAGTCTTCTGGTCAGGTAACCTGATGAAGCAGTCTTCAGAGCGGTGTCTGTCAGACCCTTTCTGATACCGTGGGAAGCAATGAAGAACTCACTTACGTTCTGTCCCTCACGGAAACATGAATAGATAGGTACTTCGATGATGGATCTCTGATAGCCCTTGGCACTCTTGGCCTGAGTAGGTTTACTCATCAGACCACGCATGCCGGCGAGCTGGGTAAAGTGTGACTTGTTACCACGGGCTCCGGATACGGCCATCATGTTGATAGGGTTCTTCTTCGGTAATGATTCCATCAGCTCATCACCGATTCTGTCCTTGATTCCGCCCCACAGGTCAATTAACTGTCTTTCCCATTCAGGTTCTGTCAGTAATCCTCTGTGGTACAGGCTCATCAGCTTATCAGCTTTCTTACGGCCTTCTTCAACGTAGACCTGCTTGTTAGGTGCTACCTTGATGTCATCAAGGGAAATGGTCATACCGGCTACTGTTGAATACAGGAAGCCGTTGTCCTTGATTCTGTCGAAATATACGAATGTCTGGTCTTCACCGTGATAGTTATGACCTGTGTCAGGACCTTTTTCGCCCTTGTTCGCATATCTCTTGTATACTTCAGCAATGATCAGACCCAGGTCTTTCTTCCTTACCGGATTATGCAGAGGCATAGCTTCGATATAGGCCGGAATGTCTGTGCCGTATTCAACAAAGTATTCATCAGGGATTTTGACATCCCATCCTGACTTGACTTCATTAACATATGGGAAGTCTGACGGGAATACGCTGTTGAAGATGATCTTGCCGACAGTAGTGATCAGGTACTTGTTATTCTGTTCTTCTGTGAAGAAGGCTTTCTTCATGGAACGGGCTCTGATGGCAATACGTGTATGCAGGTGAGTCTGCTTTTCGTTATAGGCCATCAGTACTTCGTCGATGTCCTTGTAGACACGTCCTTCACTTCTGGCATAGGTTTCCCACAGCTGAGCTGATTCTTCATCACCGAATGAACGGTACATGGCAGCTTCCCTGAGGAATTCTTCCTTTGTCTCTTCCATGGTCAGGTAGAAGTTACCGAGTACCATGTCCTGTGAAGGAGTAACGATAGGCTTGCCGTCCTTAGGAGACAGAATGTTGTTTGAACCGAGCATTAATACCTTTGCTTCAGCGCAGGCTTCCTCGCTCAGAGGAACGTGGACAGCCATCTGGTCACCGTCGAAGTCAGCGTTGAATGCTGTACATACTAACGGATGCAGTCTGATGGCTCTTCCTTCAACCAGCTTCGGCATGAAGGCCTGGATACCCAGTCTGTGCAGTGTAGGAGCACGGTTCAGGAGAACCGGGTGATCCTGTACTACTTCTTCCAGAATATCCCATACTCTCGGGTCAGTTCTGTCTATCAGCTTTTCCGCAGTCTTGCTGTTCTGCGCTATACCCTGGTAGACAATTTCATTTACGACGAATGGTTTGAACAGCTGTAAGGCCATTTCTCTCGGAATACCGCACTGGTACATCTTGAGGTCTGGTCCGACAGCGATAACGGAACGGCCGGAGAAGTCAACACGCTTGCCGAGCAGGTTCTGACGGAAACGTCCCTGCTTGCCCTTTAAGCTGTGTGACAGTGACTTTAACGGGCGGTTGCCCGGTCCGGTTACCGGCTTGCTGCGGCGGCCATTGTCGATGAGCGCATCGACGGCTTCCTGCAGCATACGCTTTTCGTTCTGGACGATGATGGCAGGTGTGCCGATCTCGAGCAGCTTGTTCAATCTGTTATTACGTGTAATGATACGACGGTATAAATCGTTGGCATCGCTGGTGGCGAAACGTCCGCCGTCCAGCTGCAGCATAGGTCTCAGATCCGGTGGAATGACCGGAAGAATTGTCAGTACCATCCACTCAGGCTTCTGATGTGATTCTCTGAAGGCGTTGACTGTTTCCAGACGCTTGATGAGTTTCTTTCTCTTTTCACCCTGTGCTGTTTCGAGTTCTTCCTTAAGGGAAGCATACTCTTTTTCAATGTCGACCTGTTCCAGCAGAGTCTTAATGGCTTCAGCACCGATCTTGGCTGTGAAGGCACCGTATCCGTACTTGGCATAGGCGTCATTGAGTTCCTTCGGTGACATTACCTGCTTGTATTCCAGGTCGGTATCCTTTGGATCGGTGATGATCCAGGATACGAAGTAGACTACTTCTTCCAGAGCCTTAGGTGCTACGTTGAGTAACAGGGCCATTCTGGAAGGAGTGCCCTTAAGATACCAGATGTGTGTTACAGGAGCAGCCAGGGTAATGTGACCCATACGCTCTCTTCTGACTGCTGAACGGGTGATTTCAACACCGCAGCGGTCACAGATGACACCTTTGTATCTTACTTTCTTATATTTTCCGCAGTAGCATTCCCAGTCCTTGGTAGGTCCGAAAATACGCTCGCAGAATAATCCGTCTCTCTCCGGCTTCTGGGAACGGTAGTTGATGGTTTCAGGTTTCTTGACCTCACCGTGTGACCATTCCAGAATGCGCTCTGGAGAAGCTAAACCAATCTGTATAGAAGCTACATCATTAATATTCATCTGTCTGTACCTCCTTTACTCATAGTCATCATAGCCGTAGTCGTCAACACCGACGATTGCAGCTTCAGGCGGGAATTCATCATTAAGTTCAAGTGTCTCGCTGTCCTTGATGTCAGCTACGAGCTCTACAGGAGCTGCTGCCTTGACATCTTCGTCATGCTGAGACAGATCGATCTCTGCGCCTTCCTTGTCGAAGATCTTAACATCGAGAGCTAAGGCCTGTAATTCATGGGTCAGAACTCTGAATGATTCACCGACGCTTGGCTCAGGAATCGGCTTGCCCTTAATAATGGCTTCATATGTCTTGGTACGGCCGGTAATGTCGTCAGACTTAACGGTCAGTATTTCAGACAGGGTATAGGCAGCACCATAGGCTTCAAGAGCCCAAACCTCCATTTCACCGAAACGCTGGCCGCCCTTCTGAGCTTTACCGCCCAGAGGCTGCTGAGTTACGAGTGAGTATGGACCGGTGGCTCTGGCGTGCAGCTTGTCATCGACCATGTGAGCCAGCTTGATCATGTACATGACACCGACAGCTACTCTTTCATCGAAAGGTTCACCTGTCTGACCATCATATAACAATGTCTTGCCGTCCGGTGAGGCATTGGTGGCCCTGAGGATCTCCATGAGTTCCTCATTGTTGATTCCGTCAAATACCGGAGTAGCAAACTTGCAGCCGAGTTTTTCAGCAGCGAGTCCCAGATGGACTTCCAGAACCTGACCGATATTCATACGTGAAGGAACGCCGAATGGGTTCAGCATGATATCGATCTTGGTGCCGTCCGGCAGATACGGCATGTCTTCTTCAGGGAGGATCTTGGCGATAACGCCCTTGTTACCGTGACGTCCGGCCATCTTATCGCCTTCGGAGATCTTTCTCTTCTGGACAATGTAGACCTTAACGACTTCGTTGACTCCCGGTGAGAGTTCATGACCGTTTTTACGGTTGAAGATTCTGATTGACTGGACAATTCCGGCGCCGCCATGCGGAACCTTTAAGGAGTTGTCTCTTACTTCACGTGACTTTTCACCGAAGATGGCTAACAGAAGCTTTTCTTCCGGTGAGATCTCGCTCTGGCCCTTTGGAGTGACCTTACCGACGAGGATATCCCCTTCCTTAACTTCGGCACCTACCATTACGATACCTCTTGAGTCGAGGTTGCGGCAGCTTGCTTCGGAAACGTTAGGAATGTCTCTGGTAATTTCTTCCGGACCCAGCTTGGTGTCACGGCATTCAATGCTGTATTCTTCAATATGGATAGAGGTGAATATATCATCCTTTACCATTCTTTCGCTCATGATGACAGCGTCCTCATAGTTGAATCCGTGCCATGTCATGAAGGCGATCTTGACGTTCTGACCTAAGGCCAGTTCGCCGTTTTCCATGGATGGACCGTCTGCCAGGATGTCTCCGGCATCGATCTTTTCGCCTACTTCCACGATAGGCTTCTGGTTGACACAGGTTCCGGCGTTGGAACGGCGGAACTTGGCCAGTGAATACTCGTGCTGGCAGTCACCTTCGTCAACAACGACCTTGGTGGCATCTACGTAAGTGACCAGACCGCCCTTTTCAGCGACCAGTGCACTTCCGGAGTCCTTGGCAACACGGTATTCCATACCGGTACCGACATTCGGTGAATGCGGCTTCAACAGCGGAACAGCCTGACGCTGCATGTTAGCGCCCATCAGAGCACGGGTAGCGTCATCGTTTTCCAAAAACGGAATACAGGCTGCGGCGATGGAAATGATCTGCTTAGGAGATACGTCTACCAGTTCGACCTTTTCCTTCGGCATCATGACTGTTTCTGTCTGATAACGGCAGACGCACTGCTCGTTGACCAGATATCCGTCATGAACCTCGTTAGCCTGGGCAATGACATAATCCATTTCGTCATCAGCTGACAGATAGACTACATCTTCCAGAACTCTGTTGGTTCCCTTTTCCACAATACGGTATGGTGTCTGGATAAAGCCGTATTCATTGACTTTACCATATGAAGTTAAATAGTTGATCAATCCGATGTTCGGTCCTTCAGGAGTCTCGATCGGACAGATTCTTCCGTAGTGAGTGGCATGAACGTCACGCACTTCGAAGCCGGCTCTCTCTCTGGTAAGTCCGCCAGGACCTAAGGCAGAGATACGTCTCTTGTTAGTCAGTTCAGCTAACGGGTTCTGCTGGTCCATGAACTGTGACAGCTGTGAACTTGAGAAGAACTCCTTGATAGCCATTGTCAGGGAACGGATATTTGTCAGGCTCTTCGGTGACAGGTTAGCCACTTCAGTGATTGACATCTTTTCCTTGACGTTCTTTTCCATACGGCTTAAGCCGATACGGTACTGGTTCTGGATCAGTTCACCGACTGTTCTGATACGTCTGTTGCCCAGCTGGTCAATGTCATCGACAACGCCTACGCCATCCATCAGGTTCAGCATGTATGAATACTGAGCATACATGTCAGAGATGATGATGGTCTTCTTCAGAGTCAGCGGATCAATACCGATGACCTTGACAGGCAGTTCGTCATCAGGGTTACTGTTGACATAGATTACCTGGTTGGCACAGCCGACAAAGCTCATGGTGAGCTTGGCGCCGCCCTTGACCTTGGAAACGATCCACTCACGGTGTTCGTTTGACAAAGTCGGTTCTTCCTCATCAGGAATGTAACGGTTGATTACCAGTTCCTCATCGATTTCGATGTCTGTGCCGTTTTCATCAGTCAGTCTGCCTAATGAATACAGACGTGAGCCGTAATTCAATGTGGCAATGACATTTTCAGGTGTCAGTTCGACATGCTTGCCGATGATGCCGCCATATACCTTTACGGTCTCTACGCCGCTCTTCTTGAGAGCCTTGACTTCATCCTCAGTCAGAACGGTACCCTTATCGAGGTACAGTTTCTTTCCTTCGGTGTTTTCTGCCAGGATACGGCCGATAAGACCTCTGTTATAGGAAACAGGTACTTCCACGACATCCGGATGTGAGAACGCATGCTTCTGCGGGAAGGCTTCCATGTACAGACCCTTGGCCAGGGTTTCTCTGACAGTTGCCAGTAATTCCTTGGTATCGATCTTTGTGCCGGCCTTGAGAACGGTCTTGCCGTTTTCATCCTGCAGGTCGAATGCCAGGTAATTGTTCTTGGTACGGCCATAAGCACCCAGTTTCTTGGTTACTTTGTAACGGCCGGCCTTGTTCAGGTCATAACGTCTGGCATCGAAGAACTTGGCGTTCATCAGGTTATAAGAACCGTCAACGGTTGGAATTTCATCTGAACGCTGGTTTTCATAGATTGCCAGTAAAGCTCTGGACTGAACGGATTCCTTATCGGAAACTAAGGTATTGGCTACTTCTTCGTAGTTGCCAAAGATTCCGGTATAAAGCAATAAATAATGATTTAAGAAGTCACGCTGGTCGCTTTCCTGTTCAACATCGTGTACAGGCAGGTTCATGGCTTTCATGAACTTCTTGAATTCATCAGTACTGAAGGTGTCTTCACCCTTTTCAACATCGAGTGACAGACCAATGGCCTTCAGAAGAATTGATGAAATGATCTTACGTTTTCTGTCAATGCTGACATTGATGATCGTGCCAACGTTGCTCTTCTTGGAGTCAGTCATGAATTCCAGCCATGTTCCACGACTAGGAATCAGTTCTGACGCATAGATGTCTCTGCCGGTCTTGTCTTCAACGTCCATGGAGAAATATGCTCCCGGTGATCTTACGATCTGGGAAACGATTACTCTCTCGGCACCGTTGATGATAAATGTTCCGGTCGGAGTCAGGATCGGGAATTCGCCCAGGAATACTTCTTCTTCCTTGGTGCTGATTTCCCCGGTGTTTTCATCCTCTACCACCAGTTCCATTAACGCGCGAATAGGAGCCGAATAGGTCAGCTCTCTGATTTTACATTCACTTGCGTCATATTTAGGTTCACCGAATTGATAATTCTTGAATTTCAATGTGATGTTTCCATTGTAGTTCTGGATTGGATAGATTTCATTGAATACTTCACGCAAACCTTCATTTTTAAACCAGTCAAATGAGCTGGTCTGAATCTCAACGAGATTTGGAAGTTCAAGGGTTCCACTTACTTTTGAATAGTCTCTACGTACCGCTTTTTTGCCGTTATGCATGAGGCGGTATGTATTGTTTTTGCTCATTAACAACACCCTTTCCTCTCTCTTTAAGGCGAGAAATCCGATTCTCACCCATTTTACATTAAATAATATTACAGACTACAATATTAATATTGTAATGTCACTTTGTCAATTTAGATGCACAGATGATCCAGTATCCGGATTCTCTGTTTATTACTTCCGCATGACCTATTTCATTAAGGTATTTCAATGCGCTCTCAGCGCCCTGCTGTCTGCGCATGACGATATACATGCGTCCGTTTTCCTTCAGGTGTTCAAGCCCTTCCGTCAGCAGGCGGTAAACATTCTTCTTGCCTGTTCTTATAGGAGGGTTGGTCACCACATAGTCAAACAGCTCTTCTGTGTTGATTCCGTCCGACACTAACACCGTATTGTCCTGGCCAAACAGCTCACTGTTTCTCTGGGCCAGCATTACAGCTCTTTCATTAATATCGATCATCGTAACATTCAGGCTAGGATGATACTTTTTCAACAATATACCTATATATCCCAATCCGCAGCCCAGATCCAGAAGACAACCCTGCAGATTATCTCTGACGATGGTCTCCAGCAATACCCTGCTTCCAAAATCCAGGGTACTCTTACTGAAAACACCATCGTCAGAAATAAAGGTTTCTTCCTGAGCCATAAATCTGAAGGAGATTTTTTTCAGATTGGGTGTTTTACCAGGATCGCTAGTAAAATAATAGCTCATAGTGTGTCACCATAGCGCAAAAGCCGAATTGCATTCGGCTTGCTTTCAGAGTTGTTAAGATAAGACTACTTGTATTCAACAACGCCGCCGGCTGCCAGGATGGCTTCCTTGATTGCGTCTGCGTCTTCGATCTTAACGTTTTCCTTAATAACGCCTGGCTTATCTGGTGCAACTGCGTCTACGATCTTCTTAGCATCCATTAAGTTCAAACCTGTAACTTCCTTTACAGCCTTGATAACAGCGATCTTCTGCTGGCCAACTTCCTTTAATAATACTGTAACTTCTGTTGGTCCCTGTGGAGCAGCTTCTTCTACTGGTGCAGCAGCCATTGCTACTGGAGCAGCAGCGGTAACACCGAATTCTTCTTCGATAGCCTTAACTAAAGAGTTAAGTTCTAAAATAGTCATTTCCTTTAAGGAAGCGATGATTTCCTCATTTGTTAATTTTGCCATTGTATTTTCCTCCTATAAACTAATTGGCTTCGTGTGCATCTGCGACGGCCTGAACAGCGCGGGCAAATGAACTGACAGGTGACTGCAAGCAACTGAGCAGCATTGAGAGCATGCCTTCCTTGTTAGGTAATGCAGCAAGTTCTTTGATTTCTGCATCATTAACAACCTTGTTCTCAACGATACCGGCTTTGACGACTAACTTATTATGAGTCTTGGCGAACTTTGTCAGAACTCTTGAAGCGGCAATCTCGTCGTCACTGACAGCGATAGCATTTGGTCCAGTCAATGACTGAAGCAAATCATGGTATCCTAATTGCTCAACAGCACGCTGTGTCATGGAATTCTTGTAGACGATCATTTCACAGCCTTCAGCACGTAATGCTCTACGCAGTTCCGTAACTTCCTTGACTGTTAATCCACGATATTCCACTACTACTGTTGAACCGGAATTGCTGATCTTATTTGTAATTTCTTCAACTAATTCCTTTTTCTGTTGTAGGATCGTTTGATTCATAAGCTCTTTTCCTTTCTTTAATATATTGTGTCAATATACCAGAAATAAAACCCGTTCTGTACACATAGACAAAACGGGCGAAAAATCTGCATTTTCTGTACCTCGGTAACATTTTTACACCTTGCGGTCGTTACTGTCTATGGTATATTGTAACAATCTTTTTACTTTAATTCTTTAGTGATAATTAGATGGCGTGGTCAACCTTGATGCTTGGAGACATTGAGCTGCACAGGGTAACGTTCTTCATGTATGTTCCCTTAACTGCTGCAGGTCTGGCCTTTAAGATTACATCATAGATGGCTCTCCAGTTTTCAATCAGCTGTTCATTTGTGAAGGATACCTTGCCGATAGCGCACTTGATATTGCCTTCCTTGTCAGTACGGTAAGTAACCTTACCTTTCTTGATTTCATCAACAGCCTTCTTGAGGTCCATGGTGACGGTTCCGGTCTTTGGGTTTGGCATTAAGCCCTTAGGGCCTAACAGCTTACCTAACTTACCTAACTCACCCATCATATCTGGTGTAGCTACGATGACATCGAAATCGAACCAGCCGCCCTTGATCTGATCAAGGATCTCCTTGCCGCCAACGATATCAGCACCGGCATCCTTGGCTTCCTGTTCCTTTGGTCCCTGGGTAATGACCAGAACCTTCTGGCTCTTACCTGTTCCGTTAGGCAGTACCATGGCGCCACGGATCTGCTGATCTGCATGACGTGGGTCGACGTTCAATCTGAAACTTGTCTCAACTGATGCATTGAACTTTGCATAGTTGACCTTCTTTAATAATTCTACTGCTTCTTCGATAGGATATAATTTTGTCTTATCCACTAACTTGGCAGCATCCTGATACTTCTTACCATGCTTTGGCATAAATTACTCCCATCCTTCCACTGTGATGCCCATGTTGCGGGCTGTGCCTGCGACGATCTTCATTGCTGCTTCAACATCGTTGGCGTTGAGGTCTGGCATCTTATATTCGGCAATTTCTCTTAACTGATCAACAGTGATCTTGCCTGCCTTGACAGCCTTCGGGCTGCCTGATGCCTTGTCGATACCTGCTGCCTTCTTTAATAAGTGTGCAGCCGGTGTGGTCTTGCAGACGAAGTCAAATGACTTGTCTTCATAAGCTGTGATGATAACAGGAACGATATCACCTTTTCTGTCTTTTGTAGCATCATTGAAAGCCTGGCAGAACTGCGGCATGTTGATACCGGCAGAAGCCAATGCTGGTCCTGGTCTGGCGCCGCCAGCCTGGAACTGAAGCTTACAGACTTTAGCAACTCTCTTCATAAAACTCCTCCTATAATTAAGTTTATGTTGTGGTACGAAAGGTTGCTCTTTCTCCCACACAAATAAAACCGCTACAGCGTAGCAGTACTATCTTACTATTCTGAGCGGTCTGAGTCAAGGATTTTCTGAATTATTTTCTATTATTTTATATATATAAGAGATATCAGCAATTAGTCTGATGATGAGTTGTTGGTCGGCAGGAATGGGATCAGTGTGTCAGCCAGATTATGAACGTTTCTGGTCTGAATCAGAACCTTACCGTCGCCGTGGAATTCGTTAACAAATCCCTCACCGGTCTTAAAGCCGATAACGCCTGAAGCAGGTCTGATCTCGTAATCCAGGTTAATATCCCAGGCTACAACATGTTCATTATCAATTATTAACGGTGCATCTTCCGTAACTTCCAGTTCCACCATGTCACCAAAAGCATTGACCAGAAGATCACCGTAACCGGATGTTTCCATAACGAAGATGCCACCGGTGCCGCCTAACAGGATCTTACCCAGTCCTTCCTGCTTCTTCATGTAATAAGTAACAGAATTATCGCAGGCCAGGAAAGCGCCTGTATTCAGACGGTACTGTCTGTCGCCAATTTCCAGTCTTCTGATTACGCCAGGTACAGCCGGAGCAATGCCGATGCGTCCGTTGTCGTTTTCTCCTGAAGCTGTCGTGATGAACAGTCCCTCACCTGAAGAAAGAGCACGTCCCAAGGCCTTGAAGAATCCGCCCAGTCCCGTAGAACCGTTGGCGTTGAGTTCGCCTTCAAGAGCAACGTTCTGCATGTAAGCCATGGCGCCGCTTTCGATCTTGATCTTTTCGCCTCTGGCAAGTCTTACGTCAACTAATGGATTGTCTGTATCACCAAAAATCTTAAATAACATTATTTATGCCTCCAAATCACTTATTGATTATACCATAATCGCATATGTTAAAAAACAGGGATGTGGTTATCCCTGTCTTTCTCTTAATTAAAATAATTTCAATACGCTGAATAACAGCAGCGCAAACAGGCTGAATACCGGCAACACCGGTAACATGTATACCAGTTTTACCGGGAACAGATCGTACATCTTCTGCAGAATGAAGTTATCAGGATAATATGTGAAGACATAATTGGATTTGGCATTTAGTCCCGTCTTTCTCATTATTACGTTAACCAAATGAGCGATTACCGCCAGAATGAATGTCCATACCGCAGCCCACACGCAGTCCTTCAGAACAGGCTGATATAAGCCAAGAGTGAAGAAGCTCATGCATGTAACTATCAGAAGACCGTGATACCCGTAAAAGCCGTAAGCCTGAGCCGAGAACACCAGCTGGTCCCTGTTATAGCTGTCCGGCATAACATAAGCCAGTATTGCTCCCAGCGTGCCGATGGATACACAGTAAGCCATGATGCCGTTATTACGTGTTAAAGCTCCGATGATGCACAGAATGGTTGCCTGGTTGCACAGATAACAAGGCAGCTCGTTAAAGTAGTTATAGTCATCACGTATGTTTTTAAGGGAGTGTTTGTACAGTCTCAGTATGACAAGTTCAATAACACTGAGTATTAGTACGAGATGGAAGCGGTGATCAGCATTCAGATTTCTTCCTATCAAGGTCACCGCCAGCAACGTCAAAACAGTGATAACCACATACAGCCACCACCATATATTAAAGACCTTTATTCTTGCCTTACTACTTACTGCCTTTTTCAAAACAACAATGCCTGATCCTTCGTTTCTTTTATACTACATTATTTATCTGCTTTTAGAAAGTATATTACTATCACACATTATGTAAACGTAAAAGAGTGCACCAGTCCAATAAACTGGTACACTCTTTATTCTTTCATATTCCAACAATCTTAAAGATCGTCGTTATGTTTTGCGGTTCTGTTGAAGACCGCTTAGGCATACTGTTTCTTCTTCTTGAGTGCTAACAGTACAGCCAGTAAGCATCCTAAGCTTACACCCATGCCTGAAATCCAGTAGCCCAGTCCGGTGCTGTCACCTGTGCCAGGTACATTAGATATTGTTTCGGTGTATGTATCGGTGAATGTCTCGCCATCGAGAGTAGCGGTAGCTGTATAGGTCTTTGAGCCTTCCTTTTCTTCTGTTGGCTCAACTGTTTCTACAGTTACTTCTGCTTCGACTTCAAGTACGTGACTCTCATCGTTTGCACATACAAACTTGGCTGTTGCCTTAGTGTGATCTTCACTCCATACCATTTCAACAAACTGGTAATCATGTCCGATTGGCTCGATTTCTTCAGTCTTTTCCTCGGTATGTCCGTCATATGAAGCTGTGTATGTTCTGACACCAGGTGTCTCACAACCAGGTTCAGTTGTAACTTCTTCAGTTACTTCAGCATCATATTCAACGAAATGATCGCTGTCATTGTTGCAGACGTAGATTGCCTTGGCTGACTTCAGATCTTCTGACCATTCGAATGCTTCGAAACGATAATCATGTCCGATCGGCTCGATTTCTTCAGTCTTTTCTTCGGTATGTCCGTCATATGAAGCTGTGTATGTCTTGACACCAGGTGTCTCACAACCAGGTTCAGTTGTAACTTCTTCAGTTACTTCAGCATCATACTTGGCAACATGTTCACTGTCATTCTTGCAGATGTAGACAGCCTTGGCTGACTTCAGGTCTTCTGCCCATTCGAATGAATCGAACTCGTAATCATGTCCAATGCCCTCGATGGTTACGGTTGTCTTTTCGTCGAGATCTTCGTCGCCATCGCGTTCTGTAATCTCAAAGTCAACTGTAGTATCTTCACAGACTCTGGTGAAGCTGAATACAGCAATTGGGTCACCTGCTGGAATATCTTCAAGGTTGGCGAAGCTGAAGGTTATTGTTCCTGCTCCATCATCATTATATGAAGTGAATTCAAGATCTGTGGCCACTGACAGCAGCTCTGTTGTCTCAGGATCATATGTTACCTTTACAACACCTGAACCGACATCAACGGTTTCAGTATATGTTACGTCATAGCCGTCTTCGCCTTCTGCACCTGCAAACTGTGCTTCCTTCAGGATAATAGGTCCGCGTGTATTGATTCTAGCGAGAACATTATCACCCAGTCCACCGGCAGATACATCCTCTGACGGTTCTTCAGGCAGGATCTCTGCTTCAACAGGTTCAGCTGCAGGCTCTTCAACAGAAGCATTTTCTGCAGATGGCTTAGCAAAGCTTGCTGGTGCTGCAGGAACGCTCTTCTTGGTGAACGTACCCATTTCCTTGTCTTCAATTCTGCTGCTGATTCTGTCGAATGTATAATTCTGTACTGCATCAAGTCCATTGTTGAACAGTGATGACAGTCTCTTAATTCCGTCTACAACTCCTACAAACTTAGCTGTTTTTTCAGTTGGAGTGACAGTGATCTCATAAATTGAATTTGTCGTTGCCTCTGCGAGATACAGGTATTCAATACTCTTATCATCACTTGGATCCTCAGTGCCCATATCATCAACAACCTCATAACGGTATGTGAGTGAGTATGCGCTGAGATCATCTGAAAGGTTCAAATCCTTAATCTCACCGAAATCTCCTAATCCAATCGGGAGATAGAAATATGACTCATTATCAAGATATCCATCCTCGTTAGTGTACAGATAGAAGTAGATCAGGTGTCCGCGATCATCGATTGCGTAGTAATCGAATTCGGTGTTAGCACCGTCACCATCAAGGTCATATGCACCAAGGAATGTAACTGCAACAAATTTGCCGATGCCGAAGTATTCATTGAGACCTGTATATGGATCTACAATACGCTGCCATTCATCGTTTTCATCCTGGTAGTCACCCATGATCATCAGTGATCCATCAGGTGCAATAGCTACCATTTCATATTTATCAAATGGTACCAGTTCACCCTGAACTGTGCCCATACCAACTGGTAATGAAGCAACATCGACCGGAAGATATTCAGGCATAACATCAAAGCTGTCGACTTCTGCGAAATCATTAAAGATATCATATTTGGAGAATGTATCATCCTGACCGCCGAAGAACATGAACTGACCGCTTCTGCCGCCACCCAGAATGGACTTGTTATTGATAATACCGGCTGCTGCAATGCTCATGTCGTTGAGGTCGATGCGGATCGGGTAGCTTGCATCTGCTGTTGTGGCAACACCGAAGATCTGATAGTCTACAGGTGATGCTGCGACAACCTTGACAGGAACGTCAGCGTAAACTTCCGGAGTAGCTTTTGATGTTGCTCTGATGCTTGTTTCACCTACTGCAACTGCAATAACATGACCGTTTTCATCAACAGTAACAATGCTCTCGTCAGCTGATTCCCATGTTACTTCCGTGTTTTCAATGTATTCCGGATAAACCTTGGCGAGAATATCAGCTTCAGGCTTAGCGCCCAGAATCAGCTGTAAGGATTCAGGATCTGTCTCAATGCTGGTTGCAGCCTGAGGGTTCTCAATTTCTTCTAAATAGTAATCTAAGGTATAAAGGTAAACATTACCAGTTCCGTTACCGGCAATATATCTTCCAACACGAGCATCGTAGTATGCTCTACCATTATTATATTCTGTTGAGAACTGTGTCTTTGAAACATAGCAGTTCAGAATAGTGCCAGTATACCAGAACGGTACGCCGTATTCCTTTGTATATACAAGCAGTGGCTGTCTGTTACCGGCAAGTGTCGTGGCATAGAAGCCATGATCCTTTGAAGCCAGATAATTGTATCCCTCAACAGGACCCTGTTCGTCATAGTACTGTTCAGTTAACCAAACGGCTGTATTATCGACACTGCCATAAGGGATATAGGTGCCGTTTTCATCAGTAACTATCTCAACAGTGGCTGTTGTATTGTAGTAAATGCTGGTGCCAGCAGGTGCTGCACCTGCAACCATGACTATGCCGTTTCCTGCGGTTCCTCTGTTGGCAATGATATATTCTTTTCCAGGAACCAGTTCATTTGTGAGGACATAATACGGTACTCTCTTCATGACAGGACCGTCTTTGATGATAGCCAGCTTTATTGCCTCGTTGGCAGCATAGTCACCAACCATTACGACGATGGCATTGTCTTCTATGCCTTCAAGGCTGAATGTTACTGTAACTGTTTCACCAGGTTCACTCTGTTCAGGGCATTCTGCGGCATATGTGAAAATACCTGCTACATCTGTCAGAGCGATTGCTGCAACATATTCGTTATCTTTTGCAGTAACCGTAAGTGTCTGATTGTCTTCATCTAATTCAACAGAGATAAGCTCAGGTGCTGTGTCATCTACTATAAATTCAAATCCAAGTTCTGATCCTTCGCCTGCCAATCCGTAATCACGGACCATCAGGATGGTATCGGTATCAGGAATGACGCCCATAACATTATCTGTCAGCAGCATTCCGTAGTATTCAGGGAGTGCTACGATCCTGATTCCAAGTTTGTCTCCTTCAACAACGCCGAAGTCTTTGACAAGTTTATTAACACTGAGATCGTATGGTGCATTGTACATCCATCTTGGATTCTCATCCTGGTCATAGTAGAAGCCTGGATCAATATGGTAATCCCAGTCGCTTTCGACAGTTGCTTTTTCACCATTGATAACTGTATAGATCTCATAAGCGAAAGAAGCAGCTCCGCGGATCAGGGAGTACTTGAGTGACTTAAACAGTGTATGACTTGATAATGCCAGTCTGTCACGAGGATATCCGCTTTCCTCAACTACGTACGGGTTTCCTGTAAAGATGGAAACTGAGTTATCTCCAGGATACTTGACTGCCGGATAGTTGGTTGAGTATTCCATGTATGGCTCTTTATTTTCATAGAGTTCCTGTTCAACGCTCTTATCGAACATTGGAGCATCTGTATAGTTGCCATAGTATCCGATGATCGGGATTGAATGAGTTGCATCATTTTCATCCAGCGGGAAAGCAAATGTATAACCTTCAATATAGAATCCGTTCTCGAAGATTTCTTCAAAGAATGCGTTGTCTTCGCTGTCTTCCAGTTCAAGTTCAACCTGAACGGTTACGGTTTCTCCCGGTTTTACGGCAACAACACCGCTCTCGGAATCAGCAAGGATCTGCAGAAGCTTTCTGGCATCAAGAGCCTGTATCTTTCCATTTCCGTCAATGTCTGCTACATCAGTATCAATATCATCAGCCGTAAGAACGCCTGTGATATAGTCAAGGATAGCCTGGACATCATCTTCATCGGTAACACCGTCCTTATTGACGTCAAAGTCAATATCAACGGTATATTTTTCAGTTATATCAAGATAATATGTGTCAGCAGAAACCAGCAGTGTTCCGTCCTCGCCCATTGCCGGCATCTGAGTAAACAGCATGCTGTACAGTTCATAAGTTGCTACTTCTTCACTGATATTTGTCAGGTCAAATGTATATGTGTATTTCCCGGTGCGGTCTGGATCTTCGCCCAGCTCAACCTTTACTTTGCCATCAGCATATGATGCTGTAGCATCTGCACCCATCATGATGAAAGTCTTAGCCGTGGTTGCTGCATAAACATCAGCTAAACCGGCACCCTGCTGGAGAACAGGATATGGTGTTCCCTGAGCAGTGAACATTGGGAATGCGGTTGACATCAGCAAGCTGTTGATGATCTTACGAGGGTTGCCTTCTGTATATTCTTCAAGTCCGTTTTCTCTGACATACTGTCCGAGAACAGCTGCCATACCTGCGGTATGAGGTGCAGCCATTGATGTTCCTGAATATACCTGGAACTGATCTGTTGTCAGACCGGCTGCGGAATTGATATTTCCGCCAGGTGCTGTGATCTCAGGCTTGAGAGTCAGTGATCCCGGAACACCCCATGATGAGAATGATGACATCTGAGCGTTTTCAACAGATTCGATGAAATCATGCTTTTCATTTTCTGATGAAATGTAAATGGTACCTGTGTAATATGTATATTCACCGGCTGTCTTTGCTTCGCATGTACTTCTTACTGTATCTGACAGATCGTAAGGAACCAGAATCATTGGCTGAGTTCCTTCGTAATAACCTTTAAGACTCATATAGAAATTCATTGCTTCGCCTTCGTAGTTAACAACGAAAATTCCCTTCGGATTATATCTCAGAGCATCATTTCCCTTGAGGTAGAAGCTTACATCTCCACCACGGTTTACGATTACTACCTTGCCGTCTAACGGTTCAACAGCATTAACAGCTGCATATTCAGCAGGTGTGCCGTATCCTTCGATAAAGACGAATTCCTGGCTGCCGGCAATTGTGAAGACCTTTTCCTGGTTTTCACCGGCAATAGTAGCACTGATCGTACTGTCGGTATATTTGAAGAAATCTTCGCCGACCTGTACGTAGTTTTCAGTTGAGCCGACGTTATTGGCAGAAGCTACTGAAAGAGTGTTTGCATATATACCAGGTGTTCCACCCATCTGCCAGTTAATATCCTCAATATACAGATATCCATTAGGAACGTTTGAAGCGCTGCTTGTACGGTTCCAGCTTCCGGCGTTACCTGCTGACATAACCAGCAGTGAACCGAATTCTGTTACCTGCTCAAGGAATTCCTGGTATGTATAGTTAAAGGTGAAGCCCGGATAAGGCATTCCAAGTGAAAGGTTGATCGATGTTGCGCCTAAGATAATGGCATCCTCGATTGCAACCATGTAGTCTGAATCTGCTGTTCCGCCATCGGAATTGAATACCTGCATGGCCATAAGCTGAGCATCAGGTGCAACACCTACAGCCTTGACAGCTTCTCTTGATTCAACGAATTCTCCGCCTACTTTGACATAGCGGTTACCTGCAGCAATGCCTGCAACATGTGAACCGTGGTCATCAGTACGTGCTGACTGGTGGTCGGTATTATAGTTATTGCCTTTGTAGTTAAAAGCAAAAGGAATCTTTAAATTCTTATACAGACCTTCAGCTGTTGCGCTAGGCATTCTGTCCTTGGCATGGAGCTGATCAAGTACAGCGTTAATGTCATCGACATCAAGCAGGTCGACTTCCTTGCCGCTCTTTTCGAGTGAATACTCAAATGCTTCGGCATCAAAGAGAATATGGTTATGGTTAATACCGGTGTCAACGATAGCGACAAGTGAACCGGCTCCCGTATAACCAAGATTCCATGCCTCTACGGCAAAGATCATGTATTCAGTGGTAAAGAATGTATCAGGAGTCTCTTCAACCGGTTCGACCTGGTAACGGTTCTCAAGAATAACCTTCTTGACACCATCAACCTTTTCGATGGCCTCGATATCTCCAAATTCAACTTCCGCTGAAATGAGGTTGGCAAGAAGAGTGATGTTCCAAATGACATCGATCTTCTTTCCCAATGATTTTTCAATTTTCTTGGTAATGTTGTTTTGTTCTCTCTTCAAAGAATTGCGGTAGGAAACAGCTGATCTGTTTTTCGCAACATTCTTGAGAGAATAGCCCTTCTCAACTGTTGAAGGTGATTCCAGAAGAATGGAAACACGGACAATGTCGGTATCCGCAAACTGATTATAATCACCGTCGAGGCTGAGAGCTTCATCTTCGTCAGGTGATGTCAGATGCTTTCTGGGCGATCTGTAGTCTGCGGGATCAACATCCTGCAGCTGTACTGCAGTTGATTCTCCATTTCCAGAATTTCCTTCTGTCGGTAATGTCTGAGCATATCCAGTAAGAGTACTGTTTGCCATGAGCAATACTGACAATAGAATTGACAGGAAATACTTCATAAAAATTAACCCTTTCTAAACCCCTTTTATCTTATAATTTTCTCATAACTGCTTGACTCTTTCAACACTTTTTCACTGTTCTTTCATTCGATACCAACATTGTTTTCATAACATTTTATGGAATTTTTCATTGAAAGCGTTCTCATCAGGTTTAAAAAAAAACAGGTCTGTCTGCCTGTATTTTCTTTACCTTTATTTTATTGGTTTTCTTTCGTCATCAGTGCGGTTCGTTGATCCCGTCAAGCGATGCAGAGACAACGTAATCAAGTTCCGTACTTCTTTTCACCAGATCCTTTAATTCAGCGAGTGTCTTGTTCTGGAATTCAAAGACGCACACATTAGACAGCCTCATCCTGTAGACCAGGGTTCCGTTGCAGAACTCTGCATAGTCCCTGATCTGCTGATCACGGTCACCTTCGGTAAACCTTACTGTGATTCTTCCTGCATTATACTTGATGCCATTATCATCAACTATTCCGGAATCATTGTTGTTGATCTCCAATACAAGATCATTTCTTTTTATGGAAGAGAGTTTTACCATCATTCTCTTTGAGACGAGCTTTCTCAGTTTGCTTCTCATATTATCGTTAACCACCTTCTCCTTCTCAAGTGCGATGATTTGGTCATCACTGACAAGTATCAAAGCATCATCGATGCGCACAAATGCACATTCACCTTCCAGCGCTTTTGACAGTTCATTGTCTACTTCAATTACCGAAATGTCCTTTCCCTGAATCAGCAGACAGTTCAGTGTTTCACCGTGGAAAAACTGATATACAGTTTCATTCCCGATTACGGGTTGATCCTGAGTGTAATCTATGGTAACAAGCCCGTCCGAAAGACTGCAGGTAAGTCCGTCCTTATAGTCTCCGGCACGCTCTTCAGCAACCTTAACAGCCTTCTCGTCAGCTTCTCTGACTTCCGGTTTCAGCTTTGGGCTGCATCCTGCAAGCATAAGCATTATCAGTATGAATAAAACAGTCTTTTTCATAATTGCACCCTCACTTTCGGTTACAGTTATTGATTCTCCCTTTTACTGCCAGCGAACTAGCACAGCTGTTCGCAATTTCCACCCTGATACACAAATTATAATGATGTTTATATAACAATGCAATTTCATTGCCAGGCCACAAAAAAACAGCACTGTATTATCAGTACTGTTTTCATTCGCTGTTATTTCTTTCCAAACAGGCTTTCCTTGGCCTTTTTGAACAGTTCAACGCCACCTTCTACGATGTCGTCAGCCATTCTGGTGAAGTCTTCACCGGTAAGCTTGCCGTCATCACCCAGGATCTCATCCTTGATGCTCTTGCCCATCTTCTTCAGATCTTCCTTATCCAGCTTGCCGTCATCTCCTAAAACAGCTTTCCCTGCTTCAGAGCTCTTGACCTTCTCACCAAGTTCCCCGGCCTTGGTCTTGGCCTTTTCAGCCAAATCAGCGGCCTTCTGTTTCAGGTCATAACCTGTCTTCATCTCTGTGCTGTCAAAGTCGTATTTCTTCTTCACTTCTTCTCTGGCCTTGATGAATTCCTGAGAGCTTTCCAGCTTGAGTTCGATTTTTTCATCTTCCTTCTTGCCGTACTTCTTTTCAAAGGCCTGCTTGGCTTCTTCCATTGCCGGCATACCTTCAAGTTTCAGTTCAACATTGCTGGATGCGACTTTTTCCTTGACTTCCTGTTCATGAACCTTCAGAGAGTCATTGAGATCTTCAAGTTGATCTACCATTTCCTGTCTGACTTCGTCAGCGCCTTCCTTAAGCTGTTGGTAGTTTTCGGTCACGGCCTTCTTGGTCAGTTCATGGCCTTCTTCAATGTGTTCTTCGATTTCCTGTAAACCCTTTTCAATTTCTTCTAACTTTTCGTCCATTATTATTACTCCTTTACTATCTTGATATTCCTCATAACTGGCTGTTATGGTTATTCACTATATTCATCCCAGATCTGCTTGCCCCACGGTCTGATACCGTAGATGGCTTCCGGATCCTGTACAAAGAAGAAATACTTCTTGTCTGCTGTGTAAGCTATGACATTATAGCCCTGTTCATGGCCAATTATCGTAACCTTACCTGCGGTATAGTTTGGTACGATTTCCAGACCGCTGCTGCCTACATAGTCAATGTCACCGTCGAAGAGTCCGTCTTTCAAGGTGCCCTTCTCAGTAAACACCAGTGTTTCTTCGCTGTCTGCTGATTCAAATCTGTATTCAAACTGGCCGTTTGGCAGATCATTCTTCCATTGGCTGTCCAACATCTCTAATTCCTTGTAATCTTTGCCGGCGTTGTACCATAACAGTAAACCCTGACCTTCTCTGACATACTTGCCGTCATGCTTTCCTACATATAGATAGTAGTAACCGTCCTTGGCTTTAAACAGATTCAGTAAAAGTGCATCCGGTTCTGTAATGACAGCTCTGAGTTCATCCATCTCAGGATGCTTGTCCAGATATTTCTGCAGATCAACAAACTGCTTGCTTCCCATCATTTCAATGATCTTGTTAAAGTCCTTGTCAAGGCACGCCTGACCCAGGCCATTTTTACCTAAATGCTGTATCCAGGCATCGGCTTTGCCTGCATAGACATACTGTCTGTTATTACTGAAAAAGTTATTGTAGTACTTGTCAAAACGCCTGCTGTAATCATCTGTGATGGCATCAAGAGCACTGTCATCAACACTCATCGTCAAGGCCTGACCATTCTCATATGCCCACATCTGCGTGATCTTAAGATTCCCTGCTTCCTGCGGATACTTGCCCAACAGTTCTTCATAAACATCCTTGGTTTCCGTATCCTTCATGTCTGAGTACAGCTTGGCTGCCCAGTTCTTATATATGGCGATTATTTCCTTGTCCAGCTGTTCATCCATGTCAAGACCCTTTAAGGCTTCGTATTCAGCGATGGCTTCAGCGTACTTTTCTTCTGTCAGAAGTGTTTCAACCTTCTTCTGCGCTCTGGCATATTTCTGTGCCGGTCTAGACTGATAGAACAGATATCCGCCTACACAGGCTGCCAGCAACAGAGCCAGAACAGCTATGATCAAAACAGGCTTACTACTCTTTTTCTTTGGTTTTTCAACAGGACCGTCTACGGAGGCAAATGTTTCAGCCACAGTCTCCTTAACAGGCTCTTCTACAGCTGCTGTTTCTTCTGTGAATGCCGGTGCTTCAGCCAAGGCAACTGTTTCTTCAGCAGTTTCAACAGGTGCTTCCTCAGCAACATCTTCTACGGTCTCTTCAACCGCTTCTGCTGCTTCAACTGCAGTTTCTTCAACAGCGGCAACTGCTTCTTCTACCGGTTCAGCAACAGTTTCTTCCACAGTTTCGACTGTCTCCTCAGCTGTTTCCACAACTTCTTCCACGGCTTCATCTACGGCTTCCTGAGCATCATTTGCAGTCTCTGCTACTGCTTGTTCAACTGTTTCAATCTTCTCTTCAATAGGCTCTATGGCCTCTTCAACAGCCTCTTCCGTTACTTCTTCAACAGGTTCAACCGGAGAAGCTGAAACAGAAGTTCCGCAATATGGGCAGAACACACTGTCATCAGGTATCGGTTTACCACATTTTCTACAATACATATTTATTAACCCTCTTATTAATTATTCTATCACACATTCTCTGTACGCTGACGCTCAAAGTAAAAGAAAAGACTGCTGATGCAGTCTGTAGACGTCAGATTACAGATTTGTCAATAATGTTCCCAGCAGCAGTATTACACCGCCCAGCACGACCAGCCAGAAATCATATTTGGCTAATACCGGTAATGCCATGACACGGGCAACAATACCAAGAACTATAAGACCAAGACTGATAAACCACGTAATGCTTCTTGGCGGATTAAACCTCATGATATAACTACCTCCACTACTTCTTTAATTTATTATACAACAGAATACTGTTTTATAGATACTTACTGAACTCAATGCCCCCTAAAGAAAATATATTGTATAATAAAAAATAGGAGCGCATCACTAATGAAGATATTCATAGAGGACTACAAGAACATAAAGAATCTGACCCTTTCCGTCAACAGCGGCTTATTGATGCTGCTGGGACCTAACGGCGTCGGCAAGACCAACATACTGGAAGCCATATCCTATGGCAACTGCATCTACGGGGATATCGAAAAGTTTTACAGCGGTCCCTATTTCCTTTCGCTTTCACCGGAAGAAGAGGTCACGGATTACTACCCCAATGCCCGCCTGTTAAAGGATCTGTTTCCGCAAGCCGAAACCGAAAACCTGCATGAAGCCATGCGCAGTTATCTTGAATACATATATGAAAAAAGCGACCGTCCTCTGTTGAAGAAGCTGGTCAGGGATGCGGCTGACAGCCTTCATTACGCACAGATCAACAAAAAGTATGACCCGAGCACTCTGGCCATCATACGTCTTGTCATCCTCAACAAAATCTATGAATCCGTTAAAAAGAGCGGCGTACCGGCCATCATTCTCATTGACACACCCGAACTGCATGCCCACCAGCTGCTGCAGAACGCCATCACGGCAACCATTAACTCCCTGCGGGAAAGCGGGTGCACGATAATCCTGTCCACCCATTCACAATACATCGTCTCCAAGATATTCACCTCGTTTGACCAGCTGTGCAGACTGAACAAGCTGGATGACGGTCAGGTCACCATCACCATGGTAGACATGGAAAAGATCAGCAATGACATCCATGCATTTTACGATGCCGATGAGTATCTGGTTCACAACTTTTCCAGAGCCGAGCACATTGAACAGGGTCTGTACAGGCTCCTGAATGAAGATCTGGAAGGCTATCTGATCACCGCCTTTAGAGACTACATCATCACAGCCTTCTTCTCCAAGGTAGTTGTAATAGGTGAAGGTTCCAGCGAGGATGTCCTGTTTGACTACATGGAAAATGTATTAAGGCCTAACTGGATCCTGGAATATGAGATAGGATTCATCCATGGCTGGGGTAAGAGCACTCTGCCGCTGTTCTTCATATTCCTGAATAATATCGGTGTCAGAGTCCTGGTACTTTACGATTATGACAATGACAACAACCCCGTTCACGTTGCTTACAGAAACGCCTTCAACAGGTATCATTTTGACAATCCGGCGCTGTTTGCCAGCTATTATCTGAAACCGGATCTGGAGGGATACCTCAACATGAGCGAAGAGGATGAACGCATTCCTTCCCTGATCAAGCCCGTGAACGTATATAACTATACCTTCCTCTCAAATGGTGAAAACGAAAAGCTCAACAAGCTTTTGGGAGTCATGAAGGAAAACATTGAAAGGATGTTTAAGAAATGAACGTTCTGGATTATCTGAAATGGCGCGGGGACATCCCCTTCTATGTGTCTGAGTTCAACGACATAGACAATATCATACTGACTGAATTCCCGTACCTTAACTGGGCAGGCATCATAACCGACAAGCCCATAACACTGGAAGAAGCAGTTGCTCAATACAAACCTGTTACTTTTGACTCTACTCTGAAGACCAGACGTCAGGAAACAGTAATGATGGCCTGCAGATCAGAGCGTTTTAAGCATGTCAAGGCTTTCCGATATGTAAAGGACTTCAGTGAGGAACAGGAAAAGCAGTTCTGCGCCATGAGCTTTAAGCTGCCGGACAGGACCTACTATATCAGTTACTGCGGAACGGACTCCACCATTACCGGCTGGAAGGAAAACTTCAACATGGCATACATGATGCCTGTGCCGGCCCAGGAGGAAGCCGCCCGTTATCTTAAGAAGGCCGTTTCGGGAAAGCTGGGCAAATTCCGTATCGGCGGTCACTCCAAAGGCGGCAACCTCGCCTTCTACGCTGCCGTAAAGCTTGGCAGACCGGAGAAAATCATTCAGGTCTACAGTAACGACGGTCCGGGCTTTGACAAAGAGTTCCTTGAATCAGAAGCCTATCAGGCAATAAAGCCCAAGCTGAAGACTTTCCTTCCGGAATCGTCGATCGTTGGCAGGCTGTTGAATGACGACGGCAGCACCATCATCGTCAAGAGCCTGACATATGACATCTTCTGGCAGCACAGCCCCCAGATGTGGGACGTTGATGTCACAAGGCTGACGGAAGTTAAAGACCCAACCCTGCGCAGTGACATGTTCAACGGACTGATGGACGACTGGAATGACGGTTTGAGCAAAGAGGACAAGATCTTCTTCATCGATACCTTCTTTGACACTCTGGCTGAGATGAACATAAAAACTACTGATGAACTTTTAAAACATCCGACAAAGGTCATATCAAAAGTTCTTGCCAAGGTCCAGGAAATGGACGGCGACAAGAAGAAGATAATGTCTGACGTAATGAATGCACTTCTGAAATCATTCAAAAAGAACTATCTGGGAAGATTATTAGGCGGTAGAAGCGATGAAAATACTGGTGTCGAATGATGATGGCATACAGGCTGAAGGCTTAGTGGAACTGGCCAAAGCGTTAAGAGAACTGGGAGAAGTGACCGTAGTGGCTCCGGCCTCGCCCCAAAGCGGCAAGGGTCACAGCATGACTCTCTTTGAGACTGTCAAAGTTGAAAGGCGCAGTTTCCCTGACGGCATGGAAGCCTATGCCCTATGGGGAACGCCAAGAGACTGCGTTGACCTGGGATTGGATCTGTTCTGTCCGGATGCCGATCTGGTCGTAACGGGAATCAACGAAGGCAGAAACATCTGCAACGACTGCGTCGCCAGCGGAACAGTCGGCGGAGCGACGAGAGCCTTCCAGAGAGAAAAACCGGCCGTTGCGGTTTCCCTGGATTTTGGAAGAGGGTATAACTACGCCAGGGCTGCCAGACAGGTTTTGCCGGTAATAAAATGGTATTGCTCATTAGAAGGAAACAGGAATTACCTGCTGAATGTAAACATACCTAATGTGGAAGAAATAAAAGGCGTGAAATTCTGCGACAACGGCGGAAAGCACACCTATGACATAAGTTATGAGAAGATCTATGACGATGGCAGAAACATGACTTTTGCCGTATCCTATGATGCTGGGCCTTTCCGCACAGCCATGGCTGAGGACCTCGAGCATGACATGTACGCCTTAAAGGAAGGATACATGGTTGTCAGCCCTCAGGATGACAATCTGGTAAGAAAGGACATGTTAGAGCCTTTAAGAGAACTGTGGAACAGGAGATAGACATAAAACAGTCATTGATCCTTGCAGAATAGCGCATAAAACAAAAGAAGCCTCATGGCTTCTTTTCATCTGTTTATTCAGTGTCTTACAGGCACTTATCGAGAATGCCTCTTTTCAGAAGCGCTTCCTTCATGGCCTCACCTATTCTATCAGGCGTCTGTGCCACGACGACACCGGCATCCTGCAAGGCTTTCTTCTTGCCTTCAGCTGTTCCGGTATTACCGGAGATAATTGCTCCGGCATGTCCCATTCTCTTGCCCTTTGGCGCTGTTGAGCCGGAGATAAAGGCTGCCACAGGCTTGCTGAAGCGGCCGGTTTTGATCATCTCTGCCGCTCTTTCTTCTTCGTCTCCACCGATTTCACCTACCACTAATACACCGTAGGTGTCTTCGTCCTGTTCAAACAGTTTCAGGGCATCCTCAAACGCGAAACATTTTACAGGGTCTCCCCCTATTCCTATGCAGGTGCTCTGACCTATACCCAAAGCTGTCAGCTGGGCAGCTGTTTCATAAGTAAGGGTTCCGGATTTGGAAATAACTCCGATATGGCCTTTCTTATGAATATAACCAGGCATGATGCCGATCTTGCATTCTTCTACGCTGGTAAGGCCCGGGCAGTTTGGTCCTATTAGCACAGTATCCCTGCCTTTAATAAAATCTCTAACCTTTAACATGTCCAGTACCGGAATGCCTTCGGTAATGCACACAACCAGCGGAAGTCCCGCTTCAACCGCCTCAATGATGGAATCAGCCGCAAACTTCGGAGGAACAAAGATGACGGATGCGTTGGCTGCGGTCTTCTCCTTAGCTTCTTTTACGGTATTGAATACCGGTACACCTAACAAGGTCTGTCCGCCTTTACCGGGCGTTACACCGCCCACTATATTAGTGCCGTACTCCAGCATCTTTTCAGTATGAAGAGCTCCCTGGGAGCCTGTTATGCCCTGTACGATTACTCTGGTATCTTTATTGATCAATACACTCATAACTGACCTCCCTTGCTGACATAGTCAGCGCAGTACTGTGCCGCTTCTCTTAATGATCCGGCTGAAACGATCTTCAAACCGGAATTATTGATGATCTCTCTGGCCAGTGCCATGTTGGTTCCTTCAAATCTGACGACTACCGGAACTTTAAGTTCAGTTGTTTTTACGGCTTCTACTATGCCTTCAGCTATGACGTCGCACTTAACGATGCCGCCGAAGATATTTACCATGATGATCTTTACTTCAGGATCTGACAGTATCAGTTCAAAGGCTTTTGATACTCTTTCAACCGTGGCTGTACCACCGACATCCAGGAAGTTGGCCGGTCTGGCTCCCAAGCTCTGGATCATGTCCATGGTAGCCATGGCCAGTCCCGCACCGTTTACCATGCAGCCGATATTACCGCCGATGGAAACATAGCTCAGGTTATGCTGCTTGGCCTGCAGTTCATACTGATCTTCTTCCTCAACATCTCTCATCTGTTCGATTTCAGGATGACGGTATAAGGCATTATCATCAAAATTGATCTTGGCATCTGCAGCCAGATAACTGCCATCCCCCAGCAATGCCAGAGGATTGATTTCAACTAATGAACAGTCCTTCTCAATGAAGAGTCTTACCATTCCTCTTAATATTGATGCCAGCGCTTTTGAATATGGCAGTTTCATGGCATCAAGGAAATATCTGACATGGTAGTCCTTTATGCCGGTCTGTAAGGAAAAGTCTGTTTTGATGATTTTTTCCGGAGCAGTTCTGGCAATCTCCTCGATCTCCACACCGCCTTCACGGCAACCCAGTAAAACCAGCCTGCCTGAGGCACGGTCAACTGATACTGCCACGTAGTATTCTTCTTTTATATCCGCTGCTTCAGCTACAAGTATCTTGTGTACTGCCTTGCCCTTAGGTCCGGTCTGCTTTGTTACAAGGACCTTTCCAATCAGTTCTTCAGCGTATTCTCTAACTTCTTCCAGGTTATTAGCCAGCTTGACACCGCCGGCTTTTCCTCTGCCGCCGGAATGGATCTGAGCCTTCAGAATGTATGGAGCCTTAAGCCCCTGGGCAATCGCTACGGCTTCCTGCGGTGACTGAGCCATGTCTCCTTTTGATACCGGGAGGCCGTACTGTTCAAACAGCTGCTTGGCCTGATATTCATGTATGTTCATGTTAACCCTCCAACGGCATGTCGTTTCCGGCACTAAGTGCCCTGAGGTTAAGTTCTTCAGTTCCCTTTGGTACTCTGTTTCTGACTGTTTCAGTCAGAGTCTCAAATGAACAGATCTTCAGTATTCTGTTAATGGCGCCGACAGCCACGATATTGGCGGTCATCAGCTTTCCGATCTTATGCTCAGCTGTTTCCAGTATCGGCAGACTGTATACCTTGTATTTGTGTGATCCTTCCGGCAGTGTTACACCGGAATCAAGGAGCACGATGGCATCATCTCTTAAATTCCTGACGTATTTGTTGGCAGCTGCCTGTGTCAGAGCCATGACAAAGACGGGATCGGATACTTCCGGGTAGGATATCTTGGTGTCGGACACGATGGCTTCTGCCTTGCAGGAACCGCCTCTGGCTTCCGGGCCGTAGCTCTGGGTCTGACAGGCATATTTACCGGCATTGACCGCTGCTTCGGCAAGGATAATGGATGCCAGAATGACACCCTGTCCGCCTGAACCGGCTAAACGTAATTCCATTCTTCCCATGTTATCTGCCCTGTGCCCTTTCTATGATCTTATCGTATTCCTCGGTATACTCAGGATACTGTACATCCCTGAAGATGCCGGTTACTATCTTTCCCTGCAGTTCTTCAGGGCTCATTTTTTCTGCCAGTTTAACAGGAACGCTGTTTTCCTTCTGCCACTGCAGCATCTTTACTGCGTCGCCCTTCTTATTCTTTCTGCCATAATAGCTCGGGCAGATCGATGCAACATCCACTACGGAGAAGCCCTTATGATTAATAGCCTTTTCCATTACCTTGATGGTCTCAGCTATTCCGTAAGCGGTAGTTCTTGCGGTGAAGGTAGCACCGGCGGAAGCTGCCAATAGCGGAATGTCAAAGTCTCTGTCGATGTTTCCATACGGAGCCGTTGTAGCCAGATCTCCTGTTGGAGTGGTCGGCGAATACTGCCCACCGGTCATGCCGTAAATGCTGTTGTTCATGACGATGCAGGTCAGGTCAATGTTTCTTCTGCAGGCATGGATCAGGTGGTTACCGCCGATAGCGGAGATGTCACCGTCTCCTGTCAGCACTATGACATGCAGCTTGGGGTTTGCCAGCTTTATTCCGGTAGCAAAAGCCAGTGCACGTCCGTGAGTGGTATGAATGGTGTCAAAGTTAAGATAACCGACAGCACGGGAAGAACAGCCGATGCCGGATACTATGATGGTATCCTTTCTGTCAAACCCTGCATTTTCAATGGCCTGGCATAAAGCTCTCATTACTGAGCCGTGGCTGCAGCCGGGGCACCAGATGTGAGGCAGGTTTTCCTTGCGCATTTCTCTTTCAACAAGTCTGCTTGGCATGTTACATCGCCTCCGCTTTCTTAACTACTTCATCCGGAAGTATGTAGGCACCGTTAATGCGGCCGATGAATTCGACCTTGGCACTTTCTCTGGTTACTCTTTCAACTTCGTGAACGTACTGACCGTAGTTGTGTTCAACTACCAGGATCTTTCCCGCCCGGTCGGCAAGCTCCTTAAGTCTTCTTTCAGGCATGGGCCATATTGATACCGGACGGTAAAGGCCAGCCTTAATGCCCTTGTCTCTTAACATGTCTACGGCTGCTTCCGCAACTCTGGCACTGCCGCCATAGGCAACTATTATTAATTCAGCGTCTTCAGTAAGATACTCTTCATACTGTTCAATGTCGCTGCGGTTCTTTTCAATCTTGTCCATCAGTCTGGTGTTAAGTTCACCGGCTATGGTTCTGTTATTGGTCGGGAATCCCCAGGTATTGTGGGTAAGTCCCGTGATGTTGTAATAATGTCCTGAACCGAATACCGGCAGTACCGGAACAAGGCCTTCCTCAGCCTTATAAGCTTCGTAGTTTCCTTCCGGAGCATTAGGCTGTTTTCTGTTGATGATTTCAACATTGTCATCTATTTCAATGGTCTCCCTCAGATGGCCGATCATTTCATCCAGCAACAGAATAACCGGAGTCATGTACTTTTCAGCCAGATTAAAGGCTCTGATAGTCAGATAATAGGTTTCGGAAACGGATGACGGTGAAAGAACGATTATCGGATGATCTCCATGAGTACCCCATCTGGCCTGCATGACATCACCCTGTGATGAGGAAGTCGGCAAACCTGTTGAAGGGCCTGATCTCTGTACGTCAACGACGACACATGGAATCTCCGCTTCACACGCATAGCCAAGGTTTTCCTGTTTCAATGAGAAACCGGGGCCGGAAGTAGCCGTCATGGCCTTAACGCCCGCAACAGATGCTCCTATAACGGCAGCCATGGAAGCCAGTTCGTCTTCCATCTGGATAAACTTGCCGCCAACCTTTGGCAGCTGTACGGCACATCCTTCTGCGATTTCCGTACTTGGAGTGATCGGATAGCCGGCAAACAGTCTCATTCCTGCCTTTAAGGCTCCCCTGACACAGGCTTCATTTCCCTGCATGAGAACTTTCTTACTCATGTTCTTCTTCCTCCAGCCAGATCGCATAATCCGGACACCTCAGCTCACACTGACCGCACTTAATGCAGCTGTCAGCGTCTAGGACAGCTATCTTATCATTTACTAACCCCAATACCTTTTTGGGGCAGAAGGCCACACATATTCCGCAGCCTTTACACCATGATGGCTCAGTAACAAGTTTTTTCATACCCCGTACCTCGCATCCTTTCCAAAAATCAAAACACTCTAATAATAGAATACAACCATTTCGCTAAAATTAACACTTATCAAACTAAAATAGAAGCAATAAATCATCATTAAAAAACTGATTCTGCCTCCAGAAAATCCAGCGTAGATAAGAATAATGAAGAATTCCAGACCTGCAAGCCTTCCTTATCAGCTATGAAATTGGACACATCTTCCTTCGCAGCTTTATAGTCATAGTTTCAATTGCATTATTCATGCTCATACTCCCTTTTTATCATTTTTATTAACAAATCATGATTTGTCCGGTGATACAAAGCCGCCAGTCTGATTAATAATTCAAAATCACATATTGCGAACTCCTCTTCATCAATACGCTTATCAACAAATAACAGTTCCTTCAATTCCCTGATGTTGCTGACCACTCTCCATTTATACAGTGAATCGCAAATCGCCTTCTCCTTAGAGGCCATTTTTACGGCATATTCTCCTTCTTCCATATATGATAATCCTTCAGAAAAAGCTTCTGCAGGTATATCACTATACTCAAATCTGCCAAATACGTTGATGAACGTCTTTCTCTTTCTGACATTCAATGATGCTGAGGTTACTGTAACAACCCTTTCTGGAATAAGTCCATAGTAAGAGAGCATATATTCAAAACTCAGGTATGAAGGAGACAGGATGGATGATGCCAGCAGACATGGTCTGACGTTTCTATCAGTTTCATATAATCCTCTGTTAAGGCGAAACAAAACACCCTTATCAGTATCACGCTTAATCTTATCAAGCGGGTTGGCATATGTATTGTATCTTTCTTTAAGCATGGAACTAGTTATTATCATATTTGCTCCTCCAAATACAATCATATTGGATTTGGTGGAGATTTCAAGCGCTTTTGTACAAAAAAACACTCAGCATTTTCTTACTAAGTGTCTTATTTACATACTGATTTACATTCCCTGCAGCAATGACTCCGTATAGACCGCTGCAGGTCCGATATACTCTTCCTGTTCTGACAGAACCGTATAGATGATCCTGTTATAAGAGGAAGTAGGAGCATGTTTCTTGAAGGCAGATATCAGTTCATTGCGTATTGTCTCTCCTTTAAACAGCTTCCCGCAGAGAATGATTCTGTCCGGAGCTATTATCGTTGCGGTATTGATAAGACTGCGGGCAAACAGGTCAATCTTGTCTCTGATCTCCTGCTGGATTCTTTCATCCGCATTAAGGAAGGCCTGTTCAAATTCATCCGGAGCAAACTGCATTGTTCTCTGGAGAGCATAATATGAAGCTACCGTTTCCAGACACCCGCGTCTGCCGCAGCTGCACTGTCTGCCATATGGTCTTACTATGACATGACCCATCTCGGCGCTGATTCCTCTTCTGCCTTCATAGATCTCACCGTCAATGATAATACTGCAGCCAATGCCCGGCCCCCACTTGATCACCATGAGGTTATCGTGTGTTCTGCCCATTCCATACAGCAATACTGCTCTGGCAAAGGCGTCAACATTGTTGGAAAGAAGAACCGGTAATCCAAGTTCCTTCTTCATGATTTCAACCACATTGACTTCCCTGTCCCATACGCCGATGGCGTGCATGGAAATGCCGCTTTCCTTATCCAGAATACCAGTCAGTGCTACGGAAACACATCTGATTTTGGACTTTTCTTCTTCATCAAGTGCATCTATCATGCTGCGGCACTGCTGGGCAATGGCATGCAGGAATTCTTCAGGTGCAGCTTCCTTATCTGTCTTCAAACTGACAAGGCACTGTTTCCCTTCATTCTCCAACAGTCTTCCTCTGCAGTCACTGATGGCTATGGTAGTTTCATCTGCCTCAATGTTAACAGTGCATACCTTGTAAAGATCGGTATTGAGGTCAAGAAGGACCTGGCTTCTTCCGGCGCCTGAGCCTTCTTCCCTGCTTTTTCCCGCCTCAATCAGTATGCCCTCATTCAGAAGAGCATTGGTGGTTACCGTTATGGAAGCAGGTGTAAGATGTGTAAGTGAAGCGAGGTCTTTCCTTGACACATGGCCTAAGCGCGTGATTGCATGAAGAATCAGTGAGCGATTCTGTTGTTTTACATGTTCCATGTTTATGCCGGTCTTTTTCATGTTAAGGCCTCCTTACACCTCTATTATAAATAATAAAACGCTTTTATGTTAAGCATGTCAGCAAGTATTTCAAGTTCCTTGCGATAATCTCCGTAGATGACGACATAATGAGGTTCCCAGCCATCCTTGACACTGCTATTGATAATGTTTTCTGCGTTGCCGTCAGTCTCGACAACCAGTGATGTTCCCAAAAACTGCTGTGGCTTGTCCAGTATCTTGCCTGTCGTTAAGAAGAAGCGGAATTTTCCTTCAGGTGTACGTCCGATTCTGAATACCGTGGCTCTGTCTGCCGGCTTGCAGCCGAATTCCAGAGTCGGTCCGATATGTCTGTTGCAGTGTTCGCCGACCTGTGCACCGGTATCTTCTCTTGCCAGTGAGCAGGCTGCCGTACCGCAATGCCAGAAGGAAATGGTGTTTTCCTGTTCATTCATGGAAACAGGGTCTCCGAAGAATACCGGCTTGCCGCTTAACTGCATGCCCAGCCACATTGACAGGGCACCGTAGCCATCTGTCTCGCAGCTTGCAGCTATGCCGCTGTCATTCAGCATGGCCAGTACCGCACATACAGGTGTGCCGTAGGCGGTAAAGAAATCCGGCCAGCATCTTGATGCAAGTGCTCCGATCTTATGATCATTAACATATTCCGTATAGGCCTTGCACAGTCTGGCAAAGTCTTTTCTGTTTTTATCCGGTGTACACTCCAGCCCTCTCATGTGTCCCATGGCTTCCTTAAGATAGCTTTCACATTCCTCATCAGTGAATGACTGGGCCTTCATGATCAGTTCTCTGGCTTCAATTGATTCCAGATGAACGCCGAAGGTATCCAGCAGTTCCAGATCAAGTGCTCTGCCAAATCCAAAGCCTTCAGGCGTATGGCCGATGGCTGCCATCTTGAGATGTCTCATGTCATAACGCAGTCTGGCTGCTGTTATGGTTGACTTGACTGTTTCAATGACTTTCTCTTCCTTCGGAGCACCGAACACGTAGGTGAACGGTTCCTCGCGGAAGTGTCTTATCGCATTGGCTGCGGAATAGGCTCCGGTTAGTGAATTAAGACGCAGACGTCCGCCGTCAATGACCGGCTCTCTTAATGTCCATAATAGAATCGGCACATCCTTGAATCTGTGCAGTACTTCTGAAGCATAGGCAGCATTGGCAAAGGTGATGTTCTGCAGGACTATCAGATCAGGATCAATGGTATCCATGAAATCCTTCAGAAGGTCCAGTGACAGCAGCATCTTTTCCGGTACGGCTGCTTCAGGCTCAAAACTGCGCAGCAGATCTATTGATTCTTCAAACAGTTTCTGTGCACTTTCCAGATGGAATGTTGGAACGCCTATAGGTAAATAGGCTATCTGATATTTCTTCATAGTATTTCTCCGTGACTGTTTAGTAAAACAGTTCCTTGTTGGGACCTATTACACCCGGGAAAGCCCCCTGCTTCATTAAAGGCTCTCTCTGCGGATGTGAGATGACCCACTTGTTTTTTTGGAGAAGCAGTCTGGCTTCAGAGTCTCCTCCCTGGTAGGTCATATCCCTTATTTTCTTTTCTTCATCGCTTAGCGGTGTGTTTGTGCCTTTCGGCAGTATGACTACACACCTGAATCCTTCATCACTGACACGCAGCGGTGACAGATGCAGTGTTGTTCCGTCCATTTCAAACACCGTGCCCTTTTCAACATAGAACACGTCAGGCTGGTCAATGGAGTAAGTCAGGTCCATGCCGATGTCATAACAGTGGCCTATCGCCAGCATGAAGTCGCTTACCGCGATGTTTATTTCATTGGTCTTATGATATTCAAATCCGTTATAAGTGCTGTTTCTGCCGTTGCAGTAGCCTATCTGTATCGGCATGGTGCCGTACATGACAGTAGAGATGACATGTGCTGTCTTTGTTTCTTCCATTTCCCTTACGGAAGGAACATATATGTTTCCTTCAGCAGGAATGTCAGTATTCTCTTCCATATAGGTAACCAACTCACTGACATCTACGGAATCGATAAGTCTTCCGTACTGCCTGAACTGATCGTCTCTTATTGAATAAATATGAACATCATTTTTACTTCTTAACTGCTCAATCTTTTCCATGGCGCACTACCTTTATGGTTGCGCAGAAGTCTTCCTTGCCCAACCCCATTTCCAGAGCCTTGTCATATACTCTTACGGCATTCTCTTCACCAGGCATGTATACTCCGCACTCTTTTGCCAGATTGAGGCAGATGTGAACATCCTTATGTTCGTTCTCTACGGAGAAGGCGGTTGTATAGTCGTCTCTGGAGAGCACATCCTTCTTGGAGTCCAGATACCAGTTGCCGGCTCCGCCATAGGAGATGGCCTTGGCATAGGTCTGGATGTCGATGCCGTTGGCTGCGGCGAGTGTAGCAGTCTCATTGACACCGTTCTGTATCTGGGATACTAAGGCGTTATGACAGATCTTCATGACCAGTCCCTTGCCGTTATCACCCATGCGGATGATGTTTTCTCCCATGTATGACAGAATAGGCTTCATGGCTTCGTAGTCCTCTTCACTGCCGCCTACATAGATTCCCAGCTTGCCGGCAATGGCTGCCGGTTTGCTTTTGACAACAGGAGCGTCAATGAAGTGTGCACCTGTCTTTTTTACCATTTCCGAGATCTCAACTGATACGCTTGGATCAATGGTACTCATGTCAATGCAGGTCTGGCCTTCATGCAGCACCGGCAGGATCTCTGTGTAGACAGCCATGCTGTGCTGTGACTTCGGTACCATGGTGATGAAAACATCAACGTTTTCAGCAACTTCTCTGGAACTGTTGCAGCCAACAGCTCCCAGAGCTTCCAGCTGTTCTACCTTGGCACGGTTAAGATCATATACATATACTTTGTCATCATGCTTGCGAACGATGTTTTCACTCATCGATTCGCCCATGATTCCCAATCCGACAAATCCGATCTTCATGATGCTATTCCTTTGCTGTCTTATCCCAAGCATCCTGGAATGTTTCAATGCCCTGACGGGTATAAGGATGCTTCATGGAGTCTTTGTATACGGCTAAGCCGGCTGTTACGATGTCAGCTCCGGCTACGGCGCAGTCAACAAACTGCTTTGGTGTACGAACTGCGGCGCAGATGATCTGAGTCTTGCCGTAGAAGCCGTAGTTCTTATAGATGGTAACGATGTCTTCGATGTATTTTCTGCAGTCTTCGCCATTGGCTTCCTTCCAGCCGATAAACGGTGACACAAACAGTGAACCGTTTTTCGCTGGCAGGATGGCCTGAGCCGGTGAGAAGACCAGGGTGACATTGGTGCGGATGCCTTCCTTTTCCAGGATACGGGCTGCCGCAACGCCTTCCTCTGTGCATGGGATCTTGATTACAAAGTTTGAACAGATAGAAGAGATCTTTCTGGCTTCACTGACCATGTCAGCGGTCTTATCCAGATGCGGGTTGATTTCTACGGATACAGGGAATGTTTCGTAACCTTCTATTCCCTCTTCCTTTATCCATTCCGCAATGTCATTTATGGCTTTCAGGAATGGCTTTCCTGAGGCCTGAATGTGACGCGGATTGGTTGTTACACCATCGATGCCGAAGGTGTTGTAAGCTTCTTTGATTTCGTCCAGCTTTGCGCTGTCCAGAAAGTATTTCATATGTTATTTCCCCCTTAAGCTTTTAGTTTGAATGCGTTGTCCTGATTCCACAGGCGGTCATATGACATGCCGGTGACCTTTTCACATACCTTAACTTCTTCAGGTGTGATCACGGAGTCATCTTCACCCTTACGACGGGCAATTTCCTTACGAACGATGTTGAATTCCTTCTTGGTAACCGGGAACTTGGCTGTAAACAGAACGGTAATGATCATGAATACTACCTGACCTAAGACAAAGATCAGAGCAATGCCGTGCTGTGTGGCAGCTGACTGTCTGGCGCCTGAAGCAGCAATTACTTCATCATATCCGGCCAGGGCCATTAAGAAACCGATCAGGGCTGATGTTAAGCCGTTGGCGATCTGACGGGCAAATGTTGCCATGCCTGAACAGGTGCTTGGACGGCTGATGGAAGTAATGAGTTCATCAACGTCAGCCATGTCAGCCAGGATCGCATAAATGGTTGTTGAAGTACCGGCCATGCCCAGACCGATTACAAAGGCTAATGCCAGAATAATGGTGAAGTTGGCGCCTTCATGTGAGAATATCAGCATAGCCAGAGTGGCGATGATTCTTACAGGTGTACCGATCAGAATAGGCATCTTCTTGGAAGTACGTGCCATGATAGGTGCAAACAGGATCATGCCTAAGAACTGGGCTATCAGCAATACACCCATGAGAATGGTGAAGTTGCCGCCGCCGTAGGCGTTGAGAACATCGTCGACATAGTAAACTGCCAGACCTGTCATGAAGTCAGCAGCGCCCTGTCCGAAGATGAAGATGGCGGTCAGAATGCGGAATGAACGGCTCTTGAATACGGTAATGGATTCAATGAAGGCTTCCTTGATGGAGGTCTTCTGAACCGGCTTCTGTTTTTCCCAGCTTCCTAAGAATGTCAGGAATACTGAGACGAAGAAGACTACTGCAAATATTAACGCTACAGTCAGATACTGACCGGCATTGGTATTATCCTTTATTAACAGTGTCGGAATAAGTCCGGCAATAATGGCACCGAATGAAGAGAACATCATACGGATGGATGTATATTTGGCTCTTAAGGCATAGTCATCGATCATGTCAGGTAATAAGCCGTTGTATGGTACCATGACAAGCGTGGCACCTGTTGAAAACAGCAGATACATGATGACATAGAAGATATACTGTCCGATGACGGAACCGCCGGCCTTAAATGGAATCCATAAGGCGATGAAGGTAATGGCTGAAGCGATACTGCCTACCAGCAGCCAGAAACGCTTGGCGCCGTATTTTGACTTTGTACGGTCAGCCAGTCCGCCCATGATAGGGTCGTTTACGGCATCCCAGAACTTACCGATCAGCGGAATGGTTCCGGCCAGAGCGGCAGGCATGCCCAAGGCTTTTGTCAGGAATACAGTGAAGAATGTGCTGATTACTACGAAGGCTCCTCCGCCGTAAATGTCCGCAAATCCATAGCTGATTTTAGACCATGTGCGCTCTTCGCGCGGTTTGTTACTGTCTTTCATTATTTCCTCTTCTCCCCAAAATTATTAATATACCACTGTTCAAGCGGGCTTCCCTTTCTGATGAATACCGGCGGACAGCCGATCGGACCTTCGATCCTTTCGCTTGTCTTGCCGTATTCCTTGCCGCTGAACAGATGAATCCATCTGTCTTCCGGTAACTTGACGATACGTCCCGTAGCGCCTTCCCTGTATACCGGAGCCACTAACATGTCCCTGCCTAACAGGTATTCGGTCTTGTCGGTATAAGCCCAGTCTTCATCATAGTGGTAGAAGACAGGTCTCATTACCGGTGTACCCTTTTCCGCATTCTCCTTAACCAGCTGTTTAATGTAGTCCTTCAGAGAAGCATGTATTGCACTCATTCTGGCCATCTGTTTAAGGGTGTCTTCATCATGGTCAAACTGAACGTCGTTGACCGGCTGATTGCCTTCATGAGTTCTTAATAACGGTGAGAAGGCATTCATTTCTTCCCAGCGCATCAGCAGTTCCTTGCTGCGCTTGATGTGCATGACGGTTGTATAGCCGCCGGCATCGGAGTGGGTAACACCAAAGCCGCTCATGGCTAATGATAAGGTTGCCGGGATAACTGACGGCAAACCGTCATCCAGTGACCAGTCAACATGCTGGTCGCCGGTCCACATCATCATGGAATGTTTCAGTGTTCCGGTATAACCGGCTCTGGTAAAGAAGAAGATCTCCTTTTCCTTTCCGCATTCCTCAATGGCTTCCCTGTTCATCTTAGACCAGATGGCAGGCCACTGGTTATGCAGTGCTGCCGCATCCTGTCCGCTGTAAAGCACGGCATCTACAGGCAGATATTCGCCGAAGTCAGCCATCCAGCCGCTTAAGCCAAACTCTATCATGTTCTTTTTTATAATGCTTTTATACCAATCGTAAGCTTCGGGATTGGTGAAGTCGATCATGGCAGCCGGGAAAGTGGTTATTTTAACCAGATAGTCTGCGCCGTCCTTGGTTTTTACACAGTATCCCTTGGCACTTGCTTCCTTGTATAGATTCTTCTCCAGAGCCATAAACGGATTGATATATCCCAGGAAGTGAACTCCCTTTTCCTTCCACTCAGGTATCTTTTTATCCAGGCCAGGATACAGTTCCCTGTCCCATTCCCAGTTCCACATTACCTGATAGCCAAAGCCTGTTCTCCGGCAGCCGCACCAGTCCTGGGACCATATGCCACAGACCTTTATGCCGCTGTCCAGAGCTTTATGGAGTTTTTCCTCAAGGATCTGCGTACCGCCCTGCATGGCCAGTATGGCACCGTCATAGATCCAGTCCGGCAGTTCTGTCTGTCTTCCCAGCAGGTCTGTCAGTTTTTCCGATATTTCTTCATAACTGCTTCCGGCTTCCATGACAAAAGACGGCTCTTCCTGCAGATACAATACGGTCTTTCTGGGATCCGTAAAATCAAATTCAGCATAACTGTGAATGTTGGCATGCAGATAATAGCCCTCACTGGAGACATATGTAGGCTGAGCGTAGTATGATTCATATCTTCTGAAGGCCAGAGTATAGTCAGGTCTCTTGCCTAGGATTTTTTCTCTTATCAGTTTGTCGGTAATACGTAATGCATTCTGGTGCTCTGCAACCCAGATTCTCACTTTCTGGCCTTTCAGGTCAAACTCCGAATAGGTCTCACCGCAGCCGTAGATGTGTTCCTTCTCTTCGGCAGGAATGGTTACCCAATAGCGGTTCCAGTTTTCGCTTTCTCCTTCAGCAGGAAGATACTTTACTATCACTCTGCCTTTTTCTTCAGTGACCTGCAGTCTGTGAATATTTGATATTTTGTCAGAAAAAAGAACACAGAACCCGTTCTCCTTTTCTTCGATTCCCGTTTTTACGAGAGTCTTCTTTTTCCGGATCCTGCTGCGGTAACGGAAGCTTCCACGGTTCATTGTAAAGTGGTTTTCGCCACATCCAATGGATAGTTCAGCTTCCTTCCATTTGTCCAAAAGCATTTCGTTTTGTCCCCTTTCACAAAATACTGTTTAATTAACCCTTTTAATAAATAAATTAATTCTTTTAATTAATTTCATTATAGCATACAAATAAAGAGTAGGCCTATATATTAACCTACTCTTTTAACATAAATTATAGTTCTTTATCTTCTTTGCGCTGCTGCCTTGCAGAAACCGCACTGTGCGCAGTTCTTTTTGCCGCAGCCGCAGGAAGGAATGCCCTTCTTCTTACAGTTGATCAGGTATCCGGCGCAGACAGCTACAACCAAGATAACCATTGTCAGGATAACCAGATCTGCAAAGTTGATTTCTGTCATTGCCACTCCTTTCCGGAAGTCTTATTTTATCTTGACTTCCTGTGTAAGCTTTTCGCTTTCTTCATATTTCCTGAAGAACAGCATATACAGCATGCCTGCCAGAATCAGCACAGCTGCGATCAGGCCGACTACATGAACGTTGCCGGTGACTGCTGAACCGATCTGATAGAAAATCAGGGCGATTGCATATGCGAACAGGGTCATGTAACCAATTGCGAATACGGTCCACTTGGCATTGTTCATCTCTCTCTTGATGGCGCCCATTGCGGCGAAGCAAGGTGCACATAAGAGGTTGAACAGCATGAATGAGTAGGCAGCGATGGCACTGCTGTTGAAGAATACATCCAGGACACCGGCAATGTTTTCTCCGCTTTCAACCAGGTCAGGCAGATCTCCCATGCTGATAAGTGTACCGATGGTACCAACAACGTCTTCCTTGGCTACCAAGCCTAAGAATGTTGATACTGTTGCCTGCCATGTACCGAAGCCCAGAGGCTTGAAGATCCAGGCAAACAGGTTACCGATATTCTCCAGAATTGAGGCTCCTTCGCCTTCTTCACCCAAATAATGCAGGCCGCCTTCAAATGACAGTGAGTTCAGTGTCCAGACGAGGATTGAAGACAATACGATGACGCTTCCTGCTCTCTTAATGAAGCTCCAGCCTCGTTCCCATGTTCCTCTTAAAACATTGGATACTGAAGGAACATGATATTCTGGCAGCTCCATGACGAACGGTGCAGGATCGCCGGCAAACATCTTGGTCTTTTTCAGCATGATGCCGGAAACGATGATTGAAGCTACGCCGACAAAGTAAGCAGATGCTGCTACCCATGCTCCGCCTCCAAATACGGCATTGGCGATAAGTCCTATGATAGGAAGCTTGGCTCCGCATGGGATAAAGCAGGTTGTCATGATCGTCATACGGCGGTCACGTTCATTTTCAATAGTTCTGGTTGCCATGACACCAGGAACACCGCAGCCTGAACCGATCAGCATAGGAATAAATGATTTTCCTGATAAGCCGAACTTACGGAAGATACGGTCCATGATGAAGGCAACTCTTGCCATGTATCCGATGTCTTCCAGAATACATAACATTAAGAACAGAACTATCATCTGCGGTACGAAGCCCAATACGGCGCCGACACCGTGAACGATACCGTCAGCGACAAGGCTTACCAGCCAAGGTGCAACGCCCCAGCCTTCCAGTAAGGCAGCAACGCCGCCTTCCATCCATTCTGCGGCAAATACATCATTTGTCCAGTCAGTCAGGGAAGAACCGAAAGGTCCCATTGCCAGCCAGTATACTCCGATCATTACCAGAGCAAATATCGGCAGACCCAGAATACGGCTTGTGACGATCTTATCGATCATGTCAGATGTGGTCATTCTGCCGGCACTCTGTTTCTTGTATACACCCTTCAGCATTTCGCCGATGTATACGTATCTTTCATTGGTGATGATGCTTTCAGCATCGTCATCCATTTCTTTTTCACAGTCAGCGATGTCTTTCTCGATATGCTTAACAACTTCTGAGCTGAGGTTAAGCTGCTTCATGACCTTTTCGTCTCTTTCAAACAGCTTTATGGCATACCATCTCTGCTGCTCATCAGGCAGACTGTGAACGGTGATCTCTTCAATGTGAGCCAGAGCATGTTCAACAGGTCCTGAGAAGGTGTGCATCGGAACGGTCTTTGTGCCCTTTGCAGCCTTGACGGCTTCTTCAGCAGCCTCCAGTACATTAGTACCCTTTAAGGCTGAAATGGAAACGATCTTACAGCCAAGCTGTCTTTCCAGCTCTTCAATGTTAATGAAGTCGCCCTTCTTTTCGATGAGGTCCATCATGTTGATGGCTATGACTACCGGTATGCCCAGTTCTGTTAACTGTGTTGTCAGGTACAGGTTTCTTTCCAGGTTTGTACCGTCAACAATGTTTAATATTGCATCAGGTCTTTCGGTAATGAGATAGTTTCTGGCCACAACTTCTTCCAGTGTATATGGAGACAGTGAATAAATACCAGGTAAGTCTGTGATGATTACATCATCATGTCCTTTCAGTTTGCCTTCCTTTTTCTCAACGGTAACACCCGGCCAGTTGCCGACATACTGATTTGAACCTGTTAAGGCATTGAACAGTGTTGTCTTGCCGCTGTTTGGGTTACCTGCCAAAGCTATTCTGATTCCCATAATTAATTCTCCTCTTCTTCCTTGATTTCAATCATTTCGGCATCAGCTTTACGAATGGATAATTCATAGTTGCGAACCGTGACTTCGATTGGATCTCCTAACGGGGCAACCTTGCGTACGTAGATCTCTACATTTTTTGTTACACCCATGTCCATGATTCTGCGTTTTATGGCTCCTGTGCCGTGAACCTTCTTAACGGTTACGGTTGAACCGATTTCAGCATCTCTTAATGTTCTCATTATTTCCCCTCCTAAATCATGATCTTCTGAGCCATCTCTTTACTGACAGCTACTCTGGTTTCCTTTATGTTGACAATGAGATTGCCGGCAACATGGTTTATTACCGTTACTTCAGCTCCGCTGACAAACCCCATTGTTTCCAGATGTGACTTGATATCAGGCTTACCGCCAACTCTCTTAATGATGTTGACTTCACCTTCCTGTGCATATAACAAAGGCATCATTTTCAGCACCTCCCGTTAGTTAGCATACGCTAACCATTAACCTATTTTATACCTTATATCTTTAGTTAGCAAGTGCTAACCAAGAAAAAAGCGAGGTTTTTTTCCTCGTTTATTACTGATATAATTAGATATATATAAGGAAGTGAATTAAATGCGTTTACAGGAATCAGGAGAAATGTATCTTGAGACAATACTCATACTGTCTCAGAAGATGGAACATGTCAGAGCGATAGACATAGGAGAAGAGATGAGTTATTCAAAGCCATCCGTATCCCGTGCTCTTAAGATACTGAAAGAGAACAGCTACATCAACATCGACAAAAACGGTTATGTCACGCTGTCCAAGAGCGGGCAGGAAGTGGCTGAGAAGATATATGAAAGACACCAGATACTAAGTGAAATACTCATAAAGCTGGGCGTTGATCCTGAAATAGCCATAGAGGATGCCTGCCGCATGGAGCATGTTATCTCCGACAGCAGTTTTGACGCCATAAAGAGATCCATCAAAAAATAAAGCAAATATAAAGAAGTAAAAAAAACAGGCCCAGGATCACACCGGGTCTGTTTTTTTTCTGTTCTTTTTGACTTTTTTAACTGTCTTGTAAACAGGCCTATCCCCTGCGGACAGAACTGAAGATATGATAGACATCGTCGGCGATTGAGAATGCGCCAACCAGCAGTGCCAGGTATACATAGTACCGGAAGAATGAGAAATGCATCATAAACGGATATATGTATACAAGGAAACCGGTAGCTTTATTCCATATGGTGTGAGTGCTTAACATCTTATGGTACTTCAAACCGTAGCCAATATATATGATAAGTCTGGACAGAATGAGTCCCATGACGATGTAGAGCTGCGGTTTTATAAGATCATGTTCCAGCAGCGGCCAGTATTTGACCATGGTAACACCGTACATCAGCAGATCGGAAATGGAGTCTAGCTTTCTGCCGAGATTGCTCTCGATGTGCAGAGATCTGGCTACCAGGCCATCCAGTCCGTCAGTAAGTCCGCTTAAGCCGTATATGATAAGAAAGGTGTCTGTATTAGGCTCTATGCCTATCAACACTAAAGCGCCTATTATACGTACACATGTTATCATGTTGGCTAAATGCTTCTTCACTTTTTCTGCCCTCTCGTTTTCCAAATACAATTATACAGAATCTTTGCCTCAAGAGTTAGGCAAAAACTCATATTTTACAAATCTTAAGAAATGCCCGGCTTATGCCGGGCACAATTATCATAGTTGTTTATCTTTATCCTTTAAAACGTCTCAATATAAGAACGGCAGCCCCTGCCAATGACAGTCCTATTCCTGCATACATGCAGATGTCGCGGCGCCTGTACAGTCTTTGATATAAACTGGCTGTGCCGTCCATGATCGAGTGAGCCATGTGGTTAAAGAACAGACTCGCTGCCAGGAATAGTACGCCTGCTACAAGTACCGTTATGCCAATAATTAACAATGCCTTTTTCATATTCATGCCTCCATAATATCAGAAGTCCAGATATTCTTTATACTCTTTCTGCGGATCCCTTACCAGCAGACTCCAGTCTTTCCATTTGTGAGTATCTTTATCATCAAAGAGGAATACATGTGTTTCTCTGGACCAGCGATTATCTTTGAACGGGTCACCGCCCGGATAGTCCCAGCTGTCGATGCTGAAGTTATACCTGCCACGTCCGGAATAGTCGAACCCTTCACTCAGAAGATAAAAACCGATAAGCTTCCCATTGTCAAATACAGCATTCTGGGGTACCAGATCAAAATAATTACAATAATACCCTGTAGCGTCTTCTCCGCTGTCAGAATCAGCCAGGAAACAGTGTGATCCGGAACATCTTACGATCCACTTATTCTTTTCATTTTCAAACTGTTCCAGTTCCACGTCGGTATATTCTGCCTCGGCAAGATAAATCCTGCGGTCAGCGGTTAGTTCAGCCTCAACGGTTTTAACATCTTTATTATCCGGGTTTGTAACAACTGCATGCTTCATAATGTTTTTCATCCCTTTCTGTCTGTATTTCTCCAGCCATTTCTGCGTTTCTTCTCTTGATTTAAAAATCAGAATCTGTTTATTGGCATACTTACCGATAAATTCGTATACCCTGGGCCGTTTGGCTTCCTCATATTTGAGTACTGCCTCCACAAGTTCGGGATCTAGGATCTCTTCCACCCAGGGAATGTCATCTCTTTTCTGGCCTACTCTGCCGGTAATTCCTGCAATTGACTGATCAACACCGTAGTCCAGAAAGATGACGGTATCGCAGGCTTCAAAGCGCGGCTGATAGGTACGGCTGTAATCGCCGTCTATGATCCAGCTGTCACCTTTGAGAATCTCTGCCAGCTTAGCGTCAAACTCATCTCTAGTGATGTGGGTCATGTCCGGGTTCCACCATATCAGATCAAGGTGAAACAGCGGCAGGCCTGTAATGTCGTGAAGCTGTTTTGCCAATGTGCTCTTTCCGGAGCCGCTGTTACCTAAAATAATTATTCTTTTTTCCCCTGTCATAGTTTTCAATTACAAATTCCTGATTAAATGTACCTGTTTATCCGATCAGTGTTCTGATGGCATCAATGATTCTCATTAACTCAGAACGGTTCTGAATAAACGGCCCAACACAAACAGGCATGCTTCCAGTATCAGAGCTATTAATATTGAATACCTTGCCATTGTGGGCAATGCCTCGATATAGGGTTTCAGCTTTGAATTATTCTCATCCATAAAAAACTTTCTCTATTGTGTTAAAAACTACTTAATATTCTTATTATATATCAACACAAACTCAATAAAAAAGTGGGTCTGTTGCTTTCCCACTTATTTACTTATGTTTAAGACAATCAGGAGAGTACTTTTCACAGATTTTCTGTTATTCCCACTCTTTACCGCCGGGCTATTTTGCCCGGTTTTGAGTGCTTTTCGCTATTAAAACCTTCGTTTTCCTCAAATCTGATCATTAAATGCCCCCTTATTGTCTTAACACTGTTTGCAGTATCTGACGCTTCTCAAAGATTATTCCGTTGGCAGTGTTGCCTTCCACTCAAACAGAAGGTGTGCCATATAATGTGGAATCGTCAGGACACCATCTGCGACTCCGAGATTGGA
>JAEEGL015992056.1_pt1 | contig 52342 bp, 29 predicted proteins | sample 9134231 | NCBI WGS metagenome assembly JAEEGL01 (sample SAMN16246548, study PRJNA631951) | gut metagenome | biome: gut microbiome; feature: rumen; material: fiber-attached | host: Bos | place: Iran: Karaj | collected 2018-10
ACAATATTCTATCTTCAATTTTGTCTGCTCTGATAAATTCTTATTCTCATTACATGATTTCTCTAATATTTTCTTTATTTTCTCTTTTGATGGACCAAGACCCATTTTTTATATTTTTTGGATTTTTTTTAATTATTTATTAATTTTAATGGAAATAAAATGGGTAATGAAGGATAATTTATTGTGTAAAAATCAATAAGCAGATTAATGTATTAGATTATATTTTTTTTATATCTATAATTATATCTTTCCTTATTCAAATATTTTTAAAATAATCTTTATAATTCACTATAACTTAAATGCTGTTTTATAAAAGTAAAAAAAATTATTTTTATCTATTATTTTAAATTATTTATACTTTTTAAAATTTTGTAAAATATTTATCAATTATTTTGAAATTTAATATTCGTTAAAATAATGAAAATTCTGATCAGGTTTTTAAAAAGAAAACTTATATTTTGATGGTGAGAAAAAAAAAATAATGATAGCAAAAGATAATAAAGAAGTAAATCTAAGATTACAAAGAGTATCATCTCAAAATAACAATAAAATAAATTTAAAATCGAAAATTCTACTTCCGCTAAAAATTAATTATCAAAATAATAACAAAAAAGAAAATATAATATCAACAAGACAAAAAATAAAACCAATAATTCCATTATCAAAAGAAATAAATTCATCAAATACAAATTCTCATTTAACAATATCAACAAATATAACAACCCAAAGGAAAAAAACTTCATTTTTAAATTTAAATAATCAAGGTAATATTGATGTTTTAAAAAGGAAAATTAATTTTAATAGAAAGGAAAAATTAGTAAGAACAAGAAGTGGAAAAAAAACTTCACAAAGTGAAAAAACTTCTCCTTGTCAAAATGAGAATTTATTATATAATAAAGAAAATATTAATAATTTAAAAAATAATGATTTAAATAAAATAGAATTTAAAGGATTTGGAAATAGTAATTTTAAAATAGAAAATAAAAGAAGTATAAATGATATAAAAAAGGAATATTTAATAACAATGAGAAATAGTGAAAATATTCAAAATATAATAATTAATAATGGAGAAAAAAAAATAAAAATTTTAAAAGAAAAATATAATAAAATATTTAAAGAAATTAGAAAAGAAAATGAACTTCAAGAAAGAATAAATAACATAAATCTAGGATTATATTCAAATAATATAAAAAACATAGAATTAAATAAAAAAAATAATGCAGCATTTACGAATAAAGAATATAAACAATTATTAACAACAGAAAATAAACTCGAATATGGAAATTCAATTTTAGAAGAATTTTTTTCAAAACAAGAAATAACAAAAAATATTTTATTAAAACATGAAATAACATCAAAAATGAGATTAAAAATGATAGATTGGATGATTGAAGTTTTTAATAATTTAAATAGTGAAGATATAACTTTTTTCACTGCTGTAAATATAATGGATAGATTTTTTATTGAAAGTAATACTAAATTTAAACCTGATGATTTACATTTAATTGGTATTTGCTCTATTTTTATTTCTTCGAAATTTAATGAAATTCATCCTATTAAATTATCTTTTTTAATTGAAAAAATTTCTCATAATAAATTTAATAAGGAACAAATTTTAAAAATGGAAGAAAATATTATGTTTACTTTAAATTTTGATATTTTAAGACCTTATTCTCTTAATTTTGCAGAATATTTTTTTGAAGAGTTATTTTCTTTTTTTGAAAACAACTTTAATATTCGTAATATATATTTAGAAAAATATTTAAGAGATTTTATAGAAAAAAAAAATGTTAAAATTTCACTTGATAAATTTTATTTTGATAAATGTGAATCAATTAAAAAATATACAGAAAAAATGAAAAATTTTTTATGGTTAATTATTATATATTTACTTAAAATGTGTTGCCATGATTATGAACTAATTCAAGAAAAACCTTCTTTAATTGCTGCTTCAAGTATTTTGGTAGGAATGAAAATTTGTGAAAGTATAAATAATCAAAATTATATTAATGAATTATTTATGAATAATTTATCTAATATTTCTAAAGAAAATGAATATAATTTATTATCTTGTAGTACAAAAATTTTATTCAAAGCACAAAATTTTCTAAAAGAATATGAAGAAATTAATAATTTATATAATTCCCATTTTGACATTATAAATAAATTTATTAAATGAATATTTATAAATAAAATTATTTATTATAAATAAAAAAAATTTTGAATTTTAAAAAAATATAAACTAATTATCGACAATAAGATTTTTGAATTAGAAATGATACAAAAGAAAAAAACATCAATAGAAAAAAAAGAAGAAGAAGAAAAGAAATAGGAATATTAGAAAAAAAAAATTAGACCATAAAGAAAAAGGTAAAAATTTATTTTTAGGGGGATTAATATAGAACAATAAAGTGAAAGAAAAAGGAGAAAAAGTTTGAATTAGTGAAAAAAAAGAAACAATAAGTAATAAAATTATTTTTTGAATAAAATATTTTAATTATTCTTTTTAATCTAATAATTGCATGTTTTTAGTTATATCTCCTTCGTTAAATATAGTATTCATTTCTAAATTCTTTTGTCATTAATTTTTGATTTTTTTGGATTGAAATTTTTTTAATATTTATATTTATATTTATATATTTATTTAAATATATTTTTATTTTAAAAGATAATATCTTTTGGATTTATAAATAACAAGAAAATAAAAACTAGAAGATTTTCTAATATATCAAAAAGAAAATATAATTTTTTTACTAGATTTACATGATTGTACATCCTCCTCCTTTACAACATCTTCCATTTATTTCATCTTTTTCTAAATTTTCTATAATTAAATGATTCTTATTACATTGATTTCCACTTTTGAATTTGGAATTATCTTTTTTTTCATAATTAATAGTTTCACCTTTAAAATCCGAAGCATTAGTTAAAGAACTTTTTTGATCATTAATATTATCTTCAATTTTAATATCATTCTCAACAAAAATAATATTAACATTATTATTAATATCTTTATTAGAATCCTCTTTAAAACTTTCACATTCATAAAATTCAATATTATCATAAATAATAGGTTCTTCAATACCATCACCACCAAAAAATTTAGGTTTATTTTTTAAATTAATATTATTATTTATGTTATCATCATTACCATTTATTTTTTCTTTTAAATAAGGTGAGATTTCGCATAATTCATTATTTTTCGCTTTTCTAATATATTCATCTTCACTAATAATTTCTTTTCTATTATAATCATTTTGATATTGTTGAGAAGGTAAAATAAAAGGAAAATCAATTTCTTCATCTAAATTTTCAGCTTGTCCACCATATTTTTTTTCTAATTGAGAAGGATGAACATTTTTCAAAACAATATTATCAATGTCACTTTGTCCATTAATAAACTGGAATTTTTCTGCAGTTCTTTCATCGATTAACTTCTTAATAATTTTCCAGCAGAAATTTAAAACATATCCCATACCATAAATATAAAGAGTTTTTAATCTACATAAATATTTAACTTGTAAAAAATCAAATATTTTAATCATTTTAATTGGAGGACTCCAAATTGAAACTCCATTTAAATCAGCAATCATAATCCAATTTTCAACTTGACCATCAATGAAAAAATGATCTTTTAAATAAAGTATTATTTTATCTATTGCTATTATAAAATTTTCAATTGGGTATTTATCTATTAAATCCATAAATATTTTTGCACTTGTTATTAATATTGGACGATAATTTACATCTAATCCATGCATATATAAAAATTTTTTGGCTAAAATTTCTTCAAAATCAGAAAATAATAATTTTGGTATTTCATAATTTATTTCTGCTTTCATTTTTTCAAATGTTTTTTCCATATTATATAAAGATGCTTGAAGACATTTTCTAGTTTCACTTTCTTTCCAATCTTCTGGTAATTGAAAAGTTGATTTTAAATTTTTGTTAAAATATTCTGTGAATTTTTCAAACATTTCTTTTTCATAAGGTAAATATTCATCTTTGTTTTTCTTTTCGAAAATTAATCTTAATATGATTTTCGGATATGCAGGATTATATACTACACAATCACTTTCTGATGGTATGAAATAATATGCTTCTTTTGGAGCATGTTTCGAACATTTAGGACAGTTACTTTTTTTAAATAATTCTTCCATTCTTTTTTATTATATTTATATTTTTCAAATATCGTTTTTATAATGACGTAATTTTTAATAATTTTTTTTTTTTTTATATTTTTTTAATTTGAATTTAAAAAAATGTTCTCTCTTAGCCAAAAAAATAAAACTAAATCAAGTAAAATGTTTTTCTCTCAGAAAAAAGAAAATATAAACACATATGAAAAAATAGATAAAATTTTTACTGAAATAATAACCAAATATTATAATGAAAATAAATTATATACAATAAAAATAGGAGGAAAAACATTAAAAAGTTCAATATCAGATTATTTTACATATTTAATAACAAACGAAGGAAAAGTGATAATATCAAATGGAAGAAAGCAAGAAATAAATTCAAATAATCCTATCAATGATAAATTAATTTTTATTATTTCTCCTCCTGAGAATGGTCAAAATTTAATAATTAATGAAATAAAAAAAAAATATAATTGTTATACTCAATTACCAAGTTTAGGTTTTAATCAAATTTTAGAAAATAATGAAAATAATGAATTTAATTTAAAAGAAGGTGATATTTATGAAGATTATTCTGGTGCTATTTCTTTTTTAGAAAGTAATTTAACTTGTGAAAAAAAAAAAATTATTATATTCGAAAATTTTCCCATTGATTTATTTTTACTTTCTTTAAAAGGAAAATTATTTAAAAGTTGGATTAATATTTTAGAAATGATTAAAAAAGCTTTACTTAATTTTTTAAATTCTAATAAAAACAATAATCTTTGTATTTTTTTTTGGAGTGATGAAAAATTAAAACCTTATCAATTAATCTCTGTTTTTGGTTCTAAAATTATTTACCATGAAAAAACAGTATTAATTGATTTAAATCCAATTCCTGAAACTAAATTTAAATCTATAATAATAGAAATTTATGAAAAACTTAATTTATATAATATAGGTAATATTCTAGAAAAAATTGAAGATATTTATTGTAAATGTAATGGAAATTTATATCAATTGAAACAATTAATTTATTATGATTTATTATATTATTATTCAAATCAAATTAATACTATTAATAATAATATTGATAACAATAAAAAATTAAAATCCAAAATTATTGCGAAAAAATTTAAAATAAATAAACAAAAAAGTGATGTAATAAATGATAAAAATATATTTCATTTATTAGGAAAATTATTATATAATAAAAGATTAGTTAAAGGTGAAAAATCTCCAAGAAAATTAACTAAAAATGAAATAATGACATTACCAAATGAATTATATTATAATTTACAAGAATTAATAGATTCAAACCCAATTAGTAATGAATCTTTTCTTGAATTATTATTAGAAAATATATTAGAACATGTAAATGATATTGAAGAATTATCTGAAATTTACGAAACTTTTTCTTTTACTGATTCATTCACTAATTTTGATTATGTAACTCAACAAAAAAATTATCCAAAAATTGATACTTTAAATAATGATAAAATTTATTTAAATTGTTTATCTGTTGTTACTTTTAATTTATCACAATATAATCTTTCATTTAATAAAAAATTTACTCAAATTGAAAAAGCTAATTTTAATTATAAAGTTCAATATAATGATGAATTATATTTTAAATATGCTGAATATAATCCTTCTATTTTTGGTTTATCAAAGAAAAATTTTTTTACTGATGTTCAATGGTTAGTTGAATCAATTGGGAAAGAAATGAAAAATAAAAATAATTATGTGAAATCATATGATGAAAAAGCAAAAGAAGATATTAATTTTTATAAAAAAGAAAAAGATTTAGATATGATTGAATTAGAAAAAGCAGAAGAAGGAAATAAATATAATAATAATGTAGATCATAATATAATAAATATTGAAACTGTTAAAAAATATAGAAATATAAAACAAGAATTTGAAGAAAAAGATGATAAATTAATTAATAATTTATTAAATGATGAATCAAGTGATAGTGATTCTGCAGAATTATATGAATAAAAAATATACATAAATAAATTAAATTTAAGATGTTTTTAAAAATTTAAAAAAAAAAAAATATTAATTAATATTATTATATCAAACTATTTTTTCAACATAAAAAAAATCATTCAAAATAATCTAAGATATTTACCCGTTTAAACGAAGTTTTTGGTCTCCATCTTCAATTCTTACAGTTTCATTATTCCCATCAACATTTTCACTTCCTTCATTATTTTTTTCATTATCTTTTTTATTTTCTTTTTCTTCATTATATTTATCATAAACTCTTAAATTTTGAATAACTTCTGGAGGACAGTGTGTTTCATCATCTACAGGAGAATGTTTCTTAACTAAAACTTGTAAAGTAGTTTTTAAAGAAGGGAAATAAAAGAAATTAAAAGCCATAGTAGCAAATTCAATAACAAAACATGTTCCACAAGTAAATAACATATCAACCCATATTGTAGCAGAAGAAAAAGATACAATCATAGTGCCATTAGAATTAAACATGAGTAAATTGTGTACAATTATAAGGAAAATAATATAAGCAACAAATGTAATAATTAACATAATTAAAGCATTAACATAAGTATTAATTCTTGTATAAACTAATAAATCAATCGAAACAATAATTAATATATTTGTAAATAAATTAACACTAATAAACCATAAATCTCCTTCATTTCCTTTTTTATCTAAACAAGACTCTTGAACAATATAAATCACAAAGTAATAATTAATAGCACAATGGGAAAGACCTTTTAATAAAGATAATAAAAATTTTTTAATATTAAAAATAGGATAATCTCTAGTTTCTTTATATAAAAATGGTAACATTTTAGATATAATAATTCCATCAGTAGGCTTAACATCAATATCTAAACAAGCTCTTGCTCCTAAAGGGAGTGAAGTAAATAATAAATTAAATAAAGTAATATACCAATCATCAATAATAGTTTGTCCACTAAAATTATTATAAAACCCATAGAAAAATTGAACTAAAGTAAAAACGAAATTTTTATAGAAAAAATATTGTATGCATTCACTATTTCTAATATAATTCATTCTTCCTTGATATAAAAGTAATCGATGTAAAATTTTAAATTCTCCAATAGCATAATCAGAACTTTGAACAGCTCTCATTCCTTCTTCTCCATAAATACCAACTCCAATATGAGCTTCCATTATCATTGAAACATCATTTCCTCCATCCCCTATTGCTAAAGTTATTGCATTTGTATTATATTCTTTCATCATTTTCACTACTTGACTTTTTTGAAGAGGTGATACTCTACAACATATTACTGCTACTGCATCTTTTGCTATATCTAAAAATATTTTTTTACAATCTTTATCTTCATCTATAGTTAATAATGCTTTTTCATCTACTAATATTCCAAATGACTTTATTGGCTCCATTGAATCTTTTTCTCCTTGAAATTTTTTGTACTTTTTTGAAAATTCTATTATTTTGTCTTTCCTTTCCTCTTTATTGATATCTTCCATATTCTCATTTTTTTCTACTTCTAATCCTTCTAATGAAAATAATTTCAAATCTTTTGAAATTAAATTACAACTTAGTCCTATATTTTTTGCAGTATTCATTTTATCTCCTGTTAACATCCAAATTTTAATTCCTGCAATTCTTAAATCTCTGATTGTTTCTGGAACTTTATCTTGTAATTTATCTTCTACAATTGTTGCACCTAATAATGTAATATCTTTTTCTAGAGTACTTACAACTTCAGCTACTTTTTTATCTTTATCATCTAAATCCATATTTGCTTTTTTTAAATCATCTAAAAATTTATCAGTTTCTCCTTTAGTTAAAATTTTCATTCCGACAAATAAAGTTCTATAACCTTGTTCAGAAAATTTATCAACATATTTTTGACATTGATTTAAAATTTCTTTTTTATTAGATTCTTTACTTAATCTTTCTTTAATAATAGAATCTGCACCTTTAATATATAATTTATATAATCCAGTATCTACTTCTTTAACTAAAACACTTTCTCTTTTTCGATCAGAAGAAAATTCAATATTTTGTAATAATTCAAAATCTTTTTTATCTTTACTATTATTTAATTCTAGTCTTCTAATATTAGTATTTCCACTAGAAGATAAACGAAATCCTTGTTGACTTGCACTTTTTACTAATTCAATACTATCTGGACTCATTGCTAAATAATCAATAGTTCCATCTTCTTTTTGTTGAATTGAACAATCATTACATAATGCTAAAGCTTGAAAAAATTCATTTATTATTAATGATGATTTTCCTAAATCTAGTGAAGTATTTGGACTTTGTATTGAACTTGCTTTAAAATTTTGAAATGTTGAATCTGTTAGTCCTGGTAATTCTCCTTGTGATGCTTTATACATATCATAATCTTTAAATGTAATTATATTTTCTTCTTCCCTAAATTTTTTATTTTTCTCACTGTTTTCATCTTCATTTCCTCTTAAATATTCATAACATATATCTCCTATAACACAATATTTAAATTCCATTTTATTACATGTTAAAGTTCCTGTTTTATCAGTGAAAATATAATTTACTAAACCTAATTCTTCATTTAAAGAAACAGAATTTGGATTTAATCTTTTACATCTTATTCGAGAATAACATTCACTATCAACATTCATAAATTTACCTTGAATTAATTTTACAATTTCTAAAGTAATAATAAGTGAAATAGGAATCATAGTATTTAATAAAAGTAAATAAGTAAAAAAAGAAAGAAAGCTTTCAAGTCCATAAGAATATTTAGTAAGTTTTAAAGGAATATTTTTTAAATTATCATTATAATAAATTCCTCTTAAAATAGCGGAAATAATACATAAAATAGCTTGTAAAATTAGAATAAAAACTAAAGCTTCATTCATTAAAAATTCCACAGAAGAATATTTTATTCTTGGTTCTTTTGCATTTTTCATGATTTTACAATTATGTCCAGTATAACATACTATCCCAATAATCCAATCAGTATTTTTTAATTTAGCACCTTTTAATAATAATTGTTTAGCATCTAGTGGAATAGTAAAATTTCCATTTTCTGTTTTATCTCCATCGTTAACTTCAAAATTTAAGTGCATTTTTCCATTCAATAAATATAATTCAGGATTAGGATGATCACAAACTACATCACCACTGATATTAATATTATTAACTTTCTTTCCATTAAAATTAAATTTATTAGCAGTATCTTTAGGACAATTTTTCATTTTTAAAGTTTTCTCTCCATCTAAACTCCCAGTTTCAATAAAGCAAGAACCATCGCCAAGAGAAGAATCAATTAAAATTAAATCAGAAGGGAAAGTTCGATCACAAACAACATAAACTAATTCTCCAATTTTTAAATCACCACTTTTGACATTTTCCCATTGATTATTTCTATAAGATTCAGCTGGTTCAGAATTTTGTTCCTTATCTAATTTCCCTCTTTTATAATCTTCATATCCTTCTCTAATAATTGAAACTGAAAGAACAATTACTAAAGGAGCAATTGCAGTTGCTGGTCCTAAAGGAGAAATTGCAGGAATACATTGAATTATTGCACAAACTAAAAAATATATATTCGCTAAACGCATAAATTGATAAAGAAGAGCTTTTGGTATTAATGTTATACAATTATATTTTGTTGTTTTCACTTTGTTGTCTTTGTGATGATATTGATTTATGTTTACATCTGAGTCATTTATATTGAAACGATATTTGTTTAATTGGGCTGCTAAAGCCTGCTCTTTTCCTTCTTTTTCAATCATTTTATTTGATTTTAAATTATTTATATTTATGATGATAATGGCATAATTTTTTTTTTTTTGACTTATTAAATTATTCTGTTCAGAAAAAAATGTTTATTTTTTTAATTTTTTTTGCCACAATTTATGGTTTTCGATTTTAAATTGATTATAGACTTTGATTTAATTTTTTTTAATTTAACTATAACTTCATTGTTTCCGTTTGAAAAGTGAAGAGAATTATTTTTTATTATGTCATAAATTTAATATAAATAATTGTTTTAAAATAATTGTTTAATTCAAAAAAATATTTATTTTTTATTTAATAAATAATAAATTTGTTAGGATTTCAAATTCAAGATTAAAAATCATTAATAATTTTAAAAAAAAAGAAAAAATATGAAAGATTAAAATTTTATTTTTATTAAATATTTTTCAAAAGTCAATCTCTTAACTCAAAAAGGTCAATCAAAACTCTAATAATTCCAATTCCATAAATTTATCACAATAATAATAAGTTAAAAAAAAAAAATAAAAAAATAAAATTTTATCAATTAATTAAATCTTATCTTTTTCTCTAATCTATTTTTTATATCTAAAAAAAATAAAAATTTTAATATAAATCCTCTCCTACAAAAAAACATTTAAAAATAGAAAAAAAATGCAAACAAACTTCACATTTAAAAGTGCCCCCCTTCCATCGAATAATTTAATAGTTCAAAACTGTGTATTTGTAAACTTCAAAGAGTTTGCAACATTAAAGCAAAAGACAGGAGCTCGAGATAAAATATACATAAAAATAAAAGGAAGAACAATGGAATTAAATCCAACTGAAGGAATAGAAGATGGTCACATGGCAATGGGAAAAGTGTTTCGTCAAATGCTTCAAATTGGAGGAACATCAAATGATTTAATTAATTTTGAATATGTTTATGATACTCAACCTCCTAAATCTAATTTAACAAAAGCTAAATTTTTAGTCGAATTAAAAGATAGAATTGATCAAGAATTACATTATGAAGAAAAAGATATTGCTGATGTTATCAAAAAATTCTATGTTCATACTCCTATTAATTCTAATCATATGTTATATTTAAAATTTGAAGCATATAATTATTGTCTTAATGTTGAAAGAATTGAAATTAATCCTTTAGGTCCTTTAGATGATGATGAAGATAGTAATAATACTTCAAATGTTGTTTCATTAGGCTTTTTATCAGACGATACAATAATTGAATTATCATCAATGAATAAAAGTGTGAAAATAAAATCGAAAAAATTGAAAACTCGAAATTTAACAAAATTTGGTTTTAAATTTGATGAAATGGGAGTAGGTGGTTTAGATAAGGAAATAAGTGATATATTTAGAAGAGCATTTACATCAAGATGTTATCCATCAGAATATTTAGCTAAATATGGAATAAAACATGTTAAAGGAATATTATTTTATGGTCCTCCAGGAACAGGAAAAACATTAATGGCAAGAACATTAGCAAATGCATTAAATTGTAAAGAATTTAAAGTAGTTAATGGACCTGAATTATTTGATAAATTTGTTGGAGAATCAGAAAAGAAAATAAGAGATTTATTTAAAGAAGCGAAAAAAGATCAAGAAGAAAATGGTGATGATGCTGGTTTACATATTATTGTCTTTGATGAAATTGATGCTTTATGTAGAGCAAGAGGTACAATTAATTCAGGAACTGGAGTTCATGATGGTGCTGTTAATCAATTATTAACTGAAATTGATGGTGTTAATTCACTTAATGACATTATTGTTATTGGAATGACTAATCGTAAAGATATGATTGATGAAGCTATTTTACGTCCTGGAAGATTAGAAATCCATATTGAAGTTGGTTTACCTGATGAAAAAGGAAGATTGGCTATTTTTAAAATTCATACTAAGAAAATGAAAGAAAATAATGTTTTAGATGATGATGTTGATTTAGAAAAATTAGCTCAGTTAACTAAAAATTATACTGGTGCTGATATTGAAAGTTTAGTTAAATTAGCTACCTCAAATGCTCTTAGTCAAGGATTAAATTTCGGTTCAACAAATGTCGATTTAACAAAAGAACATAAAATTTCAATGAGACATTTCCTTGATGGAATAAATGAAATACAACCAATGTTTGGTATAAATCAAGGAGAATTAGAAAATTGTTTACAATTTGGAATGATAAATTATGGTGAAAATTATGAAATATTATCTAGTAAAATTAGTGCCTTATTTACTCAAATTAAGAATTCAACAAATATTTCTTTATTATCTGTTTTATTAGAAGGAGAACCTGGATGTGGAAAAACTGCTTTAGCTTCTTATTTAGCTTTACATTCTGGTTTTCCTTATGTTAAAATTATATCTCCTGAAACTTTAGTTAAATATATGGAAGGAGGAAAATATTCTGCAATTTCAAGTACATTTGAAGATGGTTATAAAAGTCCTTATTCTATTATTATTTTAGATAATATTGAAAAATTAATTGAATATATTAAAATTGGACCTAGATTTTCTAATTTGATTTTACAAACTTTATTAGTTTATATTAAGAAATTACCTCCTAAAAAAGGAAAAAAAATGCTTATTATTGGTACTACTTCTTCTGCTAATTATATTGAAGATTTAGGAATTATTGCTGCTTTTGATAAAGTCATTCATGTTCCTAATTTGAGTAAATCTGAAATTTTGGGAGTTTTAAAAAATTATGATTGCCCAGAAGAAGAAAGAGAAAAAATTGCTAATTTAGTTCAAAATTCAACTATTAGACAATTATGCTTTTTAATTGATAGAGCTTTACAAAAAGGAAATGGCAAATTATGTTATGAAAACTTTGCTTCTGAATATAGAGAATATGTTTTTAAATAAAATTAATTAAATAAAATATTATAAATTAAATTATTAAAATTTAAAAAATTTAAAAAATATTTGAGGAAAAAAAACTAACATTTTAATTCTCATCATCACTCTCCTCATTCTTTCTAACACCACTTAAAGAATGAAAAGTAAAATTCCTTAAAATAACTTCAAAAGTTAAATGAATTTTAGGTCCAGGTTTTGAAATAAGCCATTTTCTTTTATCTAAATTACTAGAAACAGGATCACTAGTATTCATTAAAGGTTTGCTTCCCATATAAAATCCTAATTTTTCATTTTCACTACTTCCTCTCAAACACCAAGTTTGAAATTCAATTTCATGATATCCATTAGTATTAGGAAGAATTGTAGTTCCATAACTTAAAATATCTATTTTATTAGTATCATCTAATTTCCATAATCTACAAATTATTCGAGGCCATCCAAATAAATTTTCTGTTGTTAAATGAATATCTATTGGATGACAAAAACATGCAAAATTATTTTGGTCAATTGCACATGATTGAGTCTGAATTGTTGGTTTTGGACTTAGGAATCTCCATTGTTCTCCTACTTCAAAATATGCTTCAATGAAAACATAATTCTTTTCTATTATGTTTGATGCTCCTACTATTTGACCTAAGAAATGAATTTCTGCTTTGAAATCTGCTGGCTTATAATCTATTCCACTTTTACTTAGTTCCTTATATAACATTGATTTTTTATTTTTTTTAAAATAAAATTTATTTTATTCTATATTAATTTTTCATTAATTAATAATTTACTAATTAATAGAGGAGAATTATACTATACAAATAATATAATTATCATAAACATTTATTAAATAATATGACTTCCGAGAATTTTATATCTCATGTAAATTCTTTTAGAAAACATCCAAAATGGAATAAATTTCCACATTTAGAAATAAACAATATCGAATTTAATTCAACAAAATCTTTAATGACTTTTGCAACTAATAGTGGATTTAGAATATATGATTTAAAAACATTTAAATTATTATCATCACTTGATGGTAATCAAGAATCAATAGGAAATATAATAAAAGCAAATGTTCTTTATTCTTCTTCAATTATAATTTTATTAGGAGGAGATAATAATAATGATTATAAAAATAATCAAATTATTTTTTGGAATGATGTGTTAAAAAAAACAATAGGAACAATAGATTTTAAAGAAAGAATTTTTAATTTTTTCATCACTCAATATATGTTATTTATTTGTTTATGGAATAAAATTTATGTTTTTGAATTATCTTCTCTTCAATATATTAATAAAATAACAAGAGTAGATGTTGATGATAATTTAATTTCAGTTAAGGAAAAATATGAAAATAATAAGAAAATAAATTATTTATCTTATGTTCCAACTATTTCTAATCAAGAAAATATAGTAAATATAATTAGTTATTATATTGATAAGAAAAATTTGAAAATCACTCATTTTAAAAAAAAAGTAATAACAACTAATTTTACTACAATTAAGAAAATTTATTTAGAAGGTGAAAATAAAATAATAGTTGTGAATGATATAGGAAATAAAATTCATATTTATGAAATTTTAAATAATGATTTATTATATTGTATATATATGGGAAATCAAAAATTAAATGTAAGTAATTTTTCATTTGATGTAAAAGAAAAATTTATGCTTTGTTTATGTGATATAGATGAAATAAATATTTTCCAATTAAAATCAAATGATAATAAAAAATATGATTGTCATTGTGATGAACATCCAGATAATAAAATTAATTTTAGAAGAAAAAGTTTTCATGATTCTTTTATGGGAGGATATTTTAATAGAATATTTAATGGTTCTACTGTTCCTTATCTTTATGATAGTATTCATCAATATGCTGATTTTTATGCTTGTACTTTCGATAATAAAAGAAAAGATGAAATTATTTTAGTTAATAATAATGGAATCGGTTTTAGATATAAGTTTAATAGAATTAAACAAAATGAAAAAATGATTTTGATTCAAGAAGAAATTTTAGTAGATGAAGAAGAAGAATTTTAATTTTTGTTTTTTTTATTAATATTAATTAAACAGTAATTGTTAAAGGTTTAAAAGATAAATTGAAAATATTAACTATTATAGAATTTAGCATATAATTATTCATATTTAATTATAAAATATTTATCAATATAAATATAAATTAAAAATTAAAAAATAAAAAATTATAATAAAAATAAAATAACTTAAAAAAATGAAAAAGAAAGGAAAGAAGAAAGGAGGTTCATATAAATTAACAGTAAAATCAGAAGATCCAGCAGCTCAAAAAATGGAATTACAAATGAAGAAAAATGTTCTTCAAGACAAATATATAATTCAAAAAACAAAAACAGAAGAAGCAGTAAAAAGATTAGAAGAAGCAAGAACAAGATTTATAGAAGTAGGTCAATTTAAAAATAATGAATTTGATAAATATAAAGCAATTGAAAGCGATTTTGTTCATCAAAGTGTTTTAATGGATAAAAATTTTAAAGAAAAATTAGAAGAATTAAGAATTCAAAAAGAAGAAAGAGAAAATAAAAAAAAAGAATTAAATGATATTTTAAATCAAATGAAAGTTGAACATGATAAAAGAATTGATGAAAAAAATGAAATGTTTAAAGAAATTAAAGCCCAAATGGATGCTTTAAGTAATCATTTTTCAAAAGAACTTACTGATATTCAAAAAGAATTACAAAAACAAACTGAAAGAATTAGTGAAAAATGGGAAAAAAATCCTAGTGAGCATATTAAAAGTTTTGAAAAAGAAGTTTCTAAATATGATGTTACTAAAAATGAAGATAAAAATATACAAAATAATAATGATATGGATGTTTAAAAAATATATAATTTTTTTTTAAATTTTCAATATTTTAGAACCAATTAAAAAAAAAATAATTAAAATATTATAAAAAAAAAGCAATTAAATTATAAAAAGCATTTATTACAATTTTCTAAAATAAATCCATCAAAAAAAAAATAATATAAAAAAATAAAAAAAATATATCATAAAAAAATGGACAAAATTCCAATATCAATGATTGAGCTTGAAAATGAAATTTTTAACTACATAAACCAAATAAGAACTCATCCAGAAAAATTAAAAAAATTATTAATAAAAGAAGAGAAGAATCCTCAAATAAAAAATTTTCTTGAATCACTAAGTCGTTTTGGCATAGGTAAAATTCCATTATTAAAGAAAGAACCTCTTTTACAAAAATGTGCAAAAGAAATGTTAACAACAATAATATTACATGATAATGGAACAGATATAATAAAATTCACTCCACAAGAAAAAGAAAATTATCGTCTTAAAAATAGATTAAAAAGAATTGAACAATATGATAAAAATTATCATGAATTCATAATTTTTGGAGCAAATAATGCAGAAGAAATTATTAAAAAATTAATTTGTAATATTCATTATCAAGATAAATTATTTGATCCTAAAATGGGAATTTGTGGTATTGCTTGTGATATTTTACCTTCAAATAGAATTTGTACTGTAATTGATTTAGTTGATTTTTTTGGAAATAATAATGTATTTATTGAAGAAAATTATGAAAATTTTGAAAGAATAAATGATATGAAAAATAGAAAAAAATATGAAACTAGAAGTTATAATCCAAATTCAAATTCATATACTAGATTAATAAAAGAACCAGGAGGATATATTTATGAAACAGAATATATAAAACCTAATATTCCACAATATGATAAATATGGTTTTAATAGAGATAAAAGAATAGAAGAATTAAAACAAAATTTTAAACCTTATTCAAATAGAACATATAATAATAGAAATTATGAAATGTTTGAAAATAGAGAAGAATTAAATAATAGCAATGATGATATTGTTTATTCTAGTGCTGGAAGTAATATTATTATTAATCCTTTAGAAGAAACTGAAGGTATTATTGATGATTCTCCTTTAAAATATTCTACGAGAACTACTCCTATTAAAAGATATAATTATCCTTTTGAAAGAAGAAATAAAAAATTTCAAACTAATACTTATAATTATTATAAATCTAATAATTATCATAAAAATTATAATATGTATACAAATGAAAATAAAGAAATTAAAAGCTTATTTGCGAAACAAAAACCAGGAGTTACTTATCAAGAAAAAATCATTCCTGATATTGATGGAAGTTTAATAAATGTTATGGCAAAAAAAACAGTGTTTGAAGATGGTTCAAAATTAATTGAATATGACACTCATTAATTAAAAATTAAATTTTAAATTGTAATAATATTATATTAACTTTAAATTTGTTAAAAAAAGAAAAACACTTAAAAAAAAAATGGCAGCAGTAGTTTTTTGTCCAATGGAAAAGAAGAAATCTTTACCAGAAGCAATATAAGATTGAGAAAAAGAACATGAAGAAGAAGGAAGAAAATTATGTGAAGAAGAATGGGTAGATTTAATATATTTAGAGGAAAACAGATTTAGATTCAAATGCATTAAATTATATAAAAGGATGTAAAAATTTAAGTTTATCATCTAATTTCATTTCAAAAATTTTAGTCTTCGTTTTGATTACATAATTTTCTTTTGCTTTTTATAATAATATTTTTATCTACTGTTCTGTTATTAATTTCTCGTTGTAACATCTCTCTATTTCTTGTCTAATCCAAAATGTTCAAGTTGAAATAGTTTTAATATTTTGTTTTTATTTTTTTTTATTTATTTATTTTAGATTTATATATAATAAAAACCTTCCTTTTATAATATTAAGTGGAAAAAATACTATAATATTAATAATAATTTATCCTCAATTTTTATTAATATTTCAATGAGTAACAAATTTTTAATAGGTAAACAATCCTTCAGAAAAAAATCAAAATAAAATACACTAAATAATATCCAATATTATTTAAAAAGATTAATCAAACAAAAAATATATAAAAATAAATAATACAGAACAATGGAAAAATAAAATACCGTTGAACCAGAAAAAAAAAATTTTAAACAATACTAATAGTAGAATCTAAACATTGCCAAGGATTAAAACCTTTATTATTTTTCACACTTTCATCAGCACCTCTTTCAATTAACATATCAGCAATTTCGAAATTATGATAAACTAAAGCATAATGAAGAGGATAATTTCCTTTATCCTAAAAAAAATTAAATAAATATATATTACATTAGAAATATTAGGATCAGCACCAGCATTTAATAAATAATTTGCAATTTGAAAACTATTTGCTTGAATTGCAATTGATAATAAAGTATTACCATGTTTATCTGTTGTATTTGGTGGAATTGCAAATTGTTCAATAATTGTTTTAAATTGAGAAAAATTTGAATCTTTTATACTATATACTAATTTTTCTAATTCATTTTTTAAACGAGATTCTATTTGAGATTTTATTTCTTTTGTTCTTAACAATGTATGCTCTTTATTATTTATTAATGATTCATTGTGTAAATATATATTATTTTTCTTCATATCTATTGTTAATGAAGATTTTGACATTTGAATTGCACTTGATCTTCTTTTTTTTTTTGATTCTTTTCTTATTATTAATAATCTCTCATAAAATTCTTTTGGAAAAAATGGCTTTTCAATTTTATCTTTAATATCTTTATTTTTTATTTTTTCTATTTTTGATTTAATACTAAAAACAGTTTTTTTTTTAAACATTGATTTAAAAAATTTATTTCTTGATATAAATTTTAATGTTTTCATTCTATAAACTAATTGCTTATAAGTAATATTTGTTTCTACAAAAAGATCTTTTATTATGAAATTATTTATAAATTTTAATGATCTTAAAGTTATTCGAAAAATATTTAATTTATTTATATGATTTGAATTTTTTTTTAAAAGAGGAACAAATAAATTTCTAAATTTAAAAACCGATAAAGGAGTACTTCCTCTTCTTTTTTCATTATTTACTATTTGAAATGATTCAAATAAATTTGAACTAACATCATTTTGTAATTTTGCAGATATATTTTTTGGATTTATTTCTATTTTAAAATATTTTTTTGATAATTTATATGCATAATTTAAAAATACTATATTTGTTCTTTGTTTTTTAATTTCTGTTTTTTCCATTTTTAAAAAATAATATTTTGTTACATTTGCTAGTATTCTTTTTTCTTTTTCATTTATTAATATTTCATCTTTAATTTTCTGGAAATTTGTTTTTCCATATTTTTTTTCTCTGTTTACAAAATTCCGAAATTTTTTCACTTTTTTTGAACATAAATTTATTAATGAATTTTTATATTTAATTGATTTATCTTCGTTATTTTCAAGAGAAAAAAAAGAAATAAATTTATTTTTTTGATTTTGAATTTGTTTTTCTCTTAATTTATTTTTTTCTATTAAATTACTACAAATCTCTTTTAATTTTAATTTTTTTTCACTTTTTTGATTATCACAACTATCATAAGAACCAAAAATATTATATAATTCTTTTTTAATATCCGATAATTTTTTAGATAAATTTCTTTTATGATTTAAAGCAGAATTAATTCTCATTTTTTTATTACTTTTTATCACAGTATTATTAATAAAAATCGATTCTCTTTTAATAAAATTTTCTTTTTTATCACTTCCAAATTTATTATTAGAATTATTTAGATTATTAGTATAATTATCATTTAAATTAATATTTTCACCATTATTAATATTTTTCTTTTTCGGATTTTCTGAAATTTTAGATAATTGTTTTCTTAAAAATCTTTTTCTCTTTCTATCAGTAGATTCAATAGTATCTTGATTTTTATCAGTTTCACTAGTAGAAGTAAAATTATTATAAGTTCCTTTTCTGAAAATAAATTTTCTTTTAAAAGTTTCAGGGGATAAATTTAAAGAAAAAGATAAATTTCTAATATGATTGAAAGAAGAAGAAAGAGGTCTATTAGAAATATTTGATGATTTCATTAAGGAAGAATTATTATTTGATTGAGATGATGAATTTGATTGTAAAATTCCAACTGGTTTATCTTTATTACTTAATAAATTCGATAATGTTCCTTTATAATTTCTACCTTTATAATCCTTGTTTGAATCATTCAATTTTGAATTTAAAAAATTTATTCTTAAATTATGTTTATGTGTAAATTTCTTTGTTGTTTCATATGATTTTATTCTTCTAAATAATGGTTCTTCTTTATTAAAAAATGCTTTTGGTGAATGATTTATTATTATATTTTGATCTGTGTTATTTTCATTATTTATATAATTAAATTGATTCTTTAATGAATATTGAAGATTTGGACTAATAATGTTATTTTTAAAAAACTTACAGAGTTATTATTTTGTACATTTTTTAACTTCAAAATGTTTATTTATTTTTTTATAATTATCATCTTTTAATTATAATATTTTATTTTTTTAAATATGAAAGATTAATTCTAAAACAAAATTGTTTTTTTTGAAAATTTTTTTGAAAAGTTTGGAAACTTCATTAAATAAAATAATTAATTTTAAATAAATGATAATAATATTAGGGGTGTGAAATAAAAGTAAAAATGTTTATAAAAAAAATAAACCCAAAAAAATTAAATAAAGAATTTAATTAAGGAACAAATAATTTTGGAAACAAAAAATGATAAGAATTTAATAAGAATTTCAAACCTAACACATTTAATATATATTTTAAATAGATATTATAATGTCAAAAAATTTATATAAAGTGTATTAACATAAATGAAAATGTATTCGATTTTTATTGAAATAATAAAATTATAAATGATTAATGAAATTAATTAAATAATGAATAAAAATTATTTTTTATCTTAAATAATAAAAACATAAATATTAGACTTCTTGATTATAATATTAATTAATATCAACGTAGAAAAACATATATTCTCTAATATATAAGAAAAAAAATCTCCTAACAAGCCTTTCATATAAAACAGAAAAAAAAAAATTAAAAAAAAATAACCCACAAAAAAAAAATGGATTCAAAAAAGCCAACAGTGTTCATGACAGGAGCAACAGGAACAATGGGAACAGCAGCATTAGAAGAATTAATGAAAGACATAGACAAAATAAAATTAAAACTTTTAGTTCGTGACTCATCTAAAAATAAAACTCTCCTTTCAAAACATATGAATAATCCATCAATAGAAATTATATGGGGTGACCTATTATCATATGAGAATGTATTAGAAGGAGTGAAAGGAAGTGACTATATATTTCACATAGGAGGAATGGTATCACCTCAATGTGACACAAAGCCATATTTAACATTAAAAACTAATATAACAGCTGTAGAAAATATAACAAAAGCAATATTAGAACAAGAAAATAAAGATAATATTAAATTAGTATATATAGGTTCAGTAGCAGAAACTGGTGATAGAAATTATCCTCGTCATTGGGGAAGAACAGGAGATCCAATTAAAATTAGTATATATGATCATTATGCTTTATCTAAAGTCTTAGCTGAGAAACATGTTGTTGAAAGTGGAATTAAAAATTGGGTTTCTTTAAGATTATCTGGTATTGTATTTCCTAATATTTTAAAAAGTGCTACTGCTATCACTTTCCATGTTCCTTTAAATGGAGTTTTAGAATGGTGCACCGTAGAAGATTCTGGAACTTTAATTAGGAAAGTTTTGTTAGAAGATTTAAAAGGAAATTTAGGAAAAAATTTCTGGGGAAGATTCTTTAATGTTGGAAGTGGAAAAGAATATAGATTAACTAATTATGAATTCGAAAGCTTAACTTTTGATTGTTTAGGTATGCCTGAATTAGAAAGAGTTTTTGAACCTAATTGGTTTGCAACTAAAAATTTCCATGGACATTTTTATTATGATGGGGATAAATTAGAAGAAATGCTTCATTTTAGAGAAAATTTACCAGTTAAAGATTATTTTAAAAGATTAGGAACAAAAGTATCATATTATTTAAAATTAGGGGGATACATTCCAAGTTTTTTAGTAGCTCCAGCAACAAAAATGTACATGAAAAGAATAGCATATACTAAAGAGTTAGGAACATTAGACTGGATATATAATAAAAATAATCAAAGATTAAATATATATTTTGGTGGAATGGAAGAATATAATAAAATACCATCTACTTGGGATAAATTCGAATTAATGAAATTTGAGAAGGAAAATTCATCAGGTGATAAATTTATTTGTGATCATGGATATGATGAAACAAAAAATGAAGATGATTTAGATATTAATGATATGAAGAAAGCAGCTGAATTTAGAGGTGGTGAATGTTTAAGTGAAAATATGAATAAAGGAGATTTAAAAAGTAAATTAAAATGGAAATGTGGTTATTGTAAAAGTGAATTTGAAGCTTCACCTTGTTTAATTCTTTTAGGTGGTTTTTGGTGTCCTCAATGCTATATTCCTGTTAAACAATGGGATTATGATAATATTGCTAAATCTAATCCTTTCTTTGCACAAGTTTGGGATTTTAATCATAGTAAAAATGAATGTAATGTTTATAAGTTCGATGATTTGTTTATGAAGGATGGAATTAAAATGGATGATCTATATTAAATCTTTGTTTTTGTTTTTTTTATTGATATAAAATTTTATTATTTTTTTTAATATTTAAAAAAATAAGATTTTTAATTATTATCAAAATTTAAAATTATGATTTTATTTATTTAATACAATTGTTTATATTAATAATTAAGGCCATAAACATCTATAATTTCTTAAATAATTAAGATTTTCACCACATTTAGTCATAAAATCACTACTTCTAAAAATATAGAATAATCCAATTAAAAGCTCAATTAAAAATTCAGTAAGAATAAAATCAAAAATAAAAGCTAATAAAAAACATAATAAATAAGCTTTATTTTGGATTGCCCAAACGGCATAGAAACAAAAACTAGTATAAAAACTAAACATCCAAATCCCAATACATAATGTTAATCCAATTAAAATAAAACAAAAATTATTATCCTGAATATTTTCCCATTCTTTTAAAACTACCATTTCACCTCCTTTTGTAACAACATAAAATAATCTTTTTCTTTGTTTATATGTTAATTGGAAAAAGAAAATTAAAATATAAATAACAATATTTGAAATTATATTTGAACAAATTCCAACGATTAAACAATATAAAAATTGTTTTTCTAAAATAAATTCATAAGAAGTTAAAAAAATAGATATCATTAATGAAGTTATATAAATATCAGTTATAAAAATCGTTAATTTAATCCATCTTCGATTAAATAAAGAAATATTAAAAAATGGATTTATTAAATTATGTCTTTCTTTTATATTTGTAAAAATAAAAAATGATATTGGAACTTCTAAAGCTTGAAAAAAATCTAATCTTTGTTTATAATCTTCTTCTGAATCTTCAAAATTTTCTGGTAAATTATTTAACAATATTTTTTCTTTATTGTTTTTAATTCTAATTTTCTTATCATTTAATTCAATGTTTAAATTTTTCTTATGAATTATTATTGTTGAATTTAAATCACTTTCATTATCTTCTCCTTGTTTTTTTATATTAAATTGAACAGCTTTTGATTTTCCATTTTCATCATTATTTTGAATATAATTTCCATTTAATTTTTTTTTATTTTTATAAATTTGTATATCATTCATTTTTAATTCATCATAAATTTTACTTTCATCAGTTTGATGAAAACTTTCATTAATATTATCTAATTTATTAATATCTCTATCTCTTAGAACTTTATTTGAATGAATTTTAAAAGGTTTTTCTTTCCTTTCTTCAGGAGGCAAAGGATTTATTCCAGGATCAAAATTATAAGGAATTAATTTTAAAGCTTCTATATCTTTATTTTTTTCATATGGAATAAAAGATTTAACAATTGCAACTTTTAAAGATTCTAATAAAGTTTCTTTTTTAAATATTAAATTGTCATATATATAAAATATTATTAGTAAAATTATATACAATAAGAAAAATCCTCCAAGAATAAAAAATGCACTATTATTTTTATAATTAGGAAACCATTTTAAAATTTCTGGTTTTTTCAAATAAAAAAATCTTGAAGAAAAATGAAAAGATTCATTATTTTCTTTAAAGAAAGTAGTAAATTTAGTTAAATGACTGGTATAAAATTCAACGAAATATTCAGATAAATTATTATAATTAATACCACTTTCAATAAAATCATTGTTTTTTAAATAAGTACAAGAAAAATTAAATAATCTACTATATCTCTTAATTCTTTCTTCAGAAGTTTCATTAAGAATATAACCAGATTTATTAACATAAATAGGATCTTTGAAAATAGGACTTTTTGAATTATAATAATTATTAGGATCAAATAAGGAAATTTGTCTATTTAAATCATTTAACCATTTATAAGAAGTAAAAGGTAATTTAACTTTAATAATCTCAGAATCATAACACTCTGAAAGTGAAATATCTTTTTGACTTTCAATGTCAACAAATGAAATATCTATTAATGGACTTGTATTATTAATATATAATGAATTATTAAATGCATATGGGAAATTATAAAATTCAACATATATTAAATATAATTGATAATATGTATTTCCTAATTTTTTATTTTCAATATAATTTAAACATCTACTAAATAATACTTGAGAATAATATTTTGATTTTCTTGTTGAAAAATAATTATTTTCATTAAATGATGGTGCTACAATTATACTTGAAGCAAAGAAATTTTCAGTATCAAAATTAAATGATTCATATTTATTTAATTTCATTATAAATTTTAAAAATGAACTTACTTTATCAGATAAATATTCAAATGAATCTTTAAAAGTTAATGCTTCACTTTCTGTTAAAGCTTCTCCTCTTTCACCATTATTTTCTAATTTATGTTTTAATTTTAGTTTATTCATTCTATAAACTTCAATTGTATAATAAAAATCAATTAAATCAAAATACATTTTTGTATTTTCTATTATTGAATCAATATAAAGATTTTGTGATAAAGATAAAAATTTATCCACATTTTGAATAAAAAAAGTCGAAGTTTCAAAAAATTTAGAAGCAGCGAAAAATAAATTATGAATAGCTTTCAATTGAGTAAAGGAAATAGTTTCTTTTAAATTTGAAAACAATATATTATATAATTCACTATATTTATCAGCAACATCATAAAAATAATCTTCTTCAAATTGGCAATTTCTTCCAATAAATCCTTTATCACAATTACAAATAATAGTCTTATCTATAAATTCACATTTTCCTCTTTTATTACAATAATCATCAACACATTCAGGATCATATAACATAATAATTTCCTTATCTAAAGAAGGTTCAAAATAACTTTTAATTTGATAATCAATTTTATCTTCATTAGGATTTATTCCTAAACTTTTTAAAAATTCACTTCTTCTTAATACATCATCAACAGTATATAAAGAAGGAATAAAATAATTATCAAAAGCATTTTGAATAGTATAAAGTCCACTCCATATTTGTTTAACTATATTGATTTTTTTTTCTACTTTAGTAGATTCACCATAATTATCAATAACTTCACAATATATCGTAATATAATTGCTCTCTTCAGGATAAATATAAGTAAATTTACTCATTATTTCTTTTTCCCTATTTTCAGATTCAGTTAATTTTTTTATTGTAGTGGTTTTTTCTTCAATATAATAAAAATAATACATTAAATCTTCAGTTGTATCATCAATCCAATCAATAGAAGAAATAACAAAAACAGTAGTATCAAATAAACCAATTTCAGGAAAAACAATTAACTCACCATTTATTGGAGGTGAATTAATAGTTAATATAAAAGTTTTAGTGATTAGAACAACACTATCTTCATTATTTCTATAAATATCTAATTCAAAAACATATTTTTTCCCTAATTCAAAGAAATTTTTATCGACTTTAATAATCTCTTTATTTATATCTTCTTCATCAATAAAAGGAGTTTCTGAAGGAAAAATCATATCAGGATCATTGTTAACTTCTCTGGTTTTATCAGGATTAAATCTCCATTCCTTACCATATGAATCTTTATTAGAAGTGATTTTAACTTCAATATAATTAAATTCTTTTTTATTTATTGGAACATCCTCAGAAACATTGATTAAAACAGCATCAGCTTCAAATTCAACACATAAATTACCATTAATTTTAGATGATGTTAAACCATAATATTCACAATTTTCAACACAGAAACTTCCATATTCATTTATTAATAAAAATGTAGGATCAATACATGATAAACATGTGTTTTGATTTTCATCTATACATGTATAACATGTTATATGACATTTTCTACATTGATTCATATAGAAATTATCAAAATATTTCACTGGACATTTATTTAAACATTCTCCTGTATCTGGATTAAGGTAAACATTAGATTCTGGACATGTTAAACAATTATATTTTGAATCTGCAACAAATTCACAATTTTGAGAAAATACTGATATACATGTTCCTGTTCCTTCATTAAATATGTATCCTTCATCACAAATATTTTGAATTGAATATAAATTAATATTTTCTGGATCTATGTAATTATAATTTTTAAATGTATCTCTTCTTGTTAAATCTATTGTATATTTTATATCTGTTTCATCATCTCCTAATAAATTATATATTGTGTATTTTCCTTCTTTTGTTTTTTCATAATCATTGATAGATAAATCTCCTTTTATATATGTTAATAATCCTGGATAAAAACTATTTGATATTTGATCTGCTTCTTTGTAACTACCATGTGATACTAAATTTATATATTTTGAATCTATAAATTGGAAATTATATTGTTGCCATAATTTAATGTTTCTTAAAAATATAAAACCATAATCAATGGATGGTAAAGGTGTTGTTATTTTTAATGTTGATTTCATTGGTCTTTCTGGTAAATCAAAATTAATAGTATTTGAAATATCATCCAAAAAAAAAGTTTTGTAAATAAAATCACTTCCACATTTTATATGAACCCATTTATACATATTAATATTTTTACTAAGATATTCATTATATGTATTTGCATTATCACTGGATAAATAATAAGAATAACAAAATAAATTTAAAATATTATCAATATTTCTAATTTCAATTTTATTATGAAAATCCCATTCAACTTTAACATAATTAAATTTATTATTAACAGTATTATAAGAATAAAGAAAAACCCACATTTCAATAGTAGATTCTTTAGATGCAGAAGAAGGAACATTAATAGTAATAGGTTCAAAAAGTGAATAATCAATAAAAGGAACATTTTCACAATAAGTTCTTTTAGTAGATTTGTTTTTTCTTAACCAATAAATTCCTTTTGATAAATCACATTGACAATCTTCTTCAGAAGATAGAAAACATTCACTTTTGCAAATATTATGACAATATTTACAAGGATCATCATTTCCTAAAGATAAATCAAAATATTGTTCTTTTGGAATTAAACATTCTTTTTCTTTATAAGGATTATAATCTGGAACACATGAAAAAATACTATTATTTATTTCTTTAGGATCATTTAAACTAACGCAATTATCAATTAAATCTCCCATCAAAGAATATGCTAAAATTCTATTTTCACTTTCAATTATGTCACTTGATTTAGCATGACCAAAAATACCGTAATGAAATTTATTATATATTTTCAAATCCGAAAAATAAGCAATTATTTGATTTCCTATTCTTAAATAAAGTAATTGAGCACCATCTTTATGCATAACAAAATCATTTTCAGGAACAATATCAATTTTATTAACAGTGAGAACAATCATATGTGGGAAAATATCATGATTAGGACTTTTATAATTACAAACACTAATATGAATCCAAGTACCTAAATATTTATTGAAATTATAATCAACATATTTATCAACATTATCAACTAAACTCATAGTTAAAGCATTATTTGATATTTTATAAGAAAGGAAAAAATCATCATTAAAACTCATTATTTTATATTTATCTTCAACTTGTCCATTTGGTCTTATTACTCCAATAAATTTCATAAAAAATGATATTGTAAATTCAATAAGAGGTTCATCAGGTGTAACTATATCAGATACATTAATTTCAATTGAACTATCTATAAATGATGTTAAAAAATATCCTGTTATTTTTGTACATGTTTGACCTATTAAAACATATCCTTCTTTACATTGATAACAATATGTTGATAATGCTGAATAACATCTCTTACAAAAATTATGACAATTTAATGGAATTATTTCTTTATTTTCCATATTTGATATATAATGATTTAAATTATTTGGGTCTATTTCTATCCAATCAAAATCTATTTGAAAATTAGTAAATAAAAAATTATCATTTGTATCAAAATTATTACTTGCTATATGAGTAATTGTAATATCATTTCCATCGCCTAAAGCATTTAATATAACATTTTTATCAAAAGTATCGAAAGTTAAAGGAAAATAAACTTTCATTGAATAAAGATGATTTTTTAAATATTCAGAATTTGCAATTAGAATAGTTTCAAAAGAAGATGAATCAATTTCCCATAATTTAATATCTCTATAATATGCACTTCCCCAATTGATTGAAGCCACAGAAGCAATCGAACATTGACCATTATTTCCATTTGAACAAAAACTTATTGATTGTAATTGCAAATTTATACTTTCTTCAATATTTAAAAATTCAGGTTCTGGATTTGGAGAATTATTAATATATATATATACATTTTGACCTGTTATTGATCCTAATGTAGCTTTAATTAATATTTTATTCCATTCATATAAAGATATTCCATTTAAAATTTTTGTATTTATTGTTCCTATTATATTATAGTAAAAGTTATTATTTTCAGTATCTAAATAAATTGAATGTGGATTTGCATAAAATAAATATTCTTTAGAATATATTCTTGAACATGTATTTAAAACAGTATCTAATTTAAACCAAAATTCAAGGAAATAACCGTTTAAAATACTTTTTTGTAAATTATTATTTATAGTAAAAGTAAAATTAGGTGGATTATAACATCTAGAATAAAATAAAGCACTATTTTTAGGTTTAGCTTTGCATAAATAATCAATTTGGAAAAAATCGGTTTGAGAACAAAATTTAGTGATACTTAAATCTTTTCCATTAAAACTACCTAAAGTAACATGATCTTCAGGTAAATTTGCATTACATAAAGGTATAAATTCATATGTTCCTGGAGTTCTCATTTTATTATTATTACATTTATTACCACAAGAAACTTTATAATCAGAATCAATATTTAAAAATTGTCCATTTATACATGTAAGTGGATTAATTTCATCATAACATAGATAGTTTGGACAAGTGTTAATTATGGTATTGCATTGATTAGTAATTGGATTATAATCATATTTTAAGTTACATAAAGGTAAAAAAACAAAATTTGAACTTAATTCAAAAGTGCTTCCTGAGGGGACTTTAGTTTGAACTGTGTAATCTGTTTTAGGATACTGTCTTTTTCCGTTTTCACTTACTGTTTTTGGAGTAAAAACTGTATATGTTAATCTTTTATTATTTAAATTATATTTTTCAAAATTTGCTACGAATAATAATTGAGGAAAAGCATTATCTCCTTGTACTTCAACTTTACTTAAATCAACATATTTAATTTGCATATTATAAGGAAGATAATCTCTAAATAATTGAATAGACCTAAAATAAATTTTTCTAGAATTAGTAATATTTTCAAGATATAAATTAGTTTTTTTAGAAACTTCATTACTAACATCACTCATAAAATATCTTAAAACTTTTTGACTTTTTTGTTCACCACCATAAGTAAAAATAATTTCTCTATTTAATTTATTAATAGTAACTTCATCTCTATTTCCATTAATATAAAATTCTTCAATATAATTAGAAACAGCACAAATAGTCCAAATCCAATTTCCACTTTCAACTTGATCATCTTTTAACAAATTAACTTGAGCTTTATTAAAACTATTTTCGAATTTTTGATTAATATTAGTATTATCAACCTCATCAGAATAATAACCTTGTGGAAAACAATATCCAACTAATTTTTCTTTTTTAACAATTGAAATTTGTAAATGTTTTTCCCATTTTAAATGAATTCCATTTGGAATTGTAGAAGAATCTTCTAAAAAAATCCAAAATGCCATTGTATAACTTCCAGAATAAGAAGGAGGAATATTTGAAAAGTAAAAATCTTCCATTTTTGATACATCAGTAAATTGAACGCATTTTTGAATACTCTTATCATAAAATTCCCCATTTTCAGAACATAAACTTATTTCTTTTGTTTCTTTTATATAATTTATTCCATATGTATCTTCTTTTTCAACAATGAAGTCATCACTTGTTAGTGTTATATCTTTAACAATAAAATTAGTATTAAATTCATTTTTTTTCTTATTTGGAAAAATTGGTTCATAACAATGTAATAAATTATTAAATAATGATGGTGTTTCAATTTTTACTCTGCTTAAAAATTCTGCATTGAAAAAAGCATCAGACCAAAGTCTAATTTGACGATAAAATAACAAACCCCATTCTGGTCTTATTGAATCATCAGATATAGTTAAAGTTGTATAATCATCTTCTAAAACAATTCTATTTAATATTACCCCTTCATTTTGTAAATCTTTTTTTATTAAAGTTTCATATGTATTTAAATAAAAAAAATGATCTATATGGTCATAAGCACATGATAAAAAATTCCATTCATTTATATTAAATGTTGTTTTCAATTCACCTTTTTCTTCATTATCTTTATTGTAATAATAACAATAAAAATAATAAGAATTATCATTTAACGCCGCATTTATTTTTAAATGTCCTTTCCAAATAAACGCTATTGATGTGAAAGATTTGGAATTATATTCTATTGGATAAAACCAAAATTGTAGAGTAAATCTTTTAGTGAATTTCGCTGTTTTTATTTTATTTATTGTAATTGTTTTTGCTTTTGCAAAATTAATAAAATCAAATATTTTGCAATAATAATCATCATTATTATTAATTAACATTTGAGAATTATTATTTAGATTTAAACATGTACATTTATCTTCATCTCCTTCATAACAAGCATTAAAACATTTTTCATTACAAATAATAGAATTTGTGCTTCCTTCTTTAAAATAATTATCAAAAGAACTAACTTTTGAAAATAATTTATCTTCATAATCTGCAAAGCAATTAAAATTATTATTTGGTTTTGGTTGATCATCACTTGTAATAAAATAATTTGTTTGATAACAATTTTTCTGTGTTGTTCCCATTGGAAAATAAGTTCTTCCTATTTGAGTTGGTCTTACAAATGGTGTTATCATATTTCCATTATTCATTTCAAAACCATATGCTCCTATCAAAAAATTACTAAAAAATTTTAATGAATACATTAAACCATAAAAATTTTTTGATATTTGAAATTTATCAAACAATAAATTCTGATAATTATTTATTTTATATGAAAAAGTATCCATTTCAAATTTTATTAATGTTGGAAAATAAACGATAGTATCTGATTTTTTTTTATGATAAGAAACTGAAATAAAAACCCATTTACCAATATATTCTCTAAAATCTTTTATTCTAGAAATTATATGTTGTCCACTTTCATTATGAATAAGACTTAAACCAAATTTTGAACTTGTTTCATCTGATTCATAATACAAATAAGTTTTATCACTATAATAAACAAGAGTTCCATCATTATTTGAAAAATCAATAACTTTAACCCAAAAATTAACAGTAATTGCATTAAAATCATTCCTAATATCTAAAATTGAATTTTCATCAATTCCATCATAATGAGTATTAAAAAAATAATGTTCACTAATTCTACATTGTTGAATATAAAGAAAATAACCAGGAAAACATTCATAACAAAGATCTTGTTCCCAACATCTTTTACAACCAATAGCACAATTTCCTGGAGTTAATCCTGGTGAAAAAGAAGAAAGAAATTTACCTAAAGAAGGATAAACAGTAGCAATAAAATCAAATTTAGAAGAATAATTAATTTTCTGAAATCTAAAATTACTATAAGAAGAACTTAATAAATCAATATAATTATTATTTTTAATATCATAAATTTGATTATTAATAATATAATAATTAGATAAAGGAAAATAAGTGATAATAGAATCAGTATTATAAGTAGTAAACATAGAATCATAAAATACAGTTAAAGGAACAGATGATTTATCACCATGCCATACTCTTAATCCTTTATAATAACCAGTTCCCCAATTTAGCTCTTTTAAATCTTCTGTACATTTATTACAAAATACAATTGAAATTAAATCTTCATTAACATCAGTTTGACCAAAATCATGAGGATCATTAATAAAATTATTCATATATGCTGAAAGATGATATTTTCCTCCGGGAGTTTTTATACAATATATTATAAATTTATTCCATTCATTTTTGTAAAAATGTTTAAATGCTAATCTTGATGATGGTCCATTAAATCCTGCTTCAAAAAGACCTGAATCAAGATATAATAATACTGAAACTGAATTTGAATAAAATATATATTGTTCTGTTAAATATGCATAATGTGCTCCTGGTGTTCCTTGGAGAAAAATATCTGGATAATACCAAAATTCTATTATATATGATTTTAAATTATAAGAACTTAAATCTATCTTTATATCTTCACTATTGTAAAAATCACTAAATTGAAGATAATAATTTTTTGATTTGTCTACACATTTGTAATATAATTCATATATATTTTCTGAGTTTTTACAAAAATTTGAATATGATGATGCATCTAAATTACAATTCATTGAATTTGTGCATAAATAATCACAAAAATTTCCTTCATTAATTCCAGGATAATAAATATAATTATTACAAGTATTTTGACATTCTTTTGACTGAGTCATATGATATGAATTATCACATTTTAAAGCTTTATTATCATAATAACCATAAATTGCATTGTTTGGTACTATAATATTATGTATATCTATTGAATTTAAATTATTATTTATATTTTTATATTGTTTATTGGGAGGTAATAAAACTAAATGTTTAAAATTTAAAGGTGCATAACCATTAAAATTTACATTTTCTAAATATAATGTTATTATTTTTTCTTCTTTTGAAAATGCATCATAACCTTTTATTGAATATGTAATTCCTGAAATTGATAATTCATTCAAAGGTAAAACATATAAAAGTTCTTCATAATTTTCATAATTTTCAATTCCATTAAAATTAAAATTAAAATACATATAATGAAATTCATAAGGTAAATATTCTTTAAAAACAATAAAATTCTTAATAAAAACAGGAGAAGCTAACTTCCCTAAATTTTTAAATTGAACAATCATTTGTTTGTTATTATTAAAATTAATTCTAAAATGATAATCATTTAAATAAACATTATTGTTATAAACAAACATTTTTTCTTTTTTTATACTTTTCAAAGCGAAATTATCTTTATTATTCATAACAGTATTAACATAAAAAGAGCCATGATCAAAACTCATAGCACAAGAAGAAAAAAACCATTGTCCTTTAATACTAAAACTATCTAAATATTTTTGTTGTTCACTATTAGGTGAAGTATTATAAACATAATCATCATCAATAATTTTATTTCTATAATTTCCAAAAGTTAAAGTGTTTTTTAAATCTTGATTTAAATTTTCAAAAACATGACAATAAGAATCAACACTATCTCTATTAATAGAAATAGTAGAAATAATTAAATCATTTAAAACAATATGAAAAACATTAGTATTTAAATTAGAAATATTTTCAGGATTAGAAATATAAACCCAAAATCCATAAGTTAATCTATGAGTTTCTGGAGGTCCAATTTCAAAAGAAAAATCTTGAAAATTTTGAAAATTAATATAATTAATTTTACATTGTCCATTATCATTATTTAAATCAGAATAATCAGATAAAATATTACATGAATCACAAGTTGTTCCTTCAGAAGAACATTCAAAACATGAATAATGGCATTTTTCACAATTTGAACCTGATTTATAATAATGAGATATACAATCTGGTATATTTGGATCATTTAAATTTGTAGATATTTGAGGTAATCCATTACGAGTTCCATATGGATTTAATGATGTATCAAGAAATGTTATTACGTAGTTACTTAAATAAAATCTATTATTTGAATTTTCTCTTTTTATATTTATTTTAAATTTCATTTGTTCTGTCATTTCTGAAAAAACTTCATTTTGATCATCACATTTAAAATACATTCTTATGTTATTTGGAGAACCTAATAAAATTGATCTTATTCTGATATGGAATATGTGGTATGTTTGAATTTGTCTCGAACATATTTTTAATTCTCTTTCAATTCCTGTAGATGATATTATTATGAAATTTATTATTATATTTTCATTATATGTTGCTGATTGTATTATTGGTATTTTATAATATAACATATAATTTGAATTGTGTATAGAAGGAAATTTAACTTGACAAATAATATTATCACCATACATATAATAAGAATATAATTCAGTTTCTTCAGAAATATTAGGATCTGAATTTGTTGTTTCAGTATTATCAGTATATTTAATAAAATTATTTTGGAAAAAAGGATTACTATATCCATTTCCATAATTTCCATTACAAGTTTTATCAGGATAATAATGAATACCATACTTAAAACTATATATTATTTTATTTTCAGTGCCCGTGAAATATCCTGCATTTAATATATATTGAATTTTTGCTTGAGATGATATTTCTGATTCTTGAAATGGAACATCATTTTTTACATAATGATCTGGAAATACTACTTGAGAATTTGTAAATGAAGAAAATAATATTAAATAAATTATATATAATTTCTTCAAAGTTGATAATTTTTTTTTTATGAATGCTTTATATTTCATCATTTTTTAATTTTTTTTGTGAAAATATTTTATAAGTTAATATATGAATTATATCATATTTTAAATAAATTATTTTTAATTTTTTTTTATGATTTTTATTCATTTTTAGTTATTCATTTGATTTGATATTTTCATTAAATTTTATCTTTTGCATATTAGACAATATATTTTTTAATTTTTTATATATTCCATTTAACTTTCCATTCTTCTCTTTTACTTTTGTTTTTAAAATCTTATTTTCTTCATGCAATAATTTAAATTCTTTTTTAACTTGATTTTTTAAATCTTCAAAAGAATAAAAATCACATCTACAATTTTTATTTTTAGAAATTGAAACATAAATTCTTGGATATTTTAATTCATTTATATAAGGATATTTCTTTTCAATTTCTTTATATTCTTTAAAATATATTTTTTGTCTACAAATACAATATTTATATTTGGATTTAATATATTCCTTTAAATCTTTTTCAGACATTTTCTTGTCCATTTGAAATATTTGAAATCTTTCAATATTTTTTTCATTTGGAAATTCTCCATCTTTAAATTGACATATTTGAATTATATAGTGATTTCCCATTTAAGTTTCAATTTTATATTTTTATTTACTGATATTATTTATCATATTTTTTTGATAAAATTGATTAAAAAAATTATTTATATTGTTTTAATAATTTTAAATATTTAATTAAATAATATAGTTTTTATTTTAATTATTAATAATCTTTTTTTCTTCTTCCGTAATACTATTTTCTTTATTTAAAGGAATATTATTTTTATTGTCATTGTTATTACAATTTATATTTAAATTCCCTGTTTTATTTTCTTCATTTTCATTAGTATTTTTTTCAATTAATCCTTTATTATCATTATTTCCTTTTTCATCATTATTTTCTAGATTCGAATTATTTATTATCTGATTATTATTTTGTATATCATTGTTTTTTTCTTCATATAAAATTCCTTTTGGTAAAGCTGGTAAATAAATTGGTTTATTATGTATATATTTATTTAAATTTTCTTCATTTTTATTATTAACATTATTTTTATTTATTGTTTCATTAATATCAATTTTTTCATCATTTTCATTTTTTTTTAATTTATCTGTTTCACATAAATTTGTTTCATTTTTTAATTTATTATTTATATTATTATCTTTATCATTTTTATTAATATTATTTTTCCTTATTTCATAATTTTTCTCTTTTTTAATTTTTCTATAACTATCATCAGAACTTGAACAGGAATTTTTTCTTTTTTTTCTAATTAAACTATTATCTTTTTTATTTGAATTTTCATCATCATCATCAAATGAAACTTCTTTATTATATTTCTTGCTGATTTTTCTAATAATAAATTTTCTAAATTCTTCTAAAATTTTCATTTCTTCATGATTAAATAAATTTAAAGGAACTTGAGTATCTAAATCTTTATCTTTAAAAATTAAAACATCATTATTATCACTTTTTGAAATATCTCTTAAAATAATTTTACTTTGATAATCTGAATTTTTATTATTTAATTGTTCTGAATGAATTAAATCATTTAATTTATGTCTTTCATTTTTTTTTCTTTCAATTATTTCTTTTACCTTCAATAAATCTTGTTTTTGCTTTTTTAATAATTTCTTTTTTTGTTCAATTTTTTTTAATTTTTCACTTTCTAAAAAAAATGTTTTATATTCTTTATTATTATTTATATCTTCTGATAAAAATGAATCTTGTTCATAACTTTCTTCGGATTTTATTTCTGAATTACTACTTGAAGAGTTATTATTGTTTTTCATTGTTTTGTTTATGTTATTTGTTGAATCAATTATTTAAATACTTCAATTATTATTATTATTTTTTTTAAAATTATCCTTATTTAATTATTTAATATTTTTTCTTTTTTTCCAAACTAAAATAAATTTTTAAAAAAATATTAAAATAAATTTTTAAAATTTTTAATATATTATTAATAAATAATTCTATTATAACAAATAAGAATTAAAAAATTAACTTTAAATATTTAATTACATTATAAACAAATCTAAACAAGAAAAAAAATAATTTATTCTAAATCATTAATATTATTACACAATAAAAAGAATGTAGCAGTAGCATAATTGAATTCATTATTAGATAAAGATTTTTGAATATATTCTTTTTTATAACCCATTTCTTCTATACATTTAATAATATTTTCATCAATTAAAAAACTACTTGAATTAGTTAAAGAAGAAATATTTTTTTGAGAATCTTGTTTTGAAAATTGTATAAATTTTTTATTTTCAGGAGCACTTTTAATATTTTTTCCATTATCAAATTTTATTTTATAATTATTATTATTTTTTTCTTCTTCTTTTTTTTCTTTATTTTTAGAAGAAGAATGATTAATTAAAATACCATGATCAATTTCTCCATTATTATTAAGTTCATATTGTCTATTTAAAACAATTACATTTTCACTAAATTTAATAACATTATTTTCAATTTCTAAATCATTGCATAAACAAGCAGATTTATCATTACAATTTTCTTCAATAATAGATGAACTAAAAGGTGCTAAAATATTACTTTTAGTATTAATATTTTTATTTTCCTTATCATTTAAAGTAAATAAATTTTTCATAGTAAAATTTTCAATAATATCATCTTTATTACAATTTCTATAATCTAAATTTTCTTTACTTAAAAGAACATATTCAGCTTTAGTAAAAAATGAATTTTTATTACTCCCATTAATAAAATTATGATTAAGATGATTATTAAAATTAATATCTTCATCACAACTAAGAATCCAAGGATGAGTTAAAATATCATTAATTCCAATTCTTTTACTAGGATCAACTTCTAATAATTTACAAATGAGATTTTTAGCATCATTAGAAATATCATTAATTTCATTATAAAATCCGGATTTAATTTTATTATGCAAATCATTAATATTATTAGCTTTAAAAGGGACAGTTCCAGATAACATAGCATATAAAACAACACCAGAAGACCAAATATCAACAGGTGGTCCTTCATAACCTTCATTATTTAATATTTCTGGTGCTATATATGCTGGAGTTCCACATTGATCCATAAATTTCTCATTATTTTGATAATTTTTTCCTACTCCAAAATCACATATTTTTATATTGTTATTTAAATCTATTAATATATTATCTAATTTTATATCTCTGTGAATTATTCCTTTTGAATGAATATATTTTAATGATATTATTAATTGTTTAAATATTATTTTTGATGTTTTCTCATTTAGTTTTGTCCTTTTTTTCACAAATGATAATAAATCACCTCCATTTATATGTTCCATTATAATTAATATATAATTTGATGTTTCTATTGTTTCTAATATTCTTACTATTGAATTGTGATTTAAATTTTTCATTAAATTTATTTCATGATATATTTTTTGTTTAGATTTTTCATCTTTTAATTTACTTTTATTAAATGATTTTATTGCAACTATTCTTCCACTTAATATATGAAGACCTAAATTGACTTTTCCAAAAGCTCCTCTTCCTATTAATCTACCAAATAAATAAAATGATATTTTTGTTTTAGGATATTCTTTATAATTATTATAATATTCTTTTATATAATTTGATAAATTATTTGATAATTGCTTATAATATTTTCCTTCTTTTATTAATATTTTCTTTTCTTCCTCTTTTATCTCATATTTTTCTATTAATTTTTCATCTTTTAAAAATAAACTCTTTGTTAATTGTTTTTTTTCATTTTCTATTTTTTCAAAATTAATAATTTTTTTTTCTAAATCAATATTAAATATTGTTTTTGTTTTTTTATTTTTATTACTTGAACCAAAAATTTTAGGTTCAATTATTATTTTTTTTTTATTTGAATTTTTTGTTGTATTAGGTAAAATTCCATTAAAATTATTATTATGAATATTTAAATTATCACTTAAATAAATATCTTGAATTTTAGAAATAGAAGCTTTATGAGAAATTGTTTTACTAATTGTTGAAGTTTTAGAAACAATAAATAATTTTTTATTTTTATTTTCTTCTATTTTTTCTTTATTTTTTTTATTCTGAGATGACATTAAAAGATGTTTTATATATAATTTATTGTCTCTATTTAAAATATTTAATATTTTATTATGAATCTTTTTTTTTCCTGTTGAACTAAATTCTTTTTTATTTGAATTTTTAGGAGAAATTGATTGTTCTTTTGAATTAAAAGAAATAGGAAGAATATTATTATTATATAAATATTTATCATTACTATTATTTAATTTAAATTTTATCATATTTTTATTAATGAATTCATCATTATCATTATTACCTAATAATTTTTTGAAAGTTAAATTTTTAGAATTTACATTTGATAAAATAGAATTTTTTCTTTCTTGAAAAAATTGATTGATTTTATTTTTTTTATCATTAGAAGTTTTTCTTGAATTTTTAAAAGTAATAGGAGTAGTTTGACTAAATTTTTGTTTGTTATTTTGAAAATATTCACTTTCATAATAATTATAATTATTATTTCTTTTATCAACTAAATAATTTCCACTTTTATGATTAAAATTATTATTATATATTTTATCATTTTTTTTTATTATTGAATTCTGAGAAATTAAAGAAGAAGTTAAAGTTAATGGATTTGAATTAATGTTATTTAAATTTTGATTAATAAAAACTTCAGAGGAAAAATATTCTTTTTTTTTTATTTTTTCTTCTAATTTTGGAGAACTTATTTTATTATATATATAACTTGCTTTTTGATAATTTACATTTGTTGGTAAAATATTTATTTTATGATTTTTTATTGTATTTATTTCTTCATTATTTATCAAATTTTGTTTATTATTTGCACTTAAATTATGAAAAGGATTATTTGTATCAATAGAATCTCTTTTTTTTATTGTTAATGATTTTATTTTTTTTCTTAAAATCTTTTGTTTCATTTCAAATTTTTTTAAATTATTAGTTAATTTATATTGTATGTAAAATCTAATTAATATTTTTTTTTAATTTTTAATATATATAATTAATATTTATAATTAAAATTATGACAAAAAAAAAATTCGAATAATTTCAATTGAATCATTAATAAATATATCATTCGAAAAGTTAATATTTTTATCTTTTATAAACTTAAATTGATGAAAAAACAGAAAATCTTTTTATAAATGATTCCTAATATTTTGGAAAGAAAAACAATTTATTTTTTCATTGGAAAAAGTAAAAAACAATAATCTATTATAAAAATTTAATATAGGTATTAACTAAGAAATAAAATAATCTATATACATATAATATATATTTAAAAAAGTAATTGTATGAAATACAAAAAAAAAATATAAAAAAACAAATAAATAAAAAAAAATAAAATCAATATTTCAAATTCCCAAAAATATAAATAAAAATTTAATGTAATTTCCTTCTAGGAATATTTGCTCTTTTTAATTCTTTCTTAGAATCACCTTTATCATCTTTTCCAATAGCTTTTAAAAAGATATTTTCTTCTTTAAAATGATTTCTAAATTTTCTAGGAATATTTTTTAAATATTTCATTCTTCCAGTTCCTTGTCCTCTTCTTGCTCTAACTTTACAATTAACACCATCATAATGTCTCATTTTCTTTCTTGGAAATCCACATGAACCACAAACTTTATTTTGTCTATGAAAAGCTCTTCTTCCACATCTTCTACAAAATGTATGTGTCTTTACATGTCTTGGTCCTTGTGATGTTGTTCCTTTTGTCATTTTTTTCTATTAGATATAATATCAATTAATTTTTTTTATTATTTAATTTTATTATTTTTTTTCATTAAATTTTATTTTTTTAATTTAAATTTGTTAAAAATAATAAAATATTTATTTTTTATTTTAATAAAAAATTTAAGTGATTTTTTAATAAGATAGATATAAAATAGAAAATATTTATTTACAATATAAAAATATATATAAATTAATACAATTGGTTTTTTCTGGTTAAAAAAGTATAAAAAAATAATTAAGCAATTTTTTTAATCATTTAATCTTTATTTAAATATTTTCTTGAATTAATTTTTCATTTTCATCATTATAATCTTCAATAATTTCATTTTTAACTTCATAATTATGATTATTAATAACACCTTCTTCTAAAATTTTATCTCTTTCAATTCCAGAAAATTTTTTAAATTCATCTAAAATTTCACTTTTAATTTTACAATGAATTTGAGTTAATAATAATAATTTTGTAACTTTACTTAAATATTTTTTTTCTAACAATTCAATTTCATTATCAATTATTTTTATTTCTTCATATAATTTTTTTTTTTCTATTTCATTTTTATTTTCATTTTCATCAAAGAAACTTTCTTCTAATTTAAAGTTTAGATCCCATTTTCCTTTATCACATAAAAAATCCATATTATATATTGGATTTAAATTTAAATTTATATTCATATTTTCTAAATTTCTTAAATTTCTTAATAATCTTTTCCCATCTGTTGCTTGTATTTTTGGACCACAACATGACATTTTTTTTTATTTTTTTTGTTAGAAAAATTTTATTCATTTGATTTAAATATATTCACAATTGTAAATTATCATCAATTTTATTTTATGTAAATGATAATGAAACATTTCTAAAAAATTTAAAAATAATTGATGTTTATATTTTATTTATATTTAAAATAAATAATGTTAAAATAATAAATAAAATTGATTTTATAGTAAAATATACTATTCAAGACCTTTTCTTTCACTTATTCCAAGACTAATTCCAGAATTATTATTATTATTTAAACTAACAAATTTAGTTTTCATATATTCAACAAATCTTTCTTGATAATTTGAAGGAGGAACACAACTCATAGTATTAGAACAATATCTAATTTTTTTAAAAAAATACTCTAAACTTTTTTTACAATTATAATTTGTTAATATATCTATTATTCCTATATAATATATTTCTTCATTATTTTCACTTTTAATTCCTCCATCTAAAAGAATATTTGGATTATTATTTTTATTCTTTTCATCTTCATTAATTAACATAATTTCATTTTCTTCTTCTAATAATTTATCTTCTTTTTTTTTACTTGTTGAAATTTCTTCTAACTCAATTTCTCCATTTTTTTCTTCTTTTAAAGGAATAAAATTTAATCTATGAATACCAACTAATAAAGAATAATCATTAAAATTACAATTTCTTAAGAAAATACTATCTTCTTGTAATTGATTGATAATATTATTTCTTAAATTATTTTCAATATAAAATAACTTTTTAAATTTATCTAAATCACAATCTTTTAAAGCATAAGAATATTTACCATAAATATTATTAATATCTTCATTATTATTTTCATCTAAAACTCTTCTTCCAACTTTACTTCCTTTAATATCAAAAGTAACATGAATATTATTATGAGTAGCAAAAATATTAACCATAATAATAAAATAAACGAAATTTTTTTCTTTTTTAACTTTTCTAATTAATTTATAACATCCGAAAAATTTAGGTAAGAATGAATTTTTAAATTTCATTAAGTGATTATAATATAAAGGAAGAATATTTTTTAGAGTTTTATATTCATTTTTAGAAATTGTTTTTAAAATAAATTTCCCATCTCTAGTATAATAAAAAAGAGCACCACTTCTTCCTGTAGAAAATAATTCTTCAATACTTGTTGAAGAACTAATAATCATTTCTGTAATAAAGTCTTGTGGTGAAATACTTTGAATAAATCTTTGTTTATCAAAACCATAAAATTTTCTTATACTATTAAATATTATTCCTGCATATTCTTTAAGTAAAAAACTTTCTTGTTTTTCTTTTGATAAATTTATTGTTTGAATTGAATATGTTAAACTTGTTAAATATTGATTTATATCATATATTTGATTTATATTTGGTGTTGATTCTACTGCTATTTGAATCCCCATTATTGTGTTTAATAATATTTTAAAAGAATAATCTGTTGTTTTTAATTTGTTTTTTGGAATATTTGCAGGTAATTCTTTTTCTTTTTTTTTATTTTTGATTTTTTTTCTAGTTTTATTCTTTCTATTTCTTTTAATTTATTTTTTAAATAATGCTTTTCTATCCATGAATATGATTCATCTATATTAAATATTGATTTTGATATTTTCTTACAAAAAAATTCTATACATTTAAATATGTTTTTATATGTTTTATCTCTTTTCTTTTCTTCTTTATTATTTTTTATTAAATTATTATCACCATTATGGATTAAATCATTTGTTTTTTTATTTATTCCATTTTCTTTTTCTTTTGATAAAGTGCGATTGATTGTTTTAATAAATTTATTTTCTTGATTTCCTTTATTTAAAGCTTGTATATTTGCAATTAAATCAGAATAATCATCATCTTCTATAATTTCATCATCACTATCACTTGATTTTTTTTCTTCAATTATAATTTTATCATCTTCTTCATTTAATATATTATTTTTTGATAAATTTGATTTTTTACTCACTGTTGTTTTTTTATCATTTGTGTTAGTATATTGAAAATTATATGATATTTCATCTTCTTCTAAATCTGGAGGTTCAATATTATCATCATAATTATCATCATTTATTTTTTTTTTTAAATTTTCAAAAAATAAATTTATTCCATCTTTATGATTTAAAATACTTAAATTTGAAGCTCTAATGTCATTTATTTTATTTGTATTAATTAAATCATCTTTTTTTTCTGATTCTTCACTTTCTGATTCATTATCACTTAAATCACTTTCTATTCCATTTTCTGATAAATTATCAAATAAATTTCTTAAGGAAAATTGATTAAATTTTGCATGTTTTAAAAATTCTTTATCATATTTTTTTATTTCTTTTTGCATATTATTTATTATATTTCTCACATTTTTTAATAAATAATTTGGATTAAAATTTTTATATCCATTTCCATTTTTAATTTCTTGCTCAATTGTATTAAACATATCAACATGAAAATTATATAAAACTTTAATTAATTTTTTAATATATTGATGAATTACTAAAATAAATTCATTACTATCATTTTTAAAATAATCAATCCAAGATAAAATTTCAGGTTTATCATTATAAATAGTATTAAAATCTTCATAAGTAAAATAATCTCTATTATTAGATATTTTATTAAATAAAATAGAAATATCTTCATCATCAAATAAATCACTTTTTAAACCAGGATTAACTTTTTTAACAGCTCCAATAATTAATTCAATATATTTTTTAAAATCTTTTAATTTTATAATCCCAGTATTAGAAAAATCCATTAATTTACATGTAACTTTACATCTTTCAACTTTATTTCCATAATGATAAACATCAATATACTTTAAATATTCTGATAAAGTAATATAATCTTTATGAGAAGAAAACACTTCAAATATTCTATTTGCAAAATTATCTGCAATGTCTGTCCCAAACACTCCCAATAATTGAGGAAAATTTTCAAATATTACATTTCCATTTGAAATATTGGAAAAATCATAAAAACTAAAATTTTTTATTTTTTTTTACTTACAGATTTGTATAATATAATTTTTCCTTTTGAGATAATCTTAATCTTAACAGATTTTGATTTTGGATTAATTCTGATATTTTATTTCTTTTATTATTTAATCCTCCACAGACAAACATTTATAATTTTTTTTTTTATTTTTTTCGACTTTATCATTTTTTTCTAATTATCATTATATAATTAGAAAGCTAAATAAAATTTTAGAATAATATTTGGAAAAAACATTTCAATTCAAAACATTATATTTTTTAACATTTAAATAAAATTATTAAAAAACTGCTAAATGAATTTCATTAAAAACATTGATTATTTATCATACAAAGCTCATTTTACTTTTAATGAAAAAGGTGATAAAAGATATAAAACATTAATAGGAGGAACTTTAAGTTTAATATCAATAATAATATCATTTTCATTTATATGTTATTTTTTCTATAGATTTATGGGAAAACAAGATGCATCTGTAATTTATTCGATTGAAAGAGATTCTAAAATAAATATAACTTATTCTCATAAACTTCCTTTTATGTTTCGATTAAGTGATACTTATTCTATTCCTTTAACTACAAATAATTTATATAATATTACTTTATTAGTTTGGTATAGTTATATTGATTCAAAAACCAAAGAATTAATTCAAAAATATGATAATGTTATTGTTGAAAAATGTGATATAAATAAACATTTTGGAGAATATAAAAAATTTTTTACACAATTTTCAGATATTAATACTTATTTTTGTCCTAGAGAAAGATTAAATAATCAAACTTTATATGGTATTTATGGTGAAGAAACAGAATATATTTATTATGTTTTTTATTTTTCAAAATGTATTAATAATTCTACTAATTTCTGTTTAGAAAATGAGGATATGGATTATTTATTATCAGCCACTTTTTTAGATATTAAATATATGTCTTATTCTGTTAATTCAATTAAATCTAAAAATACTAATACAATTAGTGTTATTAGTGATAGATATATTGTTTCAAATACTGTTTATAAAAGAATTTGGTTATATTTTAATAAAATTAAATATATTACTGATAATGGACTTTTTTTTCCTTCTTATAAAAAAGAATATTTTCATCAATTTGATCATTTAAGAATTGATGTTGATTTAAGAAATACTACTTCAAATATTATTCCTGAATCTTTTCTTACTATTATTATATTAAATAATGGAAATATGTGTACTTACAAAAAAAATTATTTAAAAATTCAAGATTATTTAGCTACAATAGGAGGAATTGTAAAAGCTTTACTTTTTATTTGTCAATATTTAAATTATTATAATGCAACTAATTCATATTATTATAAATTAATAAAAGATTTTTTTATTGAAAATCGTATTCACCCAAAAAATTTTAGTAATAGTGATAATAATACAAATAGGAATTTAGATAAATCTGATGGTTTTATATTTAAAACTCTTACTTTTCATAATAAATCAAATTTTAATCAATTTAAACTAGAAAATATTAATAAATCAAGATCTTTAGTTTTTGAAACTTTAAAGCAAAAAGATATTTTTGATTCTAAAATTAGAACCACATTTTTTCCTTTAATTTTGAGTGCAAAAAGTAAACAAGATAAAAAAGAAATGATATGGTATATATCTAATATTAATAAAAGATTAAATATAATAAACATCTTAAATACACTTGAGCAAATAAATAAAATAACAAATGAATTATTACTTACACAAATAAATAATAAAGATAATTATATATCATCTTTAAATACTAATTATAAAAGAAATATTAGAAATAATTTTTTAAAAGAGAAAGAAATAATACCAAGTAAATTTAAAAAAATTTGAATTAATCAAGAAAAATAAAACTTAATTAATAATGGAATAATTGTTAATTAAATAATATTAAAGAAATAAAATAAAATATAAATATAATATAATTAAATTGATTAAAATTGGAAAAATAAATAATAAATCAAATGAAACAACATCTGTTATTTATAAATTGAATCAAAATGATATTATAAGATATCCTCATTGTAATTTAATTTGTTCACTTAAATTATAAAGAAGGAAATCCAATCATTGATTATGAATGTGAAAATAAGCATAAAGGAAATATTCATTAAAAGAATATATGAATATATTTAATAAATATAGTCTTTTAAAGGAAAAATGTAAAGATTGTGGAAAAAATAAAAAAGAAATAAAAGGAGATTTTTTTATTGTTCTAAATATAATAAATTTATATGTAGTTTATGTGAATTAAAACATCCAAATGGAGATAAATATAATATTGTAAATTTTATAAAATATGATTCTATATGTAAATTTCATTCAAACATATATGATTCATATTGTATTAAATGTAAAAAAAAATTATGTATTTATTGTAAATCTAAACATGAATTTCATGATTTGAATAATTTATCTAAATTTAATAATAAAGAATCAAAAGATAAATTAGAAGAAGTAATAAAAAATATAAGAAAATCAAAAAAATATAAATTATAATATTATTCAAAATTTAAAAACTTTGAAAATAAGTATAAATCAAATAAATTAGAAATATATGAGAGAGTATATAAAGAAGGTAATCAATTTATTTATTTTCTTCAAAATATTAAATTAAATTCTTTTAACATTAATTTTAAAACACTTTATAATCATATAGATTTAGTATATCATTTATCTAAATTAAATGATGGAAGATTAATTTTTCATTCATGTGATAAATCATTAAATATATATAAAAAATATTCTTATAAACTTCAATTATCAATTAAGGAACATTGAGGTGGTGTTTATTCATTTACTCAATAAAATGATGGAAGAATAATAACATGTTCTTATGATAAAACAATGAAAGTAATTAAATCAATAGGAGAAGATATATATGAAATTGAACAAACCATTACAAGGATATACAAGTTATTTTTATAAAATAATTGAAAGAAAAAGAATTAATTTCAATATCATATGATAAAATGATGAAAATATGGGAATTAAATAATGAAAATAAATATGAATGGTTGTTAATAATTACTTTTCAAAATATTAATTCATGGTATAATATTTTAAAAATAAATGAATATGAATTTGTTACTTCTTCAACAGAAGATAAATGTCAAATTTTGGAATTCAAATAATTGGTTGTTCAAAAATTTTAACTATTAACAATATTGAACTTGAATGGACATTAAAAACAATGTATTTATTAAAAGATGATATATTATGTGTTGGAGGAGATAATTTAAAAGGATTTTATTTAATTTAAATATCTACTCATCATTTTATTATAAATATTATTGGACCTAAAACAATTTATGCTATTAATAAATGATTAAATGGGTTATTTTTATGTTCTATTATTGATGAAAAAGAAAATCATTGCCTTTTGAAATATAAATATGAAGAACAAAATTTAAAGAAAATTGTTGAAAAGGAAAAAGCACATGATAGTAGTATTTATTCATGTGTTGAATTAAATGATGGAATAATTGCTTCTGGAGGATTTGGAGATGAGTATTCAATTAAATTATGGGAAGAATAAAATTTTTGATTTTTAAATTCTTTAATTTAGAAAGAATTTTGGATTGTATTAAATATCTCTGAAAATCTTAGAAGTTATTTAATTAAAAGATTAAATATGTAAAGTAATAAAATTAGTTTATTTATTGATAGAGTGAATAAAGAGATGATTTTTTTAGAGATTTGATGATTAATATTAATAAATATTTATATTATTTTATAATAATTTAGAAATTTAAAAATTTTTAACTTATATTCAAATAATAATATATTTACAATACTATATGAAAAATAAATTACTCTATTTTTCATATAAATCATGATATTAAAATTGAAAATTATTCTAAAAACAAGTTCAAATAAATATCTAAATCCAATAAAAAATAACCTAATTAATTTAACAATCATCATTATTATAATAAATCAAAAAACCAAAAAAAATCCTATATAAAAAAATAAAAAAATTAAAAATTTTTTATTTTTTCCACATGGTAGTAGCATAATTCATAAAAGCATTTCCAGTTAAATCTAGGCTTTTATTCCTACTTTCAACTTTACTTCCGAAATATTTTTTAATCCATTCATGTTTTAGCAATTCCTTAATATTTAATCTTTTTTCAGGTTTTTTTTGAAGAAGATCTTGAATAAATTGCATAGCTTCTTTACTTAATTTATTCCAAATAAAAGGATAAAAAGGAATAGGTTCTTCAATAGTCTTTCTTGCAATTTCTCTTTCAGAATATCTATCATCGAAAGGTAAACATCCACATAAAAGTAAATAAGAAATAACTCCAATAGACCAAATATCAACTTTTTGATTATAAGGAATATCTAATAAAACTTCAGGAGCAACATAAGATAAAGTTCCATAAGGTTCTCTACATGTTTCATTTGGTCCTATAATTTTACTTAAACCAAAATCTAATAATCTTATATCTGCTTCATCTGAATTATCTGTCATTAATATATTTTCTGGTTTTAATCTCTATGAACTATTCCAAAAGAATGTATATAAAAAACTGCTGTTGATAATTTATCTATTATTTCTGCTGCTCTTTTTTCTGGTAATTTATATCCTCTTTTTTCTATATATGTAAATAAGTCTTTTCCTGAACAATATTCTGTAACTATATATATTTTTTCTTGGTTTTCTATTACATCATATAATCTTATTATATTTGGATGTTGACATATTTTTAATATATCTATTTCTGTTTTTACTAATTCTAACTGCTTATTTGTCATTTCTTTCTTATTTATTATTTTTATTGCTACTTTACGCCCTGTTAGTTTATGATAACCTAATTTAACTAAACCAAATTGACCTCGACCTAAATTTTCTTTTAAATCAAAATTTTCATTTAATGGAGTTATATCTATAGCCTTTCTTAAATGTTTTAACCAATTTTCAATTTCATTTTTATCTTCTGAATAATAATTCCTTGTTTGTAAAGGATAAATTATACTAAAAGAATAATATATTTTACCATCTTTATTTAAAGGAGGATTATTTTTTAAATATAGTCCACATAAATTATGAACTCCTTCATGATTTGCTATTCCTTGATCTTTAAAGAAAAATAAATCTCTGAAAACTAATCTAAAAAATAATCTTCTTAATTTATTACTTTTTGTCACTTTAAATAAATATCCTTGATAATTAATTTCATTTAATTCATCATCTTCATCAGAATTAGTATTATATTTTCTGAAAATATCATCTTCTTTTTCTTCATTAAAATTGTTATTTCCGTTCATTTGATAATTATTTAATATTTGTTTATTTTTTCTAAGAGGAGCTAAAACTTCATTGTTAAAATCTTTTTTTTTATCTTCTTCAATATTTTCTCCTAAATCTATTTCACTGAAAGAATCATCATTTAAATCAAAATTAATTCTTTGAATATTAGTAGTAGTGGAATTTTTATTGATATTATCATCTTTTATTTCACTTAATTTCATTTTTTCAATGTCTTTTCTTTTATGAGTGGAAAAATTAGATCTTCTATGTCTTTTCATAGTAGGAGAATCGAATCTTTGAATAGTAGGTTTCTTAACAAAATGAGGAGGAGTTCTACAACCATGAAAAGGTGAATTTTCAGAATATCTATTTCTATCTTCTTCTGTTAATTGAAATGTACCATTTTCTGATACCATTACTGTATCTTTACTAAATGGTCTCTTTTCTAATATGTGAAGTAATATTGATATAAATATATCTGAATTTGTATCACTCACTATTTTATTAAAATCTTCTTGAGTTAAATATTCACGCTCTTTAAATATTTGATTTAATGTCTCTAATAATTCATTTTGAATTTGTACTCTGTCATTAAAATTATTTGTTTCATAACGTAAATTTACTTTTTTATATTGCTCACTTGTTTTAATTGGAATATAACTTAATACGACACGAATATCATTTAAATTTATTTTTCCATCTTTGTCAAAGTCATAAAAGTTAAAAATTAACTTTAATAATTGCTCAAAATTACCACTAAATAATGTTGTCATTCCTATTATAAATTCTCTTATATCCAATAAATTATCATTGTTTGTATCAAAAACTGAAAATAATCTTGTATTTATTATCCCATTTAATTCATAATATTTACTAAATATTAATTTATTAACTCCTTTTTCACCTTCTTTATTTCTTTTCACTAAATCTTTCCATATTTCTGCTAAATATTTTGCAAATGATTCTAAATTTTCTACACGGAATAATTGTATTAAAGAGGAAAAATCAAATTTTTCATCATATATTGTATATTTTTTCATCCTTTTTATTTTAATTTTTTTTTGAATGTTATTTTTTTATTTATTTTTTTAATATCTTTTAATTAATGTTTATAATTAATTATTAATTAATTTTTTAAATACATCTTTTTTAGTTGTTAAGTTATTTGGTTATTTTTGGTTTTTTTAAAATTAAAAGATTATTTATATAAATCATATTTTTTTATTTATATTTTTTTTGACAATATTTACTTAATACATTTTTAGGAAATGCAAAAAAGTTTTTTTCAATATTTTAATTAAGCTAAAAATCTATTTATAAAGACTAAAACTTTTTTCAAATTATTCACATATATTTTACTTTATCTAAAAATATTTGAATCTTATTAAAATTTTATAAATTTTTATAATTACTATTCCAATTTTTAATATCATCCTTTTCTTTAGAAAATAAATCATTGTCATCTAAAATAATTTTATTATCACATTTAATATTATTAAAAAAAGAAAAAGAATGATATTTGATATTAATAATATTCATTATAAACTTTGGAATTTTTAATCCATTTATTTCATTATTATTAACAAAATCAAATCTGGATTTTTCAGGATGATGATATAAAGTAAAATTAAATTTTAAATTATAACAATTTGAATTTCCACTTTTATCTAAATTATTATTTGAACTTCCTTGAGAAGAATTTAAAGAAGTTGAAGTTGTATTAGCAGAATTAATATTATTTCTTAAATTATTTTTCAAATTTAAAATTTTATTTTCTTCACTTTTATTATTATTATATTGTAATATTTTTTTCGAATATAAATTTTTAAATTTTTTCTTCTTTTTTTTAGGTTCTCTTACTAAAATATATTCCATTGAATCATTATTTAATTCTTCAAAATTAAAATCATTATTAATATTATCACTACAATTATGACTATAATTAAAAATAGAATCCCTTTTTTTTTCAAATAAAATTTCTTTCTGAATATCATAAATAATACTTTTATTATAAATCATATCAACAGTAGGGAAAAATAGTTTAATATTATTATTAGAAAAGAATAATTTATCATTAAATCCTTTTTTAACTAAATATTTTTTTTTATCATCATTAAAAATATCAGAGAATTTAACAGCGATTTTTTGTTGTAAATAAAAAATAAATTTATTAGAACAAATATCTTCTTTTAAAATCATATCATCATCACTAGCCCATTTATGCATATAAAGACAATCTCTATTTATACAATCAATTCCTTTTAAAAAAAAATTACAATATTTTGTTGTTCCAAAACTTGCTCTAAGAAGATTATTATTATCATATATATTATTATCAATTGATAATAAAGCCAATGATGCTTCTTCAAAAGATGAATATGTTATATATGCTGAATATGTTATATTTGATTTTTTATTTTGAGAATATCCATTTTTATTTACTATTATTTTTCTTATTTTACCATATTGACCTAAATATTCATATTTTTGTAATTTTTCTTCTGATGCTAAATTTAATGGTAATCCTATTATGTATACTATGTTCTTTTGAAGAATTCGAATTTTTGTTAAATTATCTATATTATATAAGGTTGAAAGTAATTTTGATTGGGAATAAGATTGGTTATTATTTAAATTTTGTGATATTGACATTTTTTTTTTGGAATTTTTTTGATTCTTCTTTTTATATTATTATTTTTCTAAATTTATTTATATTTTTTTTATTGTTTTTCGGTTGTTTTGGAATTTTTTATTTTTTTATTTATTGTTTGTTTTTAGGAGTTTTTTTGGAGAAATGTTGTTTTATAAGCTTGTTTTTTTATTTATTTTTATTAAATAATAAAAATTTATTATTTGTTATTGTTATATTTTATTAAAGTAAATTATTTAATTTAATTTAATAGATTTCAAATTTATATATCAATTCTATGACTAATATATTAATAAGATAAATTTATTAGATTGTTAAATTAAATTTTTAAAAATTCAAAAATTAAATAAAAAATCTAAAGAATATCATTAGCTTGAGTGATTTTATTACACATATCTTCAAGTAAATTAATAAGATAATCTTGATTATTTTGTCTTTCATTTTTTTCATTTTCTAATTGAGTTTTCATAGCATTAAT
>JAEEGL015702659.1_pt1 | contig 52339 bp, 53 predicted proteins | sample 9134231 | NCBI WGS metagenome assembly JAEEGL01 (sample SAMN16246548, study PRJNA631951) | gut metagenome | biome: gut microbiome; feature: rumen; material: fiber-attached | host: Bos | place: Iran: Karaj | collected 2018-10
AAGATATCAATACCACGTATTACACCTTCAATGATATCAATTGGATCACCAACACCCATTAAGTATCTTACTTTATCCTTTGGTAAATATGGCGTTGCATATGAAACCATTTTATACATTACTTCTTTAGTTTCACCAACACTAGTACCACCAATACTATATCCATCAAAGTCAAGTTTAACAGTCTCTTCTGCACTCTTTTTTCTAAGATCTTCGTATTCTCCACCTTGTACTATTCCAAATAGAGATTGATTTGGGTTATTATGAACATCTTTTCCTCTTTTAGCCCAACGAATTGTTCTTTCAATAGACTTTTCCATATATTCATATGTACTTGGATATGCTGGACACTCATCAAAACTCATTGCAATATCACTATCAAGTAAGTTTTGTATTCTAATTGATTCCTCTGGTGTTAAAAATAACTTAGATCCATCAATATGACTCTTAAACTTAACTCCCTCTTCTGTAATATCCTTTGGTCTTGCTAAACTAAATACTTGAAACCCTCCTGAATCAGTTAGAATTGGTCCATTATAGTTCATAAACTTATGTAATCCACCTGCTTTATCAATAAGTTCAGGCCCAGGTCTTAACCATAAGTGATATGTATTAGCTAGAATAATGCCACTTTTAATATCATATATTTCTTCTGGAGTTATACCTTTGACAGTAGCACGTGTACCTACAGGCATAAACATTGGTGTATCATATGTACCGTAGTTCGTTTCTAATTTACCAAGTCTTGCTCCTGTTTCTTTCTCTTCCTTTATTAAATTGTATTTAACTTTCATAACAACCTCTTTTAAAATCATATGTATTATAGCAAAAAGATAGATTAATGTAAATTAAAAAGAGGATTTCTCCTCTTTTAATTTTTATTGAGTTATTTATTCATCTCTTTTCTTTGCAAGAAGTCTTGCCATGTTAAATGAATTAATTATGATTATTGCTAGTGAAGAAGTATGACGTCTTTCTTCTTTTTTGTCAACTTTAAATACAATATTTGATCCTTCAAACATTACTGTATCTTTTGAAGTTTCTAATTTTTCCTCTTCCTCAGGAGTTACAACAACATATTCTTCTCTAGTTCCAACAATAGTATATTTTTCATTATCACTGTCATCTCTAAATTTAGTAGCTATCTTTTCAATGTCATTCTCATAGTTATCAATTGTTCTAAAGCAAGTGATAGTTCTCTTATATTCTCTTTTATCATCTGACTCTTTCTTTACTTCATCATAATTCTCTGATTTTTCCCAATGACTAATTAAGAAAAATGATGGGAATTCTGATGCAGGACGTAGTGCATTAAGAGAATCTAAAATCTCTTTGATTTCTGCTTTAGCTAATTCTGGATTGCTTAAATCAAGAGTAACTTTAACACTTTCACCATCTACAATGAATTCTACTTCTTCAGTGTTATAGTAATTTAATTGTTCTACTATCCTTTCATTAACTTGAATGTCTTCACTTTTGCTTTCTGTTTTACCAGTATGAGGAATAGCTAATGCAATAAATGTAATAACCCCACATAGCAATCTTTTGCTGTTAGTTTTTACTAACTCAATAAACTTTGGACTTATTCTAATGTTCTTCATAATAATCCCTCCTTCTAGTCCGCACAAGAGCCCAAAAAAAAGACTCCTGCTATGCAAAAGTCTTGTTCAATACTATCTCTAATATCTCTTATACCGGTGTAACACGTCTTGACGATATAAAATGCGGAACTACTCCCTTTCAACTATAATGTATTATACCATAAATAGCCCCAAATTTCAATAGATTTTGGTACTATTTTTACTGTTCTACGAAGTACATCATATCGGGGATAGCACGACTGCCACCAAAGATTTTTTTAACTGATGATGAGCTTGTTTTATAATATAATTTTCTACTACCTCCACCATCTAAATTATAGGCTACTTTACAGCCAAAAGTATTCTTAAGTTCAACCGCAATTTGATGGAATGTTAATGATCCGCCAGAATAAATAATAAAGTTATTGGTATTAATCTGACACAAGATTGTACGATTATTACGATCGTTACTTGATGATACTGTACCATTTTCACTAATTGGCATTGTGGCATATGAGAAATTGTTTCTAATACCATCCTTTATCATTTCTGCTTTAGTAGATTTATTCTTAGAATAATTGTTACCACTTAAACTATATGATTTTAATTTACCTTCTTGAGTCATTCCAAAAGTACCATATACTGTTGGATATTTTTTATTTTCAATATCTCTTATTACTTTACCTTTATTAAATAATAATGGGATAGCTGGACTATCTCCCCAACCTGCCCAGAAGAAACTTGCATTAGTAGCTACTAAGCCTTTATTCTTATATCCATAAGTATTAATCTCATGTTGTAATAAACTCTCAGCACTAAAGGCTTTACCAAGTTGTGGTAATGCAGAATTCCATTGTTTATATGGATCTTCTACCCATACAAGAACAAACTCAGCACTATTCTTTTGTTGAATACGATATTTAAGGGTACTACTATTATATGATGCTACTAATGAGAATCCTGAATGATATTTACTATTATCAGTAATTGCTGCATATGCTTTAGCTTTAATCTTTACTTTACAATTTGCTTCCTTACCATTAGTAGTTTTAGCAGTAATTGTCACAGTACCAGAATTAATACCTGTTACCTTACCATCATTAACAATTGCGATATTAGTATCACTACTAGTCCAAGTAAGAGCTTTATCAGTAGCATTTGATGGCTTAAAGTTAATCTTTAAAGTATCACTACTACCAACAGTTATTGTTGTTGATGATTTACTACAACTTATACTTTGAACATCAACTGCTCTATTTTTAACAACAACATGAATTTTTTCTTCTAAACCATTATTGCTTTTTAATACAACATTTGTTTCTCCTTCTTTAAGTCCTACCATTTGTCTATCAACAGTAAAAGATACAATAGTAGGATCTTCACTCATAATTGAGATATTTTTACTAGTTGCATTTGCTGGTTCAACAGTATATTCAATAGGAGCCGTATCTGCTACAAATAACTCAATATTAGGATTAGTTACTATTATTTTTTCAACATTAACAATAACTTGATTAACCGTTACCGTAACAACTCGTGTTATTCTCGCTTTTTCAGTTGTTGCTTGAACAATACATGTTCCTGGCCCAACACCTCTTATAACACCATTACTAACAGTTGCTACACCAGGATTACTACTCTTCCATTCAATGTTTTTATAAGTAGCATCTTCTGGAAGAACAACACCGGTTACTTGATATTCACCACCCATTTCTAGGTTAACTGTAGTATTTGATAATCGAAGACCTTGTTCTAGTACTTCGTTACTAGGAACTTCTTCATCAGAAGCTGATAGTCCACTGATTATTAAATATATACATACAAGGATTAAAACGATAAAAATAATTTTGATAAGTAAATCCTTTTTCATACATTCTCCTATTATAATAATAACTTTTTTAATAAAATATATCAATAAAAAAGATGCTTTCGCATCTTTATTCGACAAAATATAACATATCAGGTAGTTCTCTTCCTCCACCAAATAATTTTGTAACTACTGTAGATTGTGTCTTATAGTATAATTTTCTACTTCCACCACCATCTAAGTTATAAGTATCTTTACATCCTGTTAATTCTTCTATTTGTCTAGCAGGACCTTTTACAGTTCCAGTTCCTGATAAAATTACAAAGTTATTTTTATCATATTGACATATTTGTGTTCTATTAGTTTTTAATGTTGTATTATCAATTCTTGCTAAACTACTTGCAACAAAAGTATTACGTACACCATCATTAAGAATTTCTTTAGCAGTTTTCTTAGCATACTTTGTTAAGTTACCTTTTTTATTTATACCAATTAATGCTGTTGCTGATACACCTTTATCCTTAGCAATCTTTCCTTTGTGAATAGCAACACCCCCATTAATTTGGCCAGTATTCATATCAAAGAAACTAGCATTAACAGCAATCATACATTTTTTACTGTAGCCATTTGCCTTAATTTCATTTTTTAAAATCGTTTCAGCTTTAGCAACACCATTTGCGTTAGTTTTAGCTAGAGCATTATTTAATTGAGTACTTGGATCTTTTGCCCATACAAGAATAATATATTGACCACTATATTTAATAATACGATATTTTAGTGTATCTGTATTACAAGATGCGATATTACCATATTTACTATATTTCTTATCTTTAGTTATAACATAACTATCTTTTTTCCACATTGCATATAGTGTTAATTTATTATTAGCAATTCCTCTTTGCCCATTAGTAAATTTCCATGTACCACTAAATCCTGTCCAGTTATAACCATCATCTTTTCCGTTAGATTTTGTTGTCCATCCAACAAAAGTATATCCTGTTTTCTTGAAACTATTACTTTTAATAGTACATTTTTTATTATTAGTACATGTGTGTTTACTAACACTACCACTTGTTGAACCATTACCTTTATAGATAATCGTAAATGTATTTGAACTTGCTAAGGGTGTTGTTGATTCAGGTTCCATTTCTTTTTCAACTGTAACTTTACAAGTTGCTTTCTTACCATTGTTTGTTGTTGCCGTTATAGTTGCTGTTCCTACACCCTTTGTTAATACTACACCATCAGATACTGTAGCAACATTTGGATCACTAGTTTCCCATGTAATCTTTTTGTTTGTTGCATTTGCTGGTTCAATTGTAGCTTCAATAATAATCTTATCGTCTACTGTTGTATAAATACTTGTTTTATTTAACGTTATAGCAGTTATTGGTACATCATTTTCAAGTACTGTAACAATACATTTTGCTGTCATATTATTATTTGTTGTTACCGTAATTGTTGTCTTTCCTGCTTTCTTAGCCGTTACTACCCCACTATCACTTACAGTAGCAACAGATATATCACTACTAGTCCATGTAACATCTTTATTTGTTGCATTAGATGGAGTTATTGTCTTTACAAGTGATACTGTTTCACCTACATGAATCGATGCTTGTGATTTATCTAGGCTAACACTTTCTACAGGTACTTCACTTACTGTAACCATTATCTTCTTAGTTATCTTTCTATTTGTTGTAGTAACAACAACTTCTGTTTTACCTTTAGCTTTACCTACAATTAAGCCATCTTTAACAGTTGCTACACTAGTATCAGTACTCTTCCATGTAACAGTCTTATAAGTAGCATTCTTTGGTAATACCGTAGCTGTTACTGTTTGACTACCACCAACTTTTAGACTAACTTTTGTTGTTGATAATTGAATATCTGTTTCATTAACAACACTTACTTTTTTAACTTTTACATCAATAGTATCAGTATGACCACCATCATTTGTTTTAATTGTAATTGTTGCATTACCTTCTTTAACAGCAGTTATCTTATGACCATTTACTTTTACAATATCAGAATCACTACTTGTAATAGTTACACCTTGATTTGTAGCATTAGATGGAGTAATTGTATATTCAATTGTTTTACTATTACCAATATCCATAGTAAGGCTCTTTGTTTTAGCTTTAATACCTTCTACCTCAATATTTTCATTAGTAACTTTAACATCTACATATGCTGATTTGTTATTAACTGTTGTAACAACAACTTGCGTACTTCCTGTTTTCTTTCCTGTTATTACACCACTACTTGATACACTAGCAACATCATCATCTAAACTTTGCCATGTAACATTAGCATTAGCATCACTTGGTTTTATTAAAACATTAATCTTTTGACTACCACCAACACCAATTGTAATATCCGTTGGTTCTACTTCAATACTCTTTGGATCAACACCTGCTTCACTAGATACTTCTACTTCCGCACCTGTTTTAATACCACTTATTTTATCACTTACTTCGATAATAGCTTTTCCTTCACTAATTCCTTTAATTACACCTGTTTCATCTACTGTTGCAACCGAAGGATCACTACTTGTAAATTCAATTTCATGTAATGTTGCACTTGCAGGAGTTAACTTATAAGTTAAAGTAAACGTACTATCAATTTTCAAATTAATATTAGTAGCATTAAGTTTAATATCTGTTATTTCTACATCGCTATCAGATACAATTACTAAACATGTAGCTTGTACCTTATTATTACTCTTTAATGTTGCCGTTATTGTTGCTACACCGTTATCTTTAGCCATAACATATCCTGTTACTTTATTAACGGTAACAATATCTTCTTTATCACTAGTATATTCAACAATTCCATTACGAGCTCCTTCTGGATATATCGTTGCTTTTAATTGCGAACTATTTTTCTTCTTTAATCTAATCTCACTTTGTGACAAATTAATAATTTTAACTTTCTCTTCATAAGGATTATCTATAACATTAAGGTTAACTAAAGCAAACCATATAATAAATCCTATAATAGTTAATAATAACAAATATGATATTATTCTTAATAATATTCTTACTACCTTCATACATCACTCCTATTTTAATTATATAATAAAAAAAGTGCTAATAAAAGCACTTTTTTTATTCAATTGTGATTGCTTTTTTATCAGGTTCTGATTTTGTTGGAACTGTTACTCTAAGAATACCATCTTTAAATTCAGCAGAAATACTATCTTCATCAATATCACCCAAGTAGAAAGATCTTTCTATTCTACCAAATGTTCTTTCACGACGAACATATTTCTTGCCTTCTTTTTCTTCTTCTTTTGTTTCTTTTTTAGCAGTAATTATAATAGAACCCTTATGAGCTTCAAGATGAATATCTTCTTTTCTATAACCTGGAAGATCCATCTCTAAATGATATTTACCATCTTCTAGATAAATATCGCAATTTCCTTTCTCAGTAAAGTCTAAATCAAATACATCGTTAAATGTTCTAATTGGTAACACAATAATCACTCCTTTCTTATTTTGATATCAATTCACATACGATATTAGTTAATTCATTGGCATCATCAACAGATAATCCATTGATTAATCTTGCCATATTATAAAGAACCTTCGTATAATCCTTTACCTCATCTTCTTTCTTGTCATTATATAAACTAATTAACTTATTATATACTTCATGATTTGTATTAATCTCTAATACTTTATTAGCTTTAATTAATTCACCATTAGGCATAGCATTTAAGGCTTTTTCCATTTCAAGAGATACTTCACCTTCACTAACTAATGCCACTGGATGATTTTTTAATTTATCACTAAATTTAACATTAGAAATACTCAAAGTATCCTTCATTAAACTAATTAAATCTTTATTATCATCATTTATCTTTTTAACTTCGGGAGTCTCTTCATTGTTAGTCTTTTCATCTAAGACATTAACAAAATCATGACCTTCATATCTACCAATAGCTCTTATCGTGAATTCATCTAAATAATCTGTTAAGAATAATACTTCATGACCTTCTTCAATCATATTTTCTACTTGTGGCATATTCTTAATCTTTGCAACTGATTCACCACTAGCATAATAAATCTTAGTATCTTCTTCACCTAATCTCTCATGATATTCAGCAAGAGTTGTTAACTTATCATCTTTACTTGAATAGAATAAAAGTAAATCTTGTAATAATTCTTTATTATTTCCATAACTAGAATAAATACCATACTTTATTTGACTACCAAAGGCATCAAAGAATTTCTCATAACAATCACGATCTTCTTTTTGAAATTCCATTAATTCCTTCTTAATCTTAGATTCTATACTTCTTGCAATATTTTTAACTTGATGGTTTTGTTGCATTGTCTCTCTTGAAATATTAAGATCAATATCTTCAGAATCAACAATACCTTTTACAAAACTAAAGTAGTCTGGAAGTAAATCACTACATTTATCAGTAATTAATACACCTTTTGAATATAATTCTAAGCCCTTTTCATAATCTTTTGTATAGTAATCCATTGGTGCATGACTAGGTATAAATAATAAGGCATCATAACTACATAAACCCTCTACTTTACTCTTAATAACTCTAGCAGGTTTTTCATAATCATAGAATCTATCAGTATAGAAGTTATTATAATCTTCATCTTTAACTTCTTTCTTATCTTTTTTCCAAATAGGAATCATACTATTAATAGTAGTTTCTTCTAGTTTTTCCTTACCTTCTTCACCTACCATTAAATCCATAACAATAGGATATGTAATATAATCTGAATATTTAGTAATAATTCTTCTTAAATTATATTCATCTAAGTATTCAGAATATTTATGATTATCATTATCATCTTTTAAGTATAATATAATCTTTGTACCATTAGTATCTAATTCTGATTTTTCAACAGTATAACCATCAGCACCTTCTGAAGCCCATATATAAGCGTCATCACTATCAACACTTCTTGATATTACTTCAACTTTCTTAGATACCATAAAACTTGAATAGAAACCAACACCAAATTGACCAATTATATCAATATTATCTTTCTTTTCATTTTCAAGTTTAAATAACTCACTACCACTTCTTGCAATAGTACCCAAGTTATTCTCTAACTCTTCTTTAGTCATACCAATACCATTATCATAAATGGTAATCGTTCGATTATCTTTATCAAATGATACTTTAATTTTTAAATTCTCTTTCTTTACTTTTAATTTTTTATCAGTAAGTGACCTATAGTATAATTTATCTAATGCATCACTACCATTAGAGATTAATTCACGTAAGAATATCTCTTCATTTGTATATATTGAATTAATCATCATATCAAGAATCTTTTTAGATTCTGTCTTAAATTCTTTCTTTCTCATATTGCCTCCATTAATGTATTTTTCTCTTTTCAAATAATAATATAGTCCTTATTTTAGCAATTGTCAATAGAGACTGCTAATTTTTAAATGAAATGTTTGTGAAACTTAAAAATAGTGTATAATATATATGTATTTGTTGTCCCATAGCCAAGCGGTAAGGCAGTGGACTCTGACTCCATTACGCGTTAGTTCGAATCTAACTGGGACAGCCATAAGAAAAAAAATCAGATTTAATCTGATTTTTTATTTTATATTATTAATAATATCTCTAAGTTCAAACGGCAATAAATTATATTTAACAAAATCATCTTTTGTTATGAACTTATAATCGGAATTATGGCTATCACAATTTTCTTTAATTTTTGATAGACTTTGATAATCATTTTCATCTACTTCATATTTATAAACAAAGAATATTTCATGATAATCAATATTATCAAAAGTAAACATACCTTCGATTGTTGTAATCAACTTTATTTTAGATTCCTCTAGATCAAAATTCATTTCTTCTTTAATCTCTCTTTTAATAGTATCTTTACTATATTCACCAATTTTCATTCTTCCACCAGGGATAACGGAATTATTGAAATTGATCCTTGGTATTTCAATTAATACTAGATCTTGATATTTAAAGATAATACCAACTCTAACGTTTAATTTAATATTATTAATCATTACCGCAATATCGTTATTCATAAACACCTCTCAAAGTAAAATATCATTACTATATTATCATGTCAATAAAAAAAGATTATTTCTAATCTTTTTTATTCTACTATTTTTAATTGTTTAGCATCAATACTATATTCATATTTAATTGTTTTTTGATTCGTTGCATAATCTGCATCTTCAACAACAACTGTTAAGATACCATTTTCAACAGTTAATGTTTGAATATTACCTGTTATTTCAGAAATAGTTTCAACTCTTTCGCCTTCAAGTGTAGCTAATTTAAGTTGTCCATCTTTATCTACGATAATAAACTTATCTTCATGCATAGCTGCATATACTTTTTTAGCATCTGCTAATTTATTAACAATTGTTCCAGCTTCATCAAAGTAACTAACACCTTTATTAGTAATAATATATAATACTCCATCTTTAGTTACAAAACCTTCGATACCAGTAATAACTTGTTCATTACCTTCAAGTTTATATAGTGACCCAACACCTTCTTCTACTTTATAGAAATATCCACGAGGATATAATTGAGATAGTGCTTCACTTATTTCCTTAGTATTCATTTCATTATATGGTAATTCACCATCATAAATACTTCTTGTTTGACTACTTTCATAGAATGCAGCAGAATTAGATTCATCTTTTGTATATACAAGACCATAGAATTCATCACTAGCTACCATGAAATTCTTTGTCATTGATGGAAGTTCAAGTTTATCAGTTTGACCTGTAGTTAAGTTTAATAAAATATAAGAACCATCATTTATTAAAGCAAAGTCTCCAGCTTGGCTTGATAAAGAACAACTAGTACTAGCACAAGTGTAGTTATAGCTCTTTGCTGCTCCATCACTACTTGTATAATTAATTGCCACTGTACTCTTAACTGGTTGAGTATTACCTTCATCTTTTCTTTTAATAGACCATAGTAATACTAATAATAAGCCAGATACCATAATAATAAAGGCTATTAATTTTACTTTATTTTGATATTTTAATTGTTTTTCTGTTAACATAATTACCTCTCCATTCTAACTATCTAACATTATTATAAAACAAAATAAAAGAAAAAGTATTAATAATATTCCTTTTTCTCTTAACTTTACATATTATTGACAGCCATTAGAAGCATATTTATACATCGTATTAGCCATTCCATTAGCTCTATTTTTACATGTTGTATTAGTATTAGCAGGTATTACGTATTGTTTACAAAAGTTAGTTGTCATGGTAACAACATCTTGATTACTCTTTAAAGTATTATATGCTTTACCATAACTACTTTTTAATTCATGTACCAAATATTTAACTTGGCATTCTGCCGTTGTATAACTACTTCCGCAATAATTCTTTAACTTTGTGAATCTTCCTTGATACCATTGGATGATACCATAACATTTACCACCACAACCATATAATGTTGGTGTAAATCTTGTTTCATAATATACATTAGCCATGATAGCAGCGGTAGCTGCATTACTAAAACCATTAGCTTTTAGAGCATTACATACTTTCTTTTGATTAGTACTAGCACTATATATTGGCGTACTTGTTACTACCTTCTTATTATATTTAGCAACAATAACTAAATCACTCGTAACAGGATTATTAAAGTTATATGCTTTATCATTAACATACCATCCCTTAAATATATAACCGCTCTTGCTAGGATTAGATGGTTTCTCTACTTTCGTATTCTCTTCAACAGTAACTACCTTATTCTCTTTACCGTTTTCATATTTAAATGTTACTTGATAATAAATAATAATCTTATCATAAACACCAACTAATTCTGCTTCATCATCTAATTTAGTTTCAAGATCATATTCCTTACCATTATATTCCCAATGATTAAATGTATATCCATCAACATCAGGAGCTTCAGGCATTTCTTCAAGTAAGCCTCTTTTTGCTTCTAGTACAGTATCTAATTTACCATTAACAATTAATTTAACTTCAATCTTATAATTTACTTTTTGATATATAAAATATGTTATTGAGATTATCCCAATAATAAATGCCATGATGCTTATCTTCTTATGCATTATTCACCTCATAGGTGCTATTATAACAAATATTATTTATGAAATCAAAAAAAGAACAGTTTCCTGTTCTTTTACATGTGTGCTCTTTTAGCAGAATTAACATAATTTTCTACAACTTGTAATTGATATGAGAAATCTTCTTCATCAACTCCACAAGCAAGACACGCTGCTTCATATTCTCTATAATTACTATGATATAGATCCTTTAATTCTTGGATCATCTCTGCCATTCTATCAATTTTTTCATCAGTATCAGCACCATTAAAATCATTTACTGTATCAATAATAGTTACTATTCTAGCTTTTATTTCTGTATTTATTGCATCTTTTGCATTATTCTTTTTTTTCCAAAAAAACATATATACCTCCTATTACTTTAGTTTCTTTCCTGCATCAATAATTGTTTTATCGGCAAGAACTTTAAGTGAATCAATAATTCTATTATCACTATATAAATCATTATCACGAACAATAACAGATAATTCTGTACAACCTGTAATAATTAAATCACAACCATTAAGGAAGTATTTATTAGCAACATCATAAAATTCTTTTTTAGAAACAGGAATTCCTTTTTTAACTTTATTATATATTAAATCCATTACTTCATCATTAACACTATCTTCTGGATAATATATTTCTTTCTTCAAATATCTTTCATATACTTTTGCTCTTAGAGTACCTGTTGTTGCCATGATTCCAACCTTTTTAATTCTTGGATTATCATTAATTAACTTAGATACTTCATAAGGCATATTAACTAATGGGATATTAACACTACCTGCTATTTCATCATACATAAAATGACTTGTATTACATGGCATAACTAAGAAGTTACATCCACATGATTCTAGCATCTTAGCATCCTTTATTAAATATGGAACAGGATTATCTTTCGTATTATCTAAAATATATGCTGTTCTATCTGGAATTGTAGCATGATTAGAGATAATCATATCAACATGTTCTTGATCACAAGTAACATCTGTATTATCAACAACTAAATCCATAAAATCAGCAGTTGCTTTGGGACCTAACCCACCTAATACTCCGACTTTCATAAATCCTCCTAAAAATATTTCTTAAACTTTCTTATTTGATTAAAATAAGCTTCTTTAATATATATCCATCTTTTTAAACTAATATCTTTTTTATAATATAATGGATGACTATATTTCTTTTTTCTTTTTAAACTTAAATATTCTTTAACTAATTCTTTATTCGATACATATTTTTTAATAACAATATTTGGAACAATTGTATATAGCCATGGATTATAAGGAGATACTTCCTTCTTTAATTCTTTACCATATACATATTCATCAACTACATAAGATGCATAGTTAGCACCACTTGCTGTCATATAGAAGTTACTTCTTCCTAAACGTACATTTATCTCAAAAAATTTATATTTACCATCAGTACTATCATATTTAATATCAAAGTTTGCATAACCAATATATTTAACATGTTTTAAGAACTTCTTTGCTTGATCTAAGATTTCTTTTTCCATTGGTCTAGTGATTATAGATACATAATTACCGATAGCACCTGGTGTTTTCTCTTCTAAGATTGGTTGCCCTAAGCATGAGAAGACAACATCATGATTCTTATTACAGTAACAAGTAAGTACACGCATATTATAGTCTTCACCTGGCACCATCTTTTGTAAACAGAAGGTATCTTTATAAGTTGAACTATATACATTATTTAATACTTCTTTTAATTCTTCTTCACTTTTTATTCTAAAGATTTTCTTTTTACCTGGGAATTCTGCATAATGCCATGTATTCTTATCACTATTTTTAGCAATAATTGGATATTCCCATGGAATTTCTACTTTCTTGTAGTTATCTTTAGTAACAACTATTGTTTCTGGATAATCTATTTTTAATTCTTCACATACTTTATAAAAGTTATCTTTACGAACAATATTATCTAAGATATCTTTATCTACATATGGAATTATATAGTCTTTCTCTAATTCTTTTTTATATAAAACAATAATATCAACATACCATTCAGAACAAGCTAGTAAGATTTTCTTTTGATCTTTAGTTTCTTTAGCAAACTTTAATAATTCTTCTAACAGTTTTTCTTTTGTTAAGTCTTTTATTGTTGTTTGTTTAATAATAGTTGAATTATTAGTAGCTCCTAAGATTTCTTGACTAAATATTTTACTTACAACGCCATACTTTTCATGAAAGGTTCTTGCGATACTATATGTACCAATATCTGCTCCTATTAATACGGGAATAAATTCTTGATTGTTAAACATTTTATCACCTACTTTTAATTATATCAAAAAAGACTAGTATGGACTAGTCTAATGACATCTATATTATCATACTTGTTTTAACTGTATCTAAATCATATAAATAGTATGCTAGAAAACCTAGTGCTATACCTACTAATACTAATACTATTGAATATATAATTACTTTCTTACGATGTTTTTTTATGTTTTCAATACTATCCATATTTATCACCAATAACATTATATAATGGATAATCAAAATAGTAAACAAAAAGAACCTTGAAAAGGTTCTTATTTAACAAACTAATTTACAGCGTCTTTTAATGCAGTTCCAGCTTTGAAAGTAACAGCCTTTCTTGCAGGAATTTTAATAGTAGCGCCTGTACGAGGGTTACGAGCTTCACGAGCGTTTCTCTTAGAAACTGCGAAAGTTCCGAATCCTACTAGAGGTACTCTATCTCCTTTTTTAAGAGCTTTAGTAATTGCTTCTAATGTAGCATCTAATGCTCTAGCTGCATCAGCTTTAGTTAAACCAGCTTTTGTTGCAATAGCTTCTACTAATTCAACTTTTTTCATAATTTGTTTTCCTCCTCATTTCTTAAGCACGTTTATGCTTACATATATAAATTAGCATATCCTTTACGATAAAATCAACATTTTTACGTTTTTTTTTACTTTTTCCTATTATCTTTCCCTTTATTATTCCTTCTCTTGTACGTTTTCTTCTTGTTTTTAGGTCTTTCCTTATTCTCTTCAATCATTACTTTTAATGATTTATCAGGTACTGTAGAATACTCTTCTTGGATATATTCTTCATTATCACGTAATACATAATACAAGCCATAACATACCATTGTCATTAAGAAAGACGATAATAAATGTGTATATAGTAATTTAATTAGTACTTTGAACTCTAAACTATAATTAGTTATTAAGATATATATTGCTCCATATAATACAATAAAGACAAACATACTAATTATTGATCCTATACTCCTTTGTCCTTTAAGTTTAAAGCCCTCGTATAGATTAGCAACAACAAAACTTAAAATACCAAAAGTACATAGAGATGTAATAATATTAACAATATCTATTTCAAATACTTTATTTACTTCAATAGCTAAATCAGGGAATATTGATTGATCACTTAACTTCGTTATTAATAAATATAACACTAAAAATAACGCTTGAATAATAAATGAAGATATAATTGCTTGTTTAGCTGTTTTCCTTCCATATATATCTACTAACATTACAATAGCTAAACTCATAAGGGGATAAGTTATAAAGCTTACTGGTAAGACATAACCTGCAAAATTAGTATATTTTATGCATATTAAATTAGTGATTATTAATAGTACTGCAAGACTACTACTAAAAAAAGTTCTTTTAAATTCTCTTGTCATATACACTCCTATAATAGAATTATATAATTAAAAAATATTAAAGTAAAGAAATCTAAAAAAAAGATTGAGGAATAAATAATTATTTGATAAAATTATATAGTAGTGAGGTAATAAATAATGGACATAATAATAATACTCGTTGCTTTAATAGTTATAGCCTTAATCTTTAAAAGAGTTGATAACACTATTATTGCTTTTGGTTTAATTGATATATTTTTAAGAATTATTGATTTCTTCAGTAGAAATATTGGAGCTGTTAATAAAATTATTGGTAAATATGTACCTTCTTCTATTGAAGCAATCATTAGAGCTCATACAAGCGGTTCATTAGAAATTATCTTTGTATGGTTATACGTCGTATTAATGATGTTATTTTGGTTCTATGTACTTAAGATGTTAATTCATAGAGTAAGATAAAAAGAGGTGAAAATATGAATAACTGTCCAAAATGTGGTAATCCTATTCCTATGGGTAGTAATACATGTCAGTTATGTGGTTATGTGATACCTGAACAAGACTTCTATAATGAAACAAATAATAATCCCCTTGCTAATTATAATCAACAAATAATTATTGAAGAACCACCCAAGAAAAAAAGAACAACAAGTATCTTAGGTACTTCTGCTGTAATCTTAGTAATAATTCTTGCTGCTGGTATTATATTCTTCTTCTCTTCACATCATGTATCATGTAAATTAGGAAAAGAAAGAATGGTAATCTTTTATAATGATAAAGAAGCTTATTTCTGTATTTCATGGCCATTGGGTAATTGTCCTGAAATAGAAGAAATTAATCAAACATCATGGAGTTTTGATACTTTTGATAAATATATTGAAAATTATCAAAAGAATGTTGAAGCAACTGGTGGTAGTTGTAGTATAAGATAATAAAAAAGAGACATATGTCTCTTTTTTTTATTTACTAAACCATTCAGAAGAAATATCACAAGAATCACTAGAAGGTGTTGGATCAGGCATATCAAGTCTTATCATTATTGGTACTTTAAATGCTGTACCAAACGCAAGACAAGTACCAGGTTGTAACACCTTTAATTGTTTTGCAATATCTTCTGTTACATTAGGTATCATTCTTTGGATATAATCAATATCTAAATAGTGAATTGTTCTAAAGATAATAAAGTTAGAACATTGGGAAATACTTGTTTCTGATAATTCACTAGGTCTTTGAGATATTAATCCCAAAATCATACCATATTTACGACCTTCTTTAGTAATACGATCGAAGATATTATAGCCTATAACATTTATATCATTATCATTTTGAACATAACGATGGGCTTCTTCGATAATTAAATGAATTGGGAATGTTCCCCTATCCTTTAATTCTTTTTCATAATCAAAGAACATCTTTGAGAATATCTTAACAATATCCTTAGCAAAACGATCATCAACATAATTTATATTAAAGTTAATAATTTGTGCATTAACACCATTAGGTTTTAATAATTCTTGAATATAATTATCTCTTGTTACATAATGATCATATTCAAAGTAATGATGATAATCACCATTAGCGAGAGTATGAATACGAACACGTAAGGTATTATATTCATCATATACACGATCACTCTTTAGTATACCTTCACTAACAAGAGCAAAACTAAAGGCATCATCTAAGTCATTTAATGTGTATGTAACTTGATCATCAACTTGAGTATTTCTAGTATCCAATAATACAAACTGATTAAAGAATGCTATTAATAACTCCATCTCAGTTATCTTACCTGTTTTATCAATCATTAAACATTGTTTTAAGTTTCTTGTATAACCAGGTTGATATATTAATGTTTCAAGATTTAATTCATTAGTACGATATACAGAAAGAACAGAGAATACTTGGTCTCTTATCTGACTTGCTGGTCTACCACTTAACAAAACATCTAGAATTGCTCTCGCAATAATATCATTTTTATAAGCTTCAACATCCGCACCAATACTTTTAAATAATCTAACTAGTGAAAGAGCTTTTTCAATAATTAGTAATTGACTAGGTTTTTCAGCTTCTAGTAATAATGCGATATCATCAACGCCTAATAACCATGGCGGAATTCTTATTAAGGATTCTGCACTCTCTAAGTTCGTTGAATATGATTTAAATGATAATGATGGATTAACTTGTGGTAAATTATTAAAAGCTTGATTATATTCACCATACGCATCAAAAATACATAAGTGCATATCAACTGGTGGTGTATCTTTATGAAATAAATTTTGAATAATTCTTGCAATACCACATGATTTACCAGAACCAGTACTTCCTAAGATACTAAAGTGTTGACTAAAGAATTTATTAATACTAACACCAATAGGAATATCATGAATAGGATTCATTCCTAAATAGAAATCCTCAGTATCTTTATATTCCGTAACACTAATAATTAGTGGAATTTTATCTTTTGCCATTAAATATACTGGTGAGCCCATATTAGGTCTATTGATAACACCAAAAGCAAATTGATTATTAATAATCTCCCCTACTAGTTTAGATTGTATTACTTTTTCTTTAACATTAATAACCTCACCAACTAGTAATTTATTAGCACTACTAATAACTATATATTGGTTAATTAAATTACTTTGATTAATATTATCAAGAAGATTAATAACAATGTTTTCATTATCAATCTCTACTACACTACCAATCATCTTTTCACCTTCTTATTCAAAATATTTACGATAAACTTCTTTTTCCTTTTCACTTAAGAATGAACTATTAATTGCATTTAAATTCATCTTTTTAAAATCATCAATCGTAAAATTAAATGTTTTACTTAACTTCTCATATTCATCATTTAAGTCAACATTAACAACTGTACTATTATTTGAGTTAACACATATATTAAAATTATTTCTTAAAAAGAAATTAATAGGATGCATACCAATATCTTCATATTGACCTAAAACAACATCATTAGATGGCGCTAATTCTAGTAAAATCTTTTTATAATAAATAATTCTTAATAAATCAATATCCATAACGGCTTTAACACCATTACCAATTCTTTTTGTATGAAGGACTAAGGCATCATACAAATCATTAATATTACTACCACCTGCATGAATAGTATATGGAACATGCTCAAGAGCAGCTAATTCAAAGAACTTCATATAATCACGAAGTGGATATAAGCCATCATCACCTGAGATATCAAGAGCACATACTCCCTTATTTAAATACTTTATTGTATATTTAAGAGTTTCGGCATTCATATAAGTAGTAGCCCCTCTCATCATACATAATATAAGGTTAACTTTAACTTTAGGGTTACTATTTAAACCCTCTAAAACGGTTTCAATAATGTCATCGTAAGTTAAGCCTTTTTCCATATGTAACATTGGCGTTAATCTTACTTCTGCATAGACAACATTTTCTTTAGCAAGACGTTCTACTAGATCGCAACTAATAAGATATAAATTCTCTTTAGTTTGCATTAAACTATTAGGAAAATCAAGTTTGTTAACAAAGTCAAACATATTAATTTTCTCATTAGCTACTGTCTTTTTAATGACCTCTTCTCTTGATAAACCAGATAACTTCATCATTAATTCAATAGGTATTGAACCAGATAAGTGAATATGAAGTTCTACCTTCGGTAAATCTTTTAAGTCATCAGCAACAGGTAAACTATCTAAATCACGCATGCTAACCACCTATTATAATTATATAATAATATATAAAAATAAACCACATTTTTTTATTAATGTGGCTTATCTTTTATACTTCTTTACTACGATCTAAATTAAAGATTCTAACTCTTAGTTCATTATACTTATTTAAAGTATCTTTATTATCAATATATAAATTATCATCTTGAACATACCATTGAGATGATTTCTTAATAAGTAAATCTATTAATTCAAGAAGTGCTTTATGTTTTTCTTCATTATCAGATTTAAACTCTTCTAACTCTTTAACAATCTTTTTATCATCATCATTAATCATAATCTTTTTATAAAATTTATAGTTATAACTACTTACTTTCTTTTTATCTAAATAAGATAATATTTTCTTTTCAGATAACATCTCAATCATCTTATCAATGTTCTCTTCAAATTCTTTTTTCTTTTCACTAAACTCTTTTTTTACATCACTTAATTTCTTACGATTACTCTTTAAGAATGATGGTGTTAAAGTATTAGCTAGAAAATCAGCTCTTGATTCATTAACGCTCTTTTTATAAGTTAGATAATCTTGATAATATTTCTTCATGGCTTCTTCAACTAGTTTTAATTCACCACTAGATTTTATCTTCATATCTACTTCATAAGTTTCTTGTTCATTTATTTTATTTTGTTCATCAATAATTCTATTTTCCATACCTTTGCGATATAAGAATAAGATTAATGCTACGATAATTATCAATAATATACTACTAACTAACGCTACTCTTTTTTTATTAATTCTCATTTTAAACCTCAGGCATTAGAATACCACAAGTTATATTTTAATGCAAATTACGTTTAATTTTATAATAAAACTAATCACTAATTATTAAATCCATTTTAATATCATTAGATTCAACTGGTATAGTATCAATTATTTGTTCTTTATAACATATACCTATTTTATAAGTATCATTATTCTTTAAATAATTATCATAATATCCCATACCATAACCTAAACGATTATTATCTTTATCAAAAGCAAGACCTGGGATAATCATTAAATCAAAGTTATCACTAATATTACCATCTACTGGTTCTAAAACACCATAACTATTTCTTTCATATATAGTATCTTTATTAATTAACATAAAAATCATTTTCTTTTTATTAATTACTTTAGGAAGATATACATTCATTCCTCTTTCTAAAGATTCTTTTATTAATTCTTTAGTATCTACTTCACTTCGCATACTAGAATAAATCGCAATATTATGACTATTCTTATAAATATCTAAATTCATAATCTTATCTTTAATAATTAATGATTTACTATATCTTTCTTCTAAATTGTCTCTTAAAAATGTTAATTCTTTTCTTAATTCCTTTTTCATATAAAGTAAAAAGGCTTATAAGCCTTTTATCTCCTCTACTTTTTTTAATGTATTAATATTTAAAATAATCTTATTAACTTTATTATCTCTATATTCTAAAACAATTACATTAACATGATTATCTTGATTCAAGAACATATATCTATCTAGATTAAAATTCTCTTTATCAATTGTTTTTAAGTAATTTGGATCTTTTTGATCTACTTTCTTTTTCTCTCCAGTATTATCTTTATTAATTAATTCTTCTAAATAATTATCATAAGATTTAACTAATAATCCTTGATAATCACTATCTTTAATCTCTTTATATTTAAGTATTTCATTATTATCAATTATTACATGTTTAACTGTATCAAAATTATATGTTAAATAATATAATTCATCATTACTATTAATGGTTATAACGATTGATACAATATCACCATTAACAAAATATGTATAATCAATATTATATTTCTTTTCATCATTATAATAATCACTTAAGTCATCCATTATCTTATCATTAAGATTATCTATTATAGGATTACTTACTTTAGGGATTTTAATAGTAACATCAAAGTCATCATGAATAATACTTTCATTAATTGATGTTTCAATAATTAGTTCATTATTTTCTTCTGGAATATCAGGGGTAACTACTTCTTCCTCTTCCTTTTCATCTGTAAAATAATGATATCCATAATAACCACCAACAGTAATAAGAGACAATACTAATAGAATTACAAATGTAACAATAATATTATATTTTCTTGCTGATATCATTTTAGCCTCCATACATAATTGTATATAAATAATAAGAATTATGTTAGACTAAAATTAACTCTTTGACATTAATTTACAAAAAAAAGGACATCATCCTTTACTTTATTGATGTCCCTTTTCCATTCATTATTTTATCAATCATATCATCTAAATGTAGATAAAAAGGTATTGAGCCCTCCTTCTGCCAATCATAACTTAAATTATATGAATCTTCTAGACCTGTTAACGTAATTAATACATCATTATAATACTGCACATCATTAATAAAATAAGCAATAATATTCTTAATATCTTCTAAACTATATTTATCTTGACGGGCATATAAATATGCAATAGCCGCACCAATTGTCACACGATTAAATTCATATCTTATATAATCTTCATTTATTCCATTAAATACTTTAACAATAAATGCATTTAAATTATTTAACTTTGTCAACTTATAATAAGAATTGATTAATCTCCAAAAATATATTGTCATATGATAAACATATCTATTAACATCTCTTTGTTCCATTTCTTTTGGAAACAAAACGCACTCAAATGCATATAATGTCTCAAAATCAATAACAGCATCAAATTGAATTGGATACAAAACCTCATCATTGATATATTTTAATTCTTCATAAGGTATGCGTTCTAATATTTCTAATAATTTACTTAAATATAAATATGATTTCTTATATTCATGTTTCCTTTTAAATAACGGTACACGTCTAAAAAAGTAATCGAGAACATAACTATATCCTTCTAACTCCGGATAATTTGTAGAATAATCATCTGTACTACAAATTTTCTTTAATTCTTCAAGTTCATATTTTCTCATAAAATTACCTCAGAACTATTCTCTTATTATTTTCAATTGCATCATGTAAGCGATGATAAAATTGAACTTTTTCAATATCATATGTATATACCATCTCGCCACTTGAATGACCTTCTTCAAGTTGAAATAAATCTTGGTAGTATTCGATATTATCCATATAATCACAAACTATTTTACTAATAGAATCTAAATCATATTCATCTTGATGAGCATATAAATATGCCAATAAAATCGAAACAAGAGAACGATTTTCATCCCAAATTTCAAGTTTACCATTTAATCCTTTATATACAGCTTCCATAAAGCTATCAAGATTATTCAATTTAACTTCCATTACAATAATTTCACGAATAACACGCTCAAAATACATAGCCGCAAAACTAATATAACATTCAGTAGAACTCTCTTCAATTTCCTTTGGTGTTACTATGGCATCCAAAATATTAAGGGTTGTTAAATTAGGGCAATCATGAAAGTCAACTGTATCTAAAAAGTTATTATCAATATTATCTATTTGATCAACTGGTACACGATATAACATTTCAAATATTCTTCTCATAAATTCACGTGAATATTTATAACGTCTTTCAATATCATGAATAACGTTTGGTGAAATAGCATCAAACATCATTATATGGTCCCAATAAATACAATTTAAAGCATTACGATAAATTGCTAGCTCCGGATTAGTTTCACTAATCGAATCTAACATAATAGAATTATAGATATCAAATAATTCTTCATCAGTGTATTTCATAGTATTTCTCTCCTACAACGTGTCTTTGCTAACACATTAGGATTATTTAAAAAGATAATTTCATCTAAATGATAATAATAATCAAGTATTCTTTGATCATCAAGCCAAACTTGATTATCATCTTTAGCTATACCTGTATATAATTCAAATAATTCTTCATGATAATCTAAATTATCTATAAAATGATTTACTATAGAACTCATAGTATTAATATCTAATTTATCTTGATGAGCATAAATATATGCTATTAAAGCGCACAATAATTGAGATTCTCTTATGTTTCGATATTTAAAGACAAAAGAACCCAAACAATTACTTAACTCTATAAAGAAAATCGATAAATTATTTATTTTTGAATTAAGTAGACGACTTCTTGATATACGATCAAAAGAAAGAAATAATCCAAAACTTCTAAGATAACTAGATGGATCCCTTTCTTCCATATATCCTGGCAATAATATAGCTTCTAATATACGAATATCAGAAAGGTCAGGATATACTTTACAAATAATTAATTTATCAAGAAAGGTATTATCAATATCTTTTAACATATCATCTGGGATTTTATATAAGATATCAAATAATCTCCTCATATATTCACAAGAAAAAACATTACGCCTTGTCTTTGTTTTCATATCATCAAACAAGTTAAGATTATCACAAATATAATATAAAATACTTTTATATTTATCTAATTCTGGATACTTTCTACATAGATCTTTTGACATACTTTGATGATAAATATTTTTCAAGTCTTCATCAGTGTATTTCATAATGTTCTTTCTCCCCTTGCGTTTTACAAAGCGTTTTTGGATAATCAGAATGTATAATATGATCTAAATGAAAATAATATCCTAATAATTTTGGATCTTCTTCGTTAAATACTAAGCGATTTAGACCTGTATTCATTGTAAATAAATCACGATAATAATCTATTTTATCCATATATGTTCTTAAAATATCACTCAAATCTTCAATATCATATTCTTCTTGATGTGTATAAAGATAACATATTAATAATAAAAGCAATCTTGTATCGTTACTATGAAAGACAGTAAATTTATCATCAAAAGCATCATATACTTTTCTTGTAAAAACACTTAAGTTATTCATATCTATTGGTAAATCTTGTTTTCTATAATATACCCAATTATTTATAAACTTCCCAAAATACTGAATATATTTGTGTGGCTTTTTAGTTTCATATTCATGTGGAAAAAATATTGTTTCAAATTCTTCTATATCACTAATATTTGGATATCTACAGAAAATTACAAGTTCACTCATTGTTTCATAACTTATCTTTTCCACTACTTCATCAGGTATTCTATTTAATACTCTAAGTAATTTACGCATGAATTTTAAAGATAGTTCATTACGTTTATTAGCGGAACGTGAACCCAATGTTAAGTTATCAAATAATAATACTTTATTACTAATATATGTTATGATTACATTATATTTTTCGAGTTCAGGGTAAAGTTCTTTTGAAATCTTTCCTAAGCCTATACTATTAATTTTTTTTAAATCGCTTTCTGTATATCGCTTCATTTCAAACCCTTACCTTTATTGTTGTCTAAGTTAAATCTTCTTATTAAATAATCGCTGTCAACAACAAAATATTCACCGGTTTTAAGTCTTATATCTTCATCAAACAAAGTATTAATTAATAATCCATGAGTTACAACAATTACTTTGTCATAATCAAAATATTTTGATAATACTTCTAATGCCCTTTCACGAACATGAACTAATGATTCAATATTTTCATTATAATGAAAGTTAGGATCATCCTTACCTCTTTTGTATTCATCTTTAGCGATATGAATATTTCTTGTAAATTCTGACACTGTATTATATTTATTAGATAAATCAGGGATCCATTCATGTAGTAATAGTTCAACATTAATAGGTATTTGGTAACGTGATGAAATAATACTTGCAGTTTGCATAGCTCTTGTATATGGACTGGATATTAAAATATCACTATCCATAAATATTAAATCTTTGGATGTCTTTTCAACCTCTTCTATCCCTTCTTCTGATAGAGGTGCAAAAGCTAGACCATGTCCACTAAAACCTGCTTTAATTACATCATCATAAAATGGTTTACCATGTCTAACTAAAATAAATTTTGTCATAAACCACAACCCCTTACAAACGTGTCATATTATACTAAAAAATGCGTAAAAAGTCAAAAAAAAGAAGTATTAAACTTCTTTTATTGTGCCATTACACTTTTATTAGTTAAAGGTAAGATTAAATAGTTTCTTTCACGTAAATCTTTAATGATTTTATCAAGATTACTATATGTTGAATAATTATAGTCGTGCATTAAGATAACAATAATATTTTGAGTACATGTATTCTTATACCAATAAAAAGCATCATGTTCAGCCATCATCTTATCAGAACCATCTCCTGTTTGACAGTTCCAATCAACATATTTATAACCCATTTTATGAATTTCACTAACAATACTACTTTTAAGTTTACCTGCGGTACTAGAGCCACCAGGGAATCTTAAAAGCGTTGTTTTATAACCTGTTATACCATATAAGAAATCTTCATGTTTTTTAATCTGACTAGTAAAGTTACTAACACTCTTATATAACCCACTTCTTATATTATGATAATAAGTATGATTTGCAAGAACATGGTCTTCATTAACAATTCTTTGATATGTTTTAATATAATCTTTTTTACCCAACGTAAAGAATGTAGCTCTAGCATCATTCTTTTTTAGGACATCTAATATCTTAGTTGTTTGATCATAAGGACCATCATCAAAAGTAAGATATGCTATTTTAACTTTTGCTTCTTTCTTTTGAATCTTTTTCTCTAACTTACTAATATTATCAGTATATTCTTCGTATTTATTTTTTATACTTTCATCAATATTCTTGTAGTAACTTATTTTTTCATCAATAGATGAGAAATCACTTTCTAAGGGAATCATTCTTTTATTAGCAACAGATAATATCTTAACTGTAACAAAGAAGATTATGGATAACTCAATTGCTACTATTATTCTAAGTAAGAGATAATTTCTTTGTTCCATTTCTCAATTTTCTCCAACTTCTCTACTTTGTCTTTATTCTCTTCCATTACTTTGTTAAGTTCATCCATTTTCTTTTTTTCAACTTCAATTATTTTCTTATTTTCACCATCTATTTCTTTAATAACAACGGTATAGTTATTACTTTTTTTGAAATATGTATATGTTAATAAACATATTGGTATTAATAGTAATATTGAAGTTATTATCAATCCCTTTTTCATATAAGCTCCTACTATTTGATTATATCATTAATTATAAAAAAAGAGGACTACATTTTTAGTCCTCTAGCTGCTAATCTTTTACGTTCATCAGCATTTAATATTTTCTTTCTTAATCTAAAACTAAGTGGTGTAACTTCAACAAGTTCATCATTGTTAATATATTCAAGACATACTTCAAGACTCATATAACGAGGTCTTTTTAGTACTACTGTATGATCAGATCCAGCTGCTCTTGTGTTTGTTAATTGTTTACCTTTAACAACGTTAACTGCTAAATCATTTTCATGATTGTGTTCACCAACAATCATACCTTCATAAACATCTTCACCTGGTTCAATAAACATTGTTCCACGTTCTTCAAGTTGACCTAAGGCATATGCTGTTGATTTACCGTTTTCCATAGAAACAAGAACACCAACTTTACGTTCACCTACTGTATCTCCTGCCATCTTACGATATTCAAGGAAAGCATGATTCATAATACCATAACCTTTAGTTAAAGTCATAAATTCAGTCATAAAACCAATAAGTCCACGTGATGGAATAACATAACTTAATCTTGTTTGATCAACATGGTTAGTCATACTTACCATTTCAGCTTCACGACTTCCAAGAGCTTCAATAACACCACCTACAGAGTCTTGTGGAACATCCATTTGTAACTCTTCATATGGTTCACATTTAACACCATCTATTTCTTTAACAATTACTGTTGGTTTTGATACTTGAAGTTCAAATCCTTCTCTTCGCATATTCTCTATTAAAATAGATAAATGAAGTTCTCCACGACCAGATACAACAAAACTTTCTTGATCAAATGGTACTACCTTTAATGATACATCTCTTTCGGTTTCTTTATATAATCTTTCTTCTATTTTTCTTACTGTTAATAGTTTACCTTCACGACCAGCAAATGGAGAATTATTAACTCCAAATGTCATTTGAAGTGTTGGTTCATCAATTCTTAGATGTGGAAGTGCTTCTTCTTTACCTACTTCACATAAAGTTTCTCCAACGTTAATATCAGATAAACCCGCAATAGCAACGATATCACCTTGATGTGCTTCCTCTAGTTCAACATGTTTTAATCCTAAATAACCAAACATTTTTTGTAATCTAAATTGTTTAATAGAACCATCAAGTCTTACACAAGATAACATTTGTCCTACTTTAACACTACCTCTTTTTATAACACCAATACCAATTCTTCCTACATAATCATTATAATCTAGTAGTGCTGGTTGAAATTGGAATGCTCCTTCACTAACTTTTGGAGCAGGAATATTCTCAATAATTGAATCAAGAATATAATCCATTGTAGGTTCTTGTGTACTAATATCAGGACTTAAACTAGTAGTTCCATTAATAGCACTAGAATAGATTACTGGGAAATCTAATTGTTCAATATCAGCACCTAATTCAATAAATAAATCCATTACTTCATCAACTACTTGAGCTGGTCTAGCACTTGGTTTGTCAATCTTATTAACTACTACTATTGGAGTTACGCCAGCAGCCAATGCTTTCTTTAAAACGAATCTAGTTTGTGGCATAGTTCCTTCATAAGCGTCTACTACTAATAAAACACCATCAACCATATTCATGATACGTTCTACTTCACCACCAAAGTCTGCATGACCTGGAGTATCTAATATATTAATACGATAACCTTTATAATTAATAGCTGTTGGTTTTGCTAAGATTGTAATACCTCTTTCATGCTCAAGAGCATTAGAGTCCATACTACCTACTTCTTCATTATCACGGAATGTTCCACTCATTTGTAACATTTTATCTACTAACGTTGTTTTTCCGTGGTCTACGTGAGCTATTATTGCTATATTTCTTATGTTTTCCATAATTACACTTCCCTTTTTGTACCATGGTATTTTAGCATAAAAATTAATTTAAAGTCAATAAAAAACGAGTTAAACTCGTTTTTGATCTTCTAATGAACCTCTAGCATCATATTGCTTTTGCCAACCAGCATCATAAATAACATCATAATCTTGACTCATTAATGGATTATAATGACTTACTCTTACTGAGACACCCATTCCAACAGGTTGAATCATTGCATTATAAACATCCTCTGGTATCTCCGCAACAATAGGACTTATAACACCATCTCTTAGAGTTGGTTGTGTACTATCAAAGATATAATATCTTCCACAATATTTTATCAAATTAAAGGCATGAGCATCGGCTTTACCATTGTTATTAATAAAACCTGCTGATTTAAATGTTGATTCAATTCCAATTTGTCTTAATAAGTTTTGTGCTAGCATTGATCTTTCAATACATATACCAGCATTTTTATGAGCAAAATCTGCTACTGTACCTGTTTTACCACTAGTTTCATCTGGAAGAAACGATCTTCGCGCTTGAACATTACTATAATCTCCAAAATATCTAGTAATAGTCTCCATTACGCACTCGCATATTTCAAAAAAGCCCTTTGGTTGTCTTTCAGCAATTACTGCTTCAAATATATCATCCGCTTCACTAACATCACCAATTGTTATATAACGAATATCGGCAAAGCCATTTACAACATTAACCATATCATCTTCTTCAAAACTTTCGGAATATGCTGAAATTTGACCCCCTATTCCCATTCCACTTGGCATATGATTAAGGCCTATATAACCAACTCTCAAATAACTTTTAGTCCTTGGATGTTGAATTAAGTATTTCCCCTTATCATAAACACGACCCTTATATGTTTCATATCTTGGATATTGATCTTCCATCTTCATCACCTATTATAATTATAAAATAAAAGAGATAAAAAAAGAAAGACTTTATCGTCTTTCTATTTTCTTATTTACAATGTTTATGGAAGTTTTCTAATACTCTAAATAGGTTATTATTTGCTTCATCATATACAAATACTGATCCTTGACCAAATCTAAATACGATTACTTCTTTTTCATTTAAACATTCTAAATCAAATGGATCTAAACCCTTTTTCAATACTAATTGACCTCTATTATATTCATCTACATCAAAGTAAGTAGCAATATCTTCTTTTGACCAATTTTCTTGAATGTAATCTTTAATCATACGCATGAAATCATAACCATTAATTGTCATTGATATCCATGCAGCACCTGTTGATGCTTCAATATTATTTCCTTCTTTTTCAGAAGCATTTAATGTTGTTAATTGTTTAAATAATAAATCAAAGAATTCACTATCACATTTACCATCTAAGTAAGCATTAAACCAGTTAACAAATAATTCATGTACTAGTTTTGCATCTTTTTCATCGAAACAGAAGATTGATGGATCAATTAACTTATCAATTGTAATACCTGGTTTTCTAATTTGTTCTTGGTTATAATCACAAATTATACCAATTAAATTGTAAGCACTTGCTAATGATTCCATACCAGTTTGATTTTCAAAATCAATATCACTGATAATTCCTTTAGCTACTAATTCATCTCTAACTTCTTGTGGAATAAGTGTAATATTGGTAAAGAATACAACATTTTGTCCATCTTGGACCATGTGATCATACTCAATCTTACCTCTTAATTCTTTATCAGCGTTATTACATAAAATAGCAAAATCTTCCATTGTCATATCTTTTGCTTCACGTTCTTGTTGAACTAATGTTGCAGTTCCATATGTGTAAGTTTCAGCACTTGCAGTACTTGTTGCTAATTTAGCACCTGTAAGACCCATAATTAGGGCAGCTACTAAAGCAGCACCTTTTCTTGTAACTTCTTTTACTTTAACATTTTTCATTTCAAATCCCCCAATATCCTCTATTTACTTACCTTTGTAATGGCTTTCTTATTACCAGTTAATTTATAACCATCATTTAATAATGATTCATCATTTTGACTAGTACTCCATTTAATACTTACTGATCCACCATCACAAGTTCTTGTAGCATAACGATAATATGTAATCTTAATTTCTTTAGTACATGTTGTACCACTAATTGTATATCCTTTTGGACAAGTATATTTACCTGGTACTTTTACTGGATCTTGTGTTTCCGTTATTACTGTTGTCTTTTTACATTTTGTACCTTCTAATTCATATCCTGGATATTTATCACAGTTATATGAATATTCACTTGGTGTAGCATCAATTGTTTCTGTGCTACTTGAAGTAACAATACACTTATTACCTTCTAATTTAGCTCCTGGATACTTATCACAATTGTATGTATCTGGATTCTTTGTTGCATCCTTTGTATCAGTTGTTGTTGTAGTCTTCTTACATTCAGAACCAACTACATCATATCCTGGATGATTCTTACAATCATATACTGGTGTTGCATCTTTTGTATCAGTTGTTGATGTTGTCTTCTTACATTCAGTACCAACTACATCATATCCTGGATAAGCGCTACAACTATAACTGCTAATATATTTTTCTTGTTGATAACATGTATATTTAACAGATTCACAACTAGTTACTGGTTTAGTTCCACAACCAGATGCATCACAAGTAAATACTGGTTTATCAGTACATTCTTGTCTGTAGCAAGTTTTTGCTACTTGTCTTGTACTATAAACTGGTGATGCTGGTTTAGTATCAGTTGTTGTTGTTGTCTTCTTACATTTAGAACCAACAACATCATATCCTGAATATTTCTTACAGTTATATGTTACATTAGCTTTTTGTGTATCTGTTTTTGTTGTTGTTTTCTTACACTTATCGCCTTCTAGTTTATATCCTGGATATTTATCACAGTTATAAGTTGCAGGATTCTTTGTTGCATTATAACGATATTCTGTAACAACTTCTCTTGAACATTTCTTTCCATTTTGTTTATATCCATCTGGACATACATATCCACCAGGAACTTTTGTTGCATCTTTTTCTTCAACTTTAGTTGTTCTCTTAACGCATTCATTTCCTTCTAAGTTATATCCTGGATATTTATCACAGTTATAAGTATCTGGATTCTTTGTTGCGTCTTTAACGTCAATATCTTTCTCTGTCTTAGTTTCAACTTTCTTAGTACTGCTAGCAATTTGTTTTTTAGTTGACCATTCACTCCATGCTGACCAATCAGACATCTTGCAAGCAACTTCTTTCTTGTATTCATATTCGAATTCAGTTACTTCTGGTTCAACTTCTTTCTCGCAAACTGTACCCTTACAATAATCATAGCAACCTAAGTGAATAACTATATAATCTTCCATATCGTCGCAAGATAAATGAAGTTTCATAACGTATTCATTTTCTTCTTTAGTTACTTCAACATATGAGTTTGTAGTACTACATTTCTTACCAGTACTATCAAGGATGTCTAGAACTAATTTCTTTTGTTGCATTTCTTTTAATGTAAGTTTAACAGTATCACCAACTTCTTCTGGCATTCTTTCAATTGTAAAATAACTTACTGCGGCATCTTTAATTGTACGTAGATTATCTGTAAACTTCTCTTCTTTACTTCTTGATGTACAAGTTACATTAGTTGTACCATTGCAACTATTAGATTCACCAGAAGTAGATTTGTTTCTTCCTATCAATAGTACTATTAGTATTATAACCAAGACAGCGATAGCTATACTTATTAATAGTGCTGTTGATGCAAACGCATTCTTCTTTTTTTTGCGTTTAATAATGTTAAATTCATCCAACATAAATTACAATCCCCCATCAGTTTGCATATTATAGCATTGACACCCTTAAATGTCAATTAAATATATATAATATACGAGACAAGTGTTTATTATAAGGCATTAGGTAATATAATGCAATAAAAAAGATTGTAAACTTACAACCTTTTTTTTACATATTTTATGCAGAAATTTTAATGTTTTTATCAGTTAAATCAACAACAATAGCTTTCTTACTAGATGCTTTCGTATAATATGTTGGAATATTACTATTAAAATGCTTCCTACAAGCCGATATTTTAGCATTTGTAACAATGATATATTTAGGACTTAATTGATTAGCTTTTTTAGAGTCCATTGAACATGCTCCATAGCCATGATGTGGTAATTTCATAACATCTACTTTACCTATTGTATTAACAATTTTTTGCATAATAGTACCACTATAAGAATCGCCTGTTAAGAATACTTTATGTTTATTAATAGTTATGAGTTGCATTACTGAATTATAGTTTTCATTACCACCTGAAAAGCCCTTTTGATTCATTACTTGCGTAGTATTATAAAGTTTAATATCCATATCACCTAATGTAAATCCTTGACCATCCTTAAAGTGCTTTTCAATGTATGTTACTGGGATATTCTTTTTCTTAAGAGTCGTTGTTATTTCTTTATAATACTTTGTATTTTCGCCCCTTTTACTATCTCTACCAAGATATGTTTTAATATAAAATCTTTTAACTTTAATATCACTATTTAATAAATATACTACACCACCAACATGATCATCATGACAGTGTGTTATTAAGATAAATTCTAATTCTTTAACCCCTACACTCTTTAAATAATCATAGACATATTTATTATCTTTTTCTGTAGGAAAACCTGTATCTACCATGCCAAAATGGCCATTAGACTCTAGAAGAATAGCATCTGAAGCTTCGTTAGTAGCAATACTTTGTTTAATAAAGTGAATTCTACTTAATTTCTTTTGAACTGTTACTTCACAATTAGCTTCTTTACCATTATTTGTTTTAACTTTAATCGTTGTTGTTCCATTAGACTTCGCAACTACTTTACCAGATTCTACTGTAGCAACACTAGGATTACTACTTGTCCATGTAAGAGTTTTATTAGTTGCATTAGCTGGTGTAATGGTAGCTTTTAATGTTTCACTATCACCAACATCTAATGTTAATTTAGTCTTATTAAGAGTTACTCCTTCTTCAACTACATCTTTTGTTTTTACTGTAACATTTACTTGATCTTGAATATTATTAGTACTTTTTAGAGTAACTATTGCATTACCTGTATTAACAGCAACTAACATTCCTTCACTATTGAATGATACTACATTAGGATCACTTGTGCTAAATGAAATATTTTTATTAGTTGCATCTGTTGGTTCTAGGGTATAATCAATTTTTACTTTATCACCAATATATAATTCAAGATCTTTATTACTAACATTAATCTTTTCAACTAATACTTCATCTTTTTCAACAACAACATTAATAACTCTTGTTATTTTAACTTTTTCTGTAGTTACTTTAACAATTGTTGTACCTGGACTTATACCTTGTACTATTCCATTATTAACTGTTGCGATACTAGAATTAGTACTTTCCCAAGTAAGGTTTGTATATGTTGCATTCTCCGGTAAAACATAAGCGATTATTTGTTTTTCTTCTCCTACTTTTATATTCATACTAGTAGGATTTACATTAAGACTTTGTTCAAGTACTTCTTTATTATCAATAACATCATTTTCAAATAAACCACTTATAACTAAATAAAGGCTAACTACGAGAATAAGCCCTAATATTATTCTAATTATCCAATTAGTAACATTATTCTTCATAATTAGCCTCCTTTTATTCTATTATTTTATCTTCTCTCAAAATATTAACACCTAAATTATAATAATTATAATTATCTATATATTTATGATAATCATAGATATAAGATAAACCTTCTCTATCACGTATTCGATACTTATTATTAAATCTATCTACTAAATATAAAATATCATTTTTATATAATTTATTTAAATTAGTTTTCAAACACATTACTTCACGATAAGCAGATACTATTACTTCTAAATTAGGTTTCTTTTTATAACGTTCAATATAACTATTAACAATATTTTCTATCTGTTTTGGAGTAAGTTCTAATGATAAGGTAATTCTCTTAGCACCCAACGAATGTAGAAGTGCAACAGTATAAGAATTAACAACATTAAATGAATAATCACAATTAATATTCTTTAATTTATTAAATGCTCCTATTTCACCAACTAAATATTCCTTATTAATGTCATATTTATCATAATCAAAACATACTTTAGGGATTTTATATATCTTATCATTTAGATTTTCACTATATATTATATCATAATTATCATTATTATCTTTCTCTACTAAAACACTTCTTAATTCTTCGTGTGCATAATCATTTACTTCGATACTATAATCTTCTTTTTGATAATTACTTTTATATAATCTAGCTTCATCAAGTTTATTAAATAATTCATGACGAAGTTCATTAAGTTTTTTATATGGGATAAAGATATTATCATCTATAATTATTCTTAAATTATCATATTCATAAACGGTATCATTAAGTTTATTCATCTTTTCAATAATATCTTCTTCTTTAGTAGGAAGATTTTTTGATTCCTCAACTAAATCTCCTTTTACTTCTAAAGAATTAGTATAGTCTGTAACAAAAATATTAACAGGTTTATTTTTCTTTAAGGTTACAATCCCTGTTACTTTAACTTTCCTTGGATTATCTTTAATAAGATTATCAATATTATTAATTAATCGACTATCTTTAGTTAGAAGTACTTTAGAATTATTAGGGATTACTTTATTAACTTTAAATGATATTAAATCACCACTATGAGCTTCTTTAACCAACTTTTTATTAATATAGAATTCATTTAATACTGTACCATAATCATCTTTATCAAGGACTATTCTTAATCCATCATTAATTGATACGGATTCTGTTAATTTGATAGTTACATAACCCCTATTGTATTCAACTACTTTACCAATATATATTCCTTGATGATTAGGTCTGTCAATATTTAAAATATGATCTATTTCTTCATCAAACAAGTATCCTTTTGTAAAACCTCTATTAAATAATCTTTGAAGATTATTAAGTTCTTTATCATCAATAAATACTTTACCAGTTTCATAATAACTATCTATTGCCATTCGATAAAGTTTTGTTACCGTATAAACATATTCAGGACTCTTCATTCTTCCTTCGATCTTTAAACTAGTAACACCCGCATCTATTAAGTCACCAACATATTCTAAAGTATTTAAGTCTTTCATACTAAGGGGATAATCTCCCTTATTTAGTACTTTTCTATTTTGATCAATAATTTTATATGGTAATCTACAACTTCCTACACAACTACCACGATTACCACTTCTATTACCTATTAAACTAGAGAATAGACATTGACCTGAATAACTTACACATAGAGCTCCATGAGCAAAGATTTCTAGATCAACATTTACTTTTTCTTTTATTTCTTTTACTAAACTAATTGGTGTTTCACGAGCAAGGACAACTCTTTTACAGCCCAACTTATTAGCCATAATAACACCATCTAAATTATGAATATGCATTTGTGTTGAAGCATGACATTCTAAATTAGGAAATGTTTTATGAACTAAATCTAACATTCCTAAATCTTGAATAAGAACTGCATCAACATTGTTTTTATGTAAAAACTCAATATAATTCATAAAGTGTTCTACTTCATGTTCATATATTAAGATATTGGTTGTTACATAAACTTTAACACCTCTTAAGTGACAATAATTAATAGCTTCAATAAGTTCTTCATCATTAAAGTTACCTGCAAAGGCACGTGCACCGAAGAGTGTTCCTCCTAAGTAGATAGCATCAGCTCCTGCTGCTACAGCAGCTATTAAACTTTCCATATTACCAGCAGGACTTAATAATTCTATTTTCTTCATATATTCACCCCTTACCCATTGTAATAATTATAAACACACTTTTTAATGAATTCATAAATATCTTTTGAGGTTGATTCACGATAATGAACTCCATCACGAGACTGAAATCCATGTGTTTTTAGATAATTATAACTATCACAATATGTAACGTTTTTATAACTTGATAAACTACTCTTTAATTTTGAATTGAATGAAATAATTCTTGTATTCATATCTGCTCTTTTACCACTTGTCGGATTAACTGATAATAAGAAAATATGATAATTTTTCCAAGTAGATGAAAATAATTCTTTATACTTTTCAATGTATCTATCAATATGGCCTAAGTCATTAACACCTAAATTCAAGACAATATTTTTCTTTTTACTACTTGCAAGAGTATTAACTGTAGGGATGGCTGTACTTGTTAACCATGAATATCCCATTCCTGATTTAGCAATACAAGTACCACCTTCATTTTTATACCATTTATAACCACATAAGCCTACCATTCTTGAGTCACCTATGATAGTTATTTCTTTAGGACTAACATTTACCGTTCTTTTATTAACATTAACGTTAACAGATTTTTTTACTTTACCTTTAGAGTCAGTAGCAAATATTGTTACATTACCTTTTTTCTTTGGTGTTACAATACCATCTTTAACAATAGCAATACTAGTATCACTACTTGTCCATGTTAATGTTTTATTAGTAGCATCATCTGGTGAAACAGTTGCCTTTATTTCTAGTGTATCACCAACATATACGGTATAACTATCTTTATCAAAGTTAATACTAGTAACATCTACTTCTCTATTTCTTATTGTTACCTTACAACTATCTTTTAGACCATTATTTGTTTTAACTATAACGTATGCCTCTCCTACTGTTAATGGTTTTATATAACCTTGATTTATACTTAATACTTTATCATTACTAACTTCCCAAGTAACTTCTTTATTAGTTGCATTATCTGGTAATAAGGTGTAATTTAATGTACTTTCTTCATCTATATATAATTCTAGTTCATTTTTATCTAATTTAATACTTTCAGGATCAATACCATTAACAATAACAATCATAGTTGCTGATGCATTGTAATTATCAATCGTTGCTGTTATATTAGCATTACCACTTGATACAGCATTTACTATACCATTATTTACTGTTGCAACATTAGGATTACTACTATTCCAACTTAAAGTATAATTAGAAATATTATTAATAACAGGTTTTAACTCTTTAGTTTCTCCTATTTTTAATACTACTGCTCCCCCATTAAATGTAATAGTTGGTGATAACTCTTTTTTTTCTTCTTTTGTACCCGTAAAAAGAAAAATAACAACAATGATACATGATAATATTAATCCATACATAATAATATTAAATTTACCCTTCATAATTATTCTCCAACTATAATAAAATTATACCATATTTGACTTAAAAAATATTCTTTTATATAATTATTTAGCAAGGAGAATTATGAATAATAAGAATTGGGTTATTAAAGCATTTATCTTAACTTTTTTCCTAGCTTTAATAATAAGTGGTATATCAAATTTAATCGTTGAAAAATGTGGTTTTATTGTTCTATTAATAATAACAATTGTAATATTATTAATAGGTATTATAGCAGACTTAATTGGAACATCTGTCTTAACAGCTAATGAAGCTACTTTTCATGCTAAAGCATCTAATAAAATTAAAGGTGCACGTGAATGTATTCAATTAATTAAAAATGCTAGTAACATTGCTAACTTTTGGAATGATATAGTCGGTGATATATGTGGTATTATCTCTGGTAGTATGGGAGCAATGATTGCTATATATGTAGCTACACACTTTAATATAAGTAATGTCTTAACAACTTTATTAATATCATCAATTATTTCTAGTATTACTGTTGGCGGTAAAGCAATTGGTAAAAATATCGCAATTAAAAAAGGTGATGATATAATCTTCCTTGTTGGTAAAATAATTAGTAAATTTAAAAAAGATAAGAATTAATCTTATCTTTTTTTATTTATTGTAATAATCATGAATACATTTATATATTTGACTATATATTATTTTAGATGTTCCTTCATTATAATGTAAGCCATCACTAGTACCAAAACCATTACTTTTTAAGAATGATGCACTATCACAATACGTAACATTATTATAATTATTAGCAAATGCTTTTAACTTACTGTTAAAGCTATTAATTTTCGTATTTAAATGATCATAATTACCTCTAGTAGGATTTACTGATAATAAGAAAATATTAAAATTTCTCCACGTTTTTGTGGATAATTCTTTATACTTACTTAAATACTTATTAATATTACCTAAATCATTAACCCCTAAATTTAATACGATATTCTTTTTCTTATCATTACTTAATTTATTAACAGATGGGATTGCTGTATTAACTAACCAGTTATAACCCATTGATACTTTAGCAATACAAGAACCTTTATCATTCTTATACCACTTGTATCCACATAATCCTACCATACGCGAGTCACCTACAATTGTGATTTCACTCTTATTAACGTCTATTGTTCCTGCTTGTTTAATAACCTTAACGTCTATAAATTCTTTTACTTCATTATTAACACTAATTTCAATTTTCGTTTCTCCTGGTGCCATACCTAATACTATTCCATCTTTAGTAACAATTGCAACTAAAGTATTAAGAGAACGATAACTAGGATTACCATTAGTATCTAAATCAATCTTTTTATTTTTACTTTGATCAATTTCTAGATTCTTTGTTTTAAGATTTAAAACGATTAATTCTTTTTCTTCTTTATTTGGAATTAATAAAATAATGGAGATAATAACAATAAGACCTATTAAAACATAAATAATGATATTATATGTCTTTTTCATATATCACCTACTTTATATCTTTAGTTTTAAGTGCAAGAAATTTTTTAACTTCCATAATTAAACCACGGATATTTTCTTTCGTTGTTAAATACTCTTTATCTAAGTTATAAGCTAATCGATCATTAATTTCATAGAAAATATCTAAGTATTCTTTACCTATTTTAGCTTCACTAGATGATATTAACATTGATCTATTAAATAAATCATTCTCAAGTGGTTTATTATTACCATCAATAGGAATATCATAATTAACTTCTTTTGTTGTTGTTAAAATTAAACATTCATAATAAGTATTATCTAATTTCTTAACTTGTTTAAATGATATATCTTCACAATCTTTGTCTAAATTAAATCTTTCTGCTAACAAACCACTATTATTGATATCAATACCATTTATTTTAATTGAAGCATAAATAATTGATACATCATATATTTCTTTTAAAACATCATAAATCAATTGAATATTTTCATTAATTATTAAAAGAATATCGTCTTTATCCATTTTATTAACATCAATTGATAAGTTAGCGCATATTAATGACATCGTAAACAAATATTTACTATCTTGACTCTTACATTGTACCCTTGGTACATCAATATTTTCATTAACAGGCATATCATTATATAAGAACGGGTTATCAAATAGACTTTTTAAACTATTTTCTAGATCTACTACTTTAGTAGCAGGACTTTCTAACATTTCTTTATACCAAAAACTAATAATTACATTTTTACAGTTCATAACTACCTCCAAAAAAAGTACGTTACCGTACTTAATTATTTAATATTTTAACTACAACTAGAGCTCTTGGTTGTGCTTTTAAAGAAGTAAGATCTCTTTCATAATTACCTCTTACAACCGTTCCATTATAATTTTTATCATCAATCTTTAAAATTATCTTTGTACCATTATCTAGTTTATTACCATTTGCAAGAAAGATATATGCCTTCTTACCTATTAAAACATTAACAACTTCAGTTAAATTGTTTTCAATAGGAGCAGGAACAGAGTATTCCATCTCTTCTTCTTTTGGTACATCATAATTATCTTCACGATAAGAGAAATTATTTAAAAAATCATCAATGGAATCGAAAGAGTTTTCATCTTCTTTTCGACTAGGAATAATAATATAATCATCGATATTATCATAATCAGCAAGTGTCATTTCATCACTTTCCTCATTATTATTCGAATAATCATAGTCTTTTTCCATTGCTGCTTTCTCTTTTCTGTTTTTCATAGTAATGATAAGCCATACAAACAGTCCTATGATAACAAAGATAATGCTATAAATTAAAATCATTCGTATTTCAAAACTCATACACTACCAACACCTACCATAAGTATATCATTAATGCAAATAAAAGAAAATAACTTAAAATAAGTTATTTTCGATATTCAAAACTAAAATCTAATATTTTAACAATGTCGCCTTCAATGGCTCCCATCTTTTCAAGTTCGTCATCAATTCCCATTTTTCTAATTTGTTTAGCAAAACGAAGAATAGATTCTTCAGATTCAAATTTCGTCATTCTAAATAGTTTTTCAATTTCATCACCTTTAATAACGAAACAATCATCAACCTTTTCAATAGTATAAGGTTTTTCTTTTTCAAATTTGTATAATACATGAGAGATATATTTATCTTCTTCATATAATTCTTCTTCACTACTCTTATCTATTAAATCAGCGATTTTAACTAGAACTTTATCTAAATCTTTTCCTGCTATTGCACTAATAGGATATACGTCACATTTAACTTTTTTCTTAAATGCTTTTAGATTATCTTCACTATTTGGCATATCCATTTTATTAGCAAGAACAATCATTGGTTTCTTGATTAGTTTTTTACTAAATCTTTCTAGTTCTTTATTAATTAAGACAAAATCATCATATGGGTCACGTCCTTCAACAGCTCCCATATCAACGATATGTACGATTACTTTACATCTTTCGATATGACGTAAGAATTTATCACCTAAGCCTAATCCTTCGCTAGCTCCTTCAATAAGACCTGGAAGATCAGCAATTACAAAACTTCGATTATCAATTGTTTTACATACTCCAAGGTTAGGACTTAATGTTGTAAAGTGATAATCCGCAATCTTTGGTTTAGCGGCTGTTACTTTAGATAAGAAAGTACTCTTACCTACACTAGGTAAGCCTACAAGACCAGCATCAGCAAGTAATTTTAATTCTACTTTAAGAATTCTTGTTTCTCCTGGTTCACCATTTTCAGAGAATGTAGGACATGGATTATTAATCGTCTTAAAGGCTGTATTACCACGACCACCTCTACCGCCATTAGCTACTACTATTTCACTATCTACTTCTTTCATATCAGCGATAATTAAACCTGTATCTAAATCTGTAACAACAGTACCTTGTGGTACTTTAATAATAATATCTTCACTACTTTTCCCAGTTTGATTCTTGCCTAAACCATTCTCTCCTTTTTTACCTTTAATAGTTTTCATGTAATGTAAGTCTATTAAAGTATGAAGTCCAGTATCTACTTTAAATACAATATTAGATCCATGGCCACCATTACCACCAAATGGACCACCCATTGGAACAAATTTCTCACGACGAAAAGCAGTACAACCATCACCACCAGCTCCTGCAATAACTTTAATTGTTACTTCATCGATAAACATATTATCACCTCTCTATTCTTTTTATTAACGTTCTAACTGAAGGTACTACTCCCTCACATACATCGATTAATGATTTCTTAGCCCATGGAAGAGTGTATCCATGATATTCTTTAACCATTCGATAATCATTAATATTGTCACCTATCGTATATATATCATCATAATCAACATCATTAATTCTTTGTACTTCTTCAATCATTGATGTTTTATTAACGTCTTTACGTTTTAACATCATTAATTTCTTTCTTATTACAAAATAATATGTATTATATAATTTAGCGATAACATCAATATTATTATATATCCTTGGTTGATTCTTTTTATTTACAATCATATCCTCATCTTTTGGAATAAACCCATATTCTAAGATTGTACTATCATATTTCCATTCAAGTAGATTTAATTCTTCATTAAACTCAAGGAAGCATCTAATAGCTTGATCTAAGCTCTTAGGTTCTAAAATAACATTATTATCAATAACATTATAATTTAAATAACACATATCTGCAATAAAAGGATGTTTATTAAATTCTTCTTGCGAAATAACTATTATTCCATTAACAATATTTGGTTCTATCCCTTGTTCTTTTAATAAAGATATTAAGTATTCATAATTATATTGTGTATCATTGATACCATATACTTTAAGTACATCATCTTTTTGATTTAATAGAAGGCATCCATCATTACAAGCAAGATAATTATAAGGTATTTTATGAATATCTATTTCTTCTTTAATACTATTTAATTCTCTTCCAGTATTTAACATAAAGATATTGCCATTATCGATAAACCTTCTAATAGCATCTATACTAAATTTTACAAAATAATCACTTTTGAAATCATAATTAAGTCTTAAAGTCTTATCATAATCACTAACTAATAACTTCATATGCCCTCCAAATGAAAGTTATTATACCATTTTTAGGCTTTAAAGTAAAATAAAAAACAATATATATTGTTTTCTATTTAATAATTGATGGAAAGAATAATAGTATTAATACAAAGACAATTAATAAAGCAAAGATAGCCATTACTACATTATAGAATATACCATTATGTTTTTTTGGGTTCTTAACATTTCTAATTGGTTCTTCTTTAACTTCTAATTCATCATTAAGTTCTATTCTATCTTCTTCTACTTCTTTTGTATATTTATCATAAATGCTTTTTTCTTCTTTTACTTCTTCTATTTTCTCTTCTTTTTTATCTTTTTTCTTCTTCTTTTTCTTTTTACTATCATCATCTATATAATCATCATAATTCATATCTTACCTACTTCATTATAATTATAATAAAATTAATAAAAAAAGAAAATATTTAGTTAATATTTTCTTCTATTTGCGCTTATCATTGTTATATCTTTAGTTAAGAATTTTATTCTTTGAATAATTCGTGCGGCTTTTAGTTTATTATCTGATGTTTTAGTTATTGATAGATGATTTTCTAATTCTTCTAAAGTTAAATTAGAAGTAAAGAATGTTGGTAATTTTTCTTCCATACGATATTGAAGAATTGTTTGTAACACTTCGTCTCTTGCCCAATCAGATAGATTCTCAGCACCAATATCATCAATTAATAAAATAGGAGCATATTTAACACGATCAAATTGATAATTATATACTTCACTATCATCAAAGTTTGCTTTTAAACTTCTTAAAAATTCTGGGAAATAAGTAATTACACTTTGATATCCACATTTAGCTAGTTCATTAAATAAAGCTGCTATTAAATAGGTCTTACCACTTCCAAAAGAACCATTTAAATATATACCTTGTAAATGATTATCATCTTTATAGTGATCATAGAAACTTTTTAATTCTTTAATAGCTACTAGTCGATTAGAATCATCTTTATAAATATTCTTAAAACTTGCTTCTTTTATTTCCTTTGGTAAATGATTAGAGAAGACATTCTTTTGATATTCATTATCTATTTCATTTTTTTCTTTATATTTACATTCTTTATATGCAAATTTAATAATACCATTTTCAACATAAGCATATTTAATTAAACCTTGTATATCATATGGACAACTAGATAATCCCTTACATTTAGAACAAACATCAAGGTTTTTAGCTAATTCTTGTAAGGATGATGTATAACGACATTTTACTTTATCATCAACATCTAAACTATTAGCAATTTTTTTGAAATTAGTATCTTTAAGGGCTTTAAGATAATTACTTTCTAATTCTTTATTATCGGTTTTTCCAAAGTTTAATTTTTGCATATAACACCTCGTAATAATTTTAACACTTTTATAGGCAAAATAAAATAGATGATTGTAATCATCTATTCTTTACTAGAAGCTGATAGAGCTCTATCTTTACCCCACGCTCTTATAAAATTAACTTTCTCAGGATTAGTTTTTAATAAAGGAACCACTTTATTTAGACTATCAAAGATACTTTGACCAGTTAATTTATATTCAGGGTCTGCTATTAACTTATAAGATATATCTCTTATTGATGCTTCAATATCTGCGCCACTAAAGCCTTCTGTGATTCTTACTAATTCATTTAATAAGTTCTCAGGAGCATCAATATTTAAATATTTCTTAATATACATTTTGATAATATCGTTTCTTTCTTTATTAGTTGGTAAATCAACAAAGAACATTTCATCAAAACGTCCTTTACGTAATAATTCACTAGGAAGTTTTGTTACATCATTAGCAGTAGCGATTACAAAGACATCTTTTTCACATTCTTGTAACCAAAATAAGAATTGACCTACCATTCTTGTAGTAACACCAGAGTCTCCCCCTTCTGTTACTAAACCTTTTTCTATTTCATCAATCCATAGAATACATGGGGATACGTGTTCTGCTGTCTCTAAGGCATCTTTTAATTGTTGTTCTGATTGACCAACATATTTACCTTGAACGGTTGCAAAATCTAATCTGTATAAAGGTAATTCCCATGTATTAGCAATTACTTTAGCAGAAAGAGACTTTCCACAACCAGGTACACCTACTAAAAGGATGCCCCTTGGAGGTCTTATATTTCTTTTCTTTAATTCTTCTTTCTTAGATGGTAATAATAACTCTTTCTTTTCAACTAACCATTTGTATAATACATCAAGACCAGCAAATGAACTATTAAAGTTATCCATATTTATTTTCTCTAAACCATTAATATTAGAGAATAAACGATCTTTAGCAAATTTTAAATCTACCAAATCTTGTCTAGTTATTTCACCTTTAGCAACAAGGGCTGATAGAACATTCTTTATTTCTACTTCACTTATACCTGTAAGAATTGTTGCTGCTTCCTTATAGTTTTCTTCGTTCCAATCAATTTTAATTTGATTACGATAATAGTCTACATTGTCTTTAATAATTTTATATATCTCTTCTTCTGTAGGTAGACTCATTGTAATATTCATACCTAATCTTTGTAAATGAGTCCATACAGGATCACTTGTTATTACAAGAACACTACCACCTTTTTCTTCAGCTAAAGAGATAACATCCATTAAATAACGTGATACTAAACTATCTTCATTAATATCTGTAGCTTCCGTTAAAATGAATGTTAAATTTTCTCTTGTTTTAAATTGTTCTGCAATATAATCAAGTACACCCATTATTGTTTTTTCTTCAGATAGTAATTCTTTGGTTTGAATATTATATACACCTTTAGACATTGTATGAACAAAAATAGGAATTTTAATTTCTTCTGCTACCTTCGTAATTAAATCAAGGGCTCTATTTTTTTCTACAGTTGTATATGATATAAAAGGAATTCTTGCTAATAAATATTGTTTAGTTACTTTTAAACATTCATTATAATTCATTATACTTCCTCCAATCTATTAATAGGATTGCTTTTAATTAAACTATTTAAAACCCCGCTTCGATCACTATAAACAGTCTTTTTCTCTAAAATATCTTGTAATTGATCTGCTTTTGCTTGAATGGTATTACTCATATTATCACTAACTTCTTTAGTAACAATCTTGATATTAACCATTTTCTTAGCATAAATAAATTCTTTTCTAATTGATACTATTTGTAGAGATAGACCATTATAATCCATACTATTATTATATAAATATTCATTAAATGAACTAATTGCTTTTTCAATACGATAACTAACCATATTAGCTAGTTCCTTAACAAGTTTTAGTTTTAGATTAGGATCTGCATCTAACCTTCCCTTGTTAAGAATCTCTATATATGAATCATTTCTCGGTTTATCTTTTATATAATCAAAGCAACTAACCCATTCATAATATGTTGTTGGTATATTCATTTTCTAGTTATCCTCCTTACGACATTGTTTGGAGGTAATAAATCCCAATCAGGAAATCCTTCAATGAATTTACTTACATCAACATCTTCTTCTTTAGTCTCAGGTACTAATTCTTTACTAAAATCATCTTCATTATTCGTAATTGTTGGTTTTAATTCTTCATCCATACTACTCACCAATTATAACCTTTCGATGATCATCATCACTTGTTTTTAGAATAAATTGATCAACATTTAAACTATCAATAAATGCAAGAAGTTTCTTTTGTTCTTCAATACCTTTATCTAACTCTCTTTGTAAATCAATTACTTCAGCAATATTGTTATTTAAAATAATATTAGCATATTTCTTTAATTCATTAATTTTCTTTTGTTGTGATGCTCTAATTTCATAAACGTTCTTACAATCTAATAAAGCGATTATAAAGCCAACAACAGATTCTAAGAATACTAATGGTGATAACATTACACCACCAACAATACCTAATAAAATAAGGACAATTCCAATAATTACTTTTGTTGTTAAATAACGATATTTATAAACTTCATCATGGAATGTTGTATCAATATGACTAAATAGTGATTGACGTAATTGTCTATCATTACTTCCATCTGAAGTAAGTCCTTCCCAATCTACTATTTTTAATTTAATACTTAGATTTTTCTTTATTTCTTCATTTTTTGATAATGCTTCTAAGATATTACTCTTATTAAGCGCAATAGCAAACTTTCTTGTTGATAACAAGCAATCATATTTTGCTGGATATAGAGCAATATCATTTAAATATTGATAGAAGTTTTGATTACCATCAAGACTTTGCATCTCAGTATCAAGTCTCTTGTATGCTTTCTTTAAGTCACCATTTTCTTCAACAATAATTTTATTCTTTAATATTTCTTTTCTAATTATATATTCATCTTTATCATAGTTTGTTAATAAATCTTCAAGCATTAAATCAATTTGTTCTACTCTCTTAGGAATAACAGCTTCTTTTTGATTGAAGATATCAATAAAATACTCTAATAAATCATGATTTAAATTAGCATTTACTAAAGCATTCTTAATCATTATCCATGATGGTCCACTAGCTAAGTAAGGATATTTATTACTGTCTACTTCAACACTCTCTCTTCTTCGATTTAAGAAGTCTACATAGTATTGTACATTTTCTTCTTTAATACCTGCTTTAGAGTTTAATTCTAAAATCCATTTAGAAATATTGCTTAATAACAATTTCTTTGCATCTAGTCCATAAATACCACTAATCATGGAATTAATAACATTAACAATCTTTAAATCCATTTTCATAGGATCTTGCATTGTTAAATAACGATTAAACCATACAAGTGCTGAATTAATTCTATTAAGACGCATATGAACTAAAAAGAATAATAACGATGTATTCTCATCATCTAGTCTTAAAGAGTCATTTAAAGCTCGTTCTGCTAGGTTTTTATCATTATTAATCCAAGCTGTTAGAGCAATAAAAGAACGACCTAACCAATAATTAGGAGTTTTAAGGACTACTTCTTCAGCCATCTTCATTAATGATTCTTTACTTATTGATTTTAAGTCTACCGCTTGTAAAACACCCGTTGTTTGTTTCCTAACAACTTCATAATAACGAAACTTCTTATCTAATTCTTGGTTTGCTAACACTAATGATTGTTTAGCATTAGTAACAGCTGTGGTTCCTTCCATCTTCATCATAAAATCGTCGATTTTTTCACGAAGAGAGGTAACTTCACTAGTAACATTACCAACTTTAGAATCAACCATGGAAACATAGTTTGTAACATTAGATACGGTTTGTGCTACCATACCCATTGAATCAGCAACATCAACTAAACTACTTTGAAGTCCAGATAAATCACTAGTAACTTTTATATCATAGTTAGCCATTAGATCACCCTCTTATTATCTTTACAATAACTCTATTATAATTTTACCATAATATTTAATAATTTAATATTAATATTTTTATAATAATAAATAAAAAAAAGAATATGAAAAACATATTCTAAGTATTTAATACTATATCGTTCCAATCCTTTTCGTCTTTAATTAACCATTCAAGACCTCTACGACGTTCAGCAACTACTTCAATATTTAAATCTTTTATTTCTGCATCGCCATTCAAGTCTTTTTCAACACATGCCCAATGATAACGATAATATAAATCTAACATATCGAGGATTTCTTCAACATTACGCAATTTTGCTTTCCTTTTAAAGTCATCATAATCTTTACAAATAGAAACGAAACTAATCGCAATTTTCGTATTACACATATCGTTAGGAAAGCCCATCTTATTAATTAGTCCTATTGACCAACATAATGCCCAATAACATTCATATGTCCATGATACATCAACAGCATCTTGCATATTATAGTCACCATCAAATAGTTTTCGTTCTTTGTATAATAAATTATCTTTAACACCAAATTTTTCTAATAAATCATTAAAATAATCTCTAGATTCTTCATAATTATTACCTTCAATAATATCACATGCTAATTGAATAGATAATAATGATGCAATGGCTCTTTTACATATTTGATCTACATTCTTAAGACTTACTTCATCACTACCTTCAATTAAAGGTAAATCTTTAAAGCATGTTATACCCAATGATTCAATAATCTCATTAGATTTATCTCTTCTTTTAATTCTTAAATCATCTTTCATAAACACCTCTCGGTTGTATTGTAACATTAATATTACTTTTAATCCATAAAAAAATAATGAAATTATTTTTCATTACTCTTTTTTATTCTTGTTAAATAAACAATACTAAATCCTAGCATTACCCCAATTATTACACCTAAGATCGTATATAGTGCTTCATTATTCTCTAAATGATTAATATTATCTTTAGAGATATCCTCACCATTTATATATAAATGATGTCCATTTAGTTCAATATTGGTATTATCATAATCTTCATTAGTAACACTATCAACATAACAATCTTCACTTAATATAAGACGAGAATCTTTAGTAAGAACAATCTCGACACTTTTAGCTTTTTTATCATTATTAATAGAACCATTATATGTACTATTATTTAAATATATTGTTAATTTAGAACTATCATCAAGGATTGTTTTACCATTAATAGTTTGTCTAACTAATTTTAAAGTAATATTACTCTTGTCTCCTTTTAAGAAGATATTACTTTCATTATTAATTGATGTATCTGTTAATTTAATATTTGCATCTGCATTAAAGATATTAAATGTATCACCATTCTTAATATTTAACTCTGATTCATTTATATCAACGTTAACTTTATTTTTATTGCTTAATTCCTCAGGATTATATAGAAGTATACCATAATAATTATCATTAATTGATGACTTTTTTGTCATATTACAAGTTAATAATGTTTCATTAAGTCTAATATTTGCTCCACCAATACCAATAAATCCCTCAGACTTATTAGAAATTAAATAGGAACTATTAATTGAAACTTTAGAAGCAGCCTTAAACAATGGTGAATCACCTTCATTTGTTTCTAATCTACCATATTCAAAAGAAATATTACCAGCTAATGATAAAAGAGTTGAACTATCTCTTGTGTGTGTATGAATATACGTATTATTGATAGTTGTTTTACCACCATCATTAACTATACCTGCAGATGAAGCTCTATTTGTCTTAATTTCTGATGTTTTAATGATATTTTCACTGTCTTTTTCAAGATATATACCATGCGCAAATAAAGCATCTGTTTCAATATTTGAATCAATAATCGTTATCTTTGAATTCTTTCCTACTAATACTGCTGAATTATCTTTATTAGAGAGATCTTCATCTTTTGCTTCCTCGCCTTTAAAAACTTTTGAATTCTTCAACGTTAAATCGCCATTAATAACATATAAACTACTCTTATTATTTGTTGATGAACTAATCTCTTGATTATCAAGAGTTGTTTTTGATGATACTGTGATTATTTCAGCTTTAACATTGATAGTGATGAAAAATAATAAAACTAAAACTATTTTTCTTATATATTTTCTCATAATCCAAACACCTTCAATCCCATTCCCAATAGTAAAAACATCATCAAAAAACTTACCATCGCTGTAATACGATCGTATTTAAAGTAAATTATTGATAGAAGTAAACAAGTAATTGAAAAAGAGAAATACCATATATCATATTTAATTACTTTTAAACGGAATAAAAAGACTAATATTATTGCTGCTATAGTAAAAATTAATGATAAAATCATTAATCCTTTTTCATACTTTTTTAATTCTTTATACTTGGGTATCTTATTTCTATTAAACATCTTATAAACTTATCTTATACTTTGCTAATATTTTTAAAATATTATCAGTATTTTTATTTAAATTCTTAACGCCATCTGAATTTATTAAAACAATATTATCTTCTAGCATATAACTAGTATAACTTATTGAATTACCTACTGTATCAAATATAGGATCTTCAGTAGCGTAACTATATATAACACTTTCTGTGTAACTCTTTAATTTATTCAAATCATCATTACTTATTTTTCCGTATTCACTAACAATATTATCAAAATAAAGTGTTTGATTAATCATAAATACATCAGTATCAGGATAATCTACAGAAGTTTCAATAAATGAATATTTATATATACTACCATCATTAGTAACTACTAAACCATATCTTTCACCAGTAGCTTCATTATACTTATTTAAACGAATATATGGTAAATTCTCAGTAATGATATCACTTTCGTCATATAAGTCTTCTTCGATTTCTGTACCAGATAGAATTGTAATATCTTCTTCATCAGTATTATTAACAGTTTTTTTATCTTTATTTACTGCTATTACTAAAGCTGATGTTACTAATGTTAAAATCATAAAAAAGCCAACGAAAATCATTAATCTAGTTTGATTTTGTCTATTATCCTTTTTTTTATTATTCATTTCCATATCTATCCTCACAATTAAATTATATCAATTGATGAAAATACATTCAACAAATAAAACAATTAAAGAACGTTTTTTAATCAATTTAATAGTTTGTTTCTTAAAATATAATAATATATGATTTTTAAAATTTTTCAGAATAATTTCACTATACTCTATAAGTTATATTGAGGAGGTGAAAATGTTAAATCCGGCAATCGATTTATATCGAAAATTCAATGAGATTAGAAAACAAGGATGGATTAAAACAATGTCTAATGATTTACAAGGCGTTGGATATACTTTCGAAAGATTAATTAACAAAAATGTTGATAACTTTTTTTTACCAGATTTTCGGGGAATAGAAATTAAAACTTTCGAATTGTATACAAGAAGAGTAATCCATTTATTTAATGCTACACCCGATGGAGATTATCTCTATCCTATTGAAAGAGTATTAGATAAATTAGGATATCCTGATACAAAAGAACACAAATACAAAGTTTGTAATATTGCTGCTCTTGGAAACGAGTTTACTTATTGTGGGCTTTATAGAAAAATGATATTACAAATTGACTATGAAAAAGAAAAGATTAATTTCATTGCTTATCGTGATGGTCAAAATTTAGATATTGGCGTATCTTGGAGTTTTGAACTACTAAAAGATCGTCTTGGTCTAAAACTTAAAAATTTGGCCATAGTAAAAGCAAAGAGTCGTATCGAAAATGGAGATAAATACTTTCTATACGATAGAATTGATTTCTATATTATGAAAGATTTTAAGACATTCCTTAGTTTAATTGAAGATGGAACAATCAAAGTAACATTTAAAATAGGTGCTTATCGAAGTGGTAAACGTTCTGGACAAATTCATGATCACGGAACTGATTTCTCAATTAAATACAATGACATTGAAAAATTATATGAAAAAATTGATATTACTGAGTACTGGAGAATACAAGATCCAACAGATGGTAATAACCAAATATAAAAGTTGCGTTTATGGCGCACCTTTTTATTTTTCTTATACAAAGATATCCAAAGGGTTGCATAAAAAAAGACTTTCTCATAGAGAAAATCTTAATTTCAAATGGTCGAGATGACAGGATTTGAACCTGCAACCCTTTGGTCCCAAACCAAATGCTCTACCAAATTGAGCCACATCTCGTCAATAATAAAAAAATAAAATGGTGCGCCCGGTAGGAATTGAACCCGCAACCTTTTGGTCCGTAGCCAAACGCTCTATCCAATTGAGCTACGAGCGCATTTGTTTTTTTAAACATTACTATATTATCACAACCACCATATGAAGTCAATAATATTCCTACTTTTTATATGCGCGTTTGGCTACTATTCCTATGAAAGCAATTTATTATCTAAAACTTTTCCTTGTAAATTATATTCACATTCTAAAATATTAGAAACGTTTGAGATTAATTTATCACTTATTTCAGAGAAGTATAAATCAATTACTGTTTCACCTTCTAGTGATAATTCTAGTACTTCAGTTAAACATTTACCCATATCAATTAAAGGAACATTTAAGTATTCTTTAATTGTTTTACTTAAACTTGGATAATGTGTACATCCTAAAACTAAAGCATCTACTTTATCTTTGAAAATTGATAATTCACTTCTTATCTCATCTCTACTCTCTTCGATTAAACTATCTTCAATAATAGGTACAAAAGAAGGAGTTGCCTTTATTAATGAAACTTTTTCTATTTCAAATATTTTACTATTAATAGTTCTTGTAGTCGCAATAACACCAACTTTTTCATAATTAGAATTATTTATATATTTAATTGTTGGAGATACAATATCAAAAATAGGAATATCATATTTGGCTTTTAGATATTCATAGCAATTACTACTTACGGTTCCGCAGGCAATAATAATTAAATCAACTTTTTTGCTTAGTAAAAACTCAACTACAGATGATGATAATTTTTGTAATTCTTCAATAGATTTGGATCCATATGGTAAATTTAGAGTATCACCATAAAAAATATAATGGTTATGTGGATACTTTTTTATAAGTTCATCTAATACATTAATACCACCGATACCTGAATCAAATATTCCTACTCGCATATCTTATATCTCCTTTCGATTTTATTCTATAATAAAAACCTCGATTTCTCAAGGTTTATTTCAAATGGTGACCAGTACGGGATTCGGACCCATGAATGCTGCCGTGAAAGGGCAGTGTGTTAAGCCACTTCACCAACTGGCCAAAAAAAATGGCGCCTCAACTGGGACTTGAACCTAGGACCCCTTGATTAACAGTCAAGTGC
>JAEEGL011195160.1_pt1 | contig 52329 bp, 42 predicted proteins | sample 9134231 | NCBI WGS metagenome assembly JAEEGL01 (sample SAMN16246548, study PRJNA631951) | gut metagenome | biome: gut microbiome; feature: rumen; material: fiber-attached | host: Bos | place: Iran: Karaj | collected 2018-10
AGAACCTGATGATCCCGCCCGATGAGAACACTTTTGATTCTTGTTGAACCGAATTCAATACCCAGGATAGCGGATCCTTCCCTGATCTGATCAATGCCCATAAGTAATTGTCCTCCTGAAAAATATACATTTCTATGTATATGAAAATCGTATCACAATGATTTTTCAATGTAAAGATGAAGATTCTTGTATTTATAGGGAATAATCTTTTAATCTGATTTTCATTTTCTTTTTCGCTGCTTTTCAGAACAAACACGGAAGTGATATGATAATATATCCATGTTGCAAGAAACGAACGGAAAGGAGTTAAATCCATGGAGCCTTATACAATTGAGGATATCGAGCTGCTCAGGCAGAAGAGCGGTATCAGTTACCAGGAAGCTGTCGCGCTGCTGGATTACCATAACGGCAGTCTCGCGCACGCACTGATTGATCTGGAAAAACACAACCGGCTGAAGGAAGAAAACAATACGAAGAAAGAAGGAAGCAAAACCATGAACGGAGAAAACCGGACAAATGACACAAAAGGAAAGGCACTGAATATTCTGCAGAAGATTTACAGGAGCCGCGTAAAGATCCGGAAAGGAGATACCAGCATCCTGAATGTGTCTGTGCTTTTCGCCGGGCTGAGCCTGATTTTTGCGCCGCATATTACGATTGCCGGTATTATCGCCTCAATGGTTCTCGGATATCAGTTTTCCTTTTCCAGTATGGATCCTGAATTCAGTTCCGACAATCTGGAAAAAATGGTGAAAAATGCTGCCCAGAATGCCAAATCATCTGTTTCCAGCGTGGTGCACACCATTTCATCCGAAACCCAGGAATGGCAGAAAAAAGCTTCCGCAGCGAAAAAAGAAGAAAAAGAAACAAAGGCTGCAAAAGACCCTGCGGAAAAGGAAAACAATGGGACTGCGGACGCGGTTGAAAGCATCAGGAAACAGGCAAAGGAAATCGAGGACACCATGGATTCTTTTTTTGAAAGCAATCCTGCTGCCGTAAAATATAACAGCGCTTATTCCGCAGCCACATCCGGTGTTCCGACAATCCAGGTTCCTGTACAGGCAGAAACCAGGGACGGAGAAGTGACAAAAGAGGATGACAACGATGGGTATTCCTCTGTGACGATCGGATAATCCTGTACACGTAAAACGGTATTTCTCCGGAATACCGTTTTACGTATTTACATGAGAAAGGATGAGAAAAATCCCATGCCAAAGATCCTGATTGTGGAAGATGAGAAAAAGATTGCACGGTTCCTGGAACTGGAACTCAGGCATGAAGGATATGATGTGCTGACAGCATTTGACGGCAGGAGCGGACTGGATATTGCCCTGGAATCCGATCCGGACCTGCTGATCCTGGATCTTATGCTTCCCGAACTCAGCGGGATTGAGGTTTGCAGAAGACTGCGGCATACCAGCGATATACCGATTATTATGCTGACAGCTAAGGATGACGTGTCAGACAAGGTCATGGGACTTGATATGGGTGCGGACGACTACATGACAAAACCGTTCGCAATTGAGGAACTGCTTGCCAGAATCCGTGTTGCGCTGAAAAAACGGCGCGCCAGGGATGCTGTACAGCAGACGCAGGACGAACATATACTTACCGCAGGATGCCTGAGTATTGATACGGCATCATGGCAGGTCCATGTGAAGGGAACCCAGGTATCCCTTACAAAAAAAGAATTTGATACGCTGAAGTATCTGATGGAACACAGGGGAACCGCTGTTACCCGTGATCAGCTGATGAATGAAGTATGGGGATATGATTATATCGGTGACTCAAATATCGTGGATGTTTATATACGTTATCTCAGGCACAAGATCGATGATCAGTTTGGTATCAAAACCATACATACGATACGCTCGGTAGGATATTTGTTTGAATATGAAGAAGAAATGTAAGGAAAAGCAAAAAAACAGGCAAAACATTGAACATACCCGTGACCTGGTCATAGCGAACAGGATGAGCGGCAGCCTGCACGGCGGACTGAGCCGGATCAGGCTGTCCCTGACGTTCCGGATTGCCCTTCATTATTGTGTTCAGCTGCTAAGAAGTTTTATTCCGGTTGCATTCATTCTATCTGTTCTGCTTTGCGCAAGTATCAGTTTCCCGGTTTCCAGGACACTCGGAAAGATCATACCGGATGCGGCGGAAGAAATACAGGAAACAATCCGGAATGAATACATGACAATCAGACAGGCAGATACGCAGCAGGAGAGAGAACTGTTTCCGCGGATCGGCCAGCAGATATCTGTATTCTTCCGCAGAATGTTCAGCAGCCATGAGGTCCAGTTTTATTATTCATCCAGGGACGGCCGGTTCTGGCTGGTACGCCTGAAAATACATGACCTGGTGTTTTTATGGTCAGTGCTGATGGCAGGCGTACTGCTATGCGATGTTTTCCGGATGATTTATTTTTTCCGTCATAACCAGCGGCTGAACAAGCGCGTACTGGCGCCTATACATGATATTGCCTCCATGGCAGAAACACTTTCCGACAGCAATCTATCCAACCGTATCAACATAGCCGGAACAAAAAACGAGCTGAAAGATCTTGCTGTTGTAATCAACAAGATGCTGGACCGGATAGAAAGAAGCTATAACAGCCAGAAACAATTCGTTTCCGATGCAAGCCATGAACTGAGGACACCGATTTCAGTAATTCGCGGATACACCGATATGCTGAAAAGATGGGGTAAGGATGATCCGGAAGTCCTGGATGAAGGAATTGCTGCAATTTCCCAGGAAACGGAAGGCATGAAAGAACTTGTTGAAAGTCTCCTGTTCCTGGCAAGGCATGACAAAAAGACGCTGATGATGGAAATTTCCTCTTTTGATCCGTCGGAACTGATCAGGGAGATTCACAAAGAGGAAACAATGGTACATACGGAGTACCGGTTTGATATTCAGCGTCTTGATGAAATGACGGTAAAAGCAGACCGTAATATGCTGAAGCAGGTAATCAGGATCCTTTGTGACAATGCCGTAAAATACTCCGAGCCCGGAACTGCAGTAACGCTGTCCTGTACAGATAATAAAAACGGTTACTGCAGCCTGTCAGTGAAGGACGAGGGACAGGGAATATCGGAAGAAGACCTTCCGAAAATATTCGACCGGTTTTACAGAAGCGATAAGGCCAGAAAATCGGAAACAGGCGGGCACGGACTGGGCCTGAGCATTGCGAGGATCATTGTTGTAGCCCATAACGGAAAAATTAAGGTCCGTTCAAAACCCGGATGCGGCACAACGTTTACGGTAATGCTTCCCAACGAATGGAAAGAAGAATAAATATTATTTTACATATCTGTTCACAGGCCTGGGGGCGCGCATCTGACGCGCTCCCTTTTTCTTTCTGTAACGAACCAGCAGAAAAACCAGGGCGGCAATCAGAAGCGGCGGACCGAACAGGATCAAAGCAAGTTCCATATTGAAGGGAGGAAAAGGATTTGGATCCGCATATGTTTCACTGATTATTTCCTCGAGTGACTTTGGTATATTTTCCCGCTGCTCGACACTGCGGCTTGCTTTCAGGTCATATACATAACTGTTTCCGTTGGCATGATAGGTCATTTTTGCCATGGTCTCCCCGGCTTCTATAGGCGCCTGGAAATTCCTGATATATTCTATATCCGCGTAATCCTGGATACTTGATGCCATCTTCTCAATTTCAGATTTTGTCATTACAATCTCGGCATCGGAACTGCCTTCATGCAGCGTACAGTACAGATCAACTTTTCCATGTTCAGGATCGGAAGCAGAATAATGGCTTGTTTCAATATGATGGGGATACATCCCATAAATATCGGCAGGTGTCACACACATATACTGGCTGAAACCATAATTCATCATCTTGATGGTATCCGCCCATCGTGCGCGCTTTCCGGTATACATAACAACTGAAATCAGGTTCACTCCGTCCTTGGATGCGGCACCGGCAAAACAATAACCGGAACGGGAATGTGATCCGGTTTTAATACCGGAAGCATACTCATAATAGTATTTATTCGGCTTCTCATCTGAACCGGTAAGCATATATTCAGATTTCGTGGTGATTGTCCTGGCACGCTGTTTGTTCGTACGCGGAATCCTGTATGATGTGGCGCGTGCGATTTCACGGAAGGTTTCGTTTTCCATTGCCGCACGGGCAATGACGGCAATATCCCTTGCAGTGGAATAATGGTTGTCGTCGTGGTATCCATGGGCATTGACAAAATGGGTACTGGTACATCCCAGGCTGAGGGCATATTGGTTCATCATATCGACGAAAGCGGGAATACTGCCGGAGACTGTTTCGGCAATAACGTTGGCGCCGTCGTTTGCTGAAAGCAGCATGGTTCCGTACAGCACATCAATAAAGCGGATTTCTTCTTCTGCTTTCAGGTACATTGTTGAAGAATCCTCAGGAACATTGACTGCACTCTGCGAAACGACTACAGTCTGCTCCAGATCTTCAACGCATGTAATGCCAAGCAGTACCGTAAGAATCTTTGTCATGGAGGCAGGATAACGGATGGTATCGGGATCCTTTTCAAAAATCACTTCACCTGTATCCTGGGTCATCAGAATGGCAGACAGGGCATAGAGCTGACTGGGAACAAGATCTTCCGGATGTTCCGGATCATAATCTGGAGCGCTTGGAGAAAGTGTAGGCTCAGGAATTGGTTCACTGGTAGGGGAAGGGTCTGATTTCTTTTTTGCAGCCATTGAGGAGTAGGGGAAAGTGAACAAAAGAAGAAAGCAAAGCAAAAATGCTGTTATTTTTTTCATGCAGTTCACCTCCTTTTTTTATAAAACAATATTTGTCGCATACGGTGTCTGCGGTTTATCCGACGGATACCGAAGCGGGAACGGAAAATACAGGAACAAGGGGACTGCCTGAAAACTGCAGCAGAAGATAAATGATTCCGATAACCGCCAGATAAAGCGCGAACCATGAAAGAGGAACTTTTGAGATGATCCTGAGCATGAAGCGGATCGCCAAATATCCGACAACAGCGGAAACAAGAATACCGGCAAGAGAAGGAACCAATGCGATTTCTTTCGCGTATCCGAGCTCCAGAGCATCCTTGCCTTCCATCAGCAATGATCCAAGTATTGCTGGTGCGCTCATCATAAACGAGAATTTAGCAGCAGTGGATTTATTCAGACCGGTGGAAACACCTCCGAGAATAGTTGATCCGCTGCGGGAAACACCGGGGATCATACCGATTCCCTGGAAAAGGCCCATCACGACGGCCTGCAGGATTCCCACCCGGCTGCTGCTTTTCCCGGCCCGGGCGATTGAAAACCTGTCACACAGCAGGAGGAAGAGAGCGGTAATCAGGAAGGATGACCCAAGGAACCAGCCATTGTCAAAAACAGCGAAGCCATTGACCTCCGGGAACAGTTTCTTGGTACCCACGTATACGGCAAGCGTAGGAAGGGAAGCAATAATAAGCAGAAGGAATGTTTTGTTGCGGATCGGATGAAGTACCATGTCAATCCATTCCTTCCGAAAAACAATGATGACCGGTACCAGGGTTCCCACATGAAGCAGGATATCGAGCATTTTCATGGCCGGCGTATCCGTCTGAATTCCAAGGAAGATGCGGGAAAGCAGAAGATGCCCGCTGGAAGAGACAGGAAGGAATTCACCGAGCCCCTGAATGAGTCCGAGCAGCATACTTTGAATGATCGACATATTACATCCTCCATAATGAGATAGGGATATATTACCATATCGGCGAATGTTTGGAAAGCTTGACTGATAATGACCCAGCGGATATAATTTTCCACTGGAATATACTGTAAGGGAACAGACGCAGGAGGGAAAAAACCACATGAAGCTGGGGGTTGTCGGACTTCCGAATGTAGGGAAAAGCACATTGTTCAACGCGATTACAAACGCAGGCGCACAGGCAGAGAACTATCCGTTCTGCACAATTGAACCCAATACGGGAATTGTGCTGGTTCCGGACCACAGGCTGGATGTACTTGCGGAAATGTATCATCCTAAAAAGGTGACTCCAACAACAATAGAATTTGTTGATATTGCCGGCCTTGTCAAAGGGGCAAGCCGCGGTGAAGGGCTCGGAAACAAGTTCCTTTCGCATATAAGGGAAGTGGACGCAATTGTTCATGTGGTCCGCTGCTTTGAGGATGACAATATCATACATGTGGAAGGTTCTGTTGATCCTGTCAGGGATATTGAAACCATTAACCTTGAACTGATATTTGCTGATATGGATACAGTCCAGAAACGCAAAGACAAGGCGGAAAAAAGTTTCCGGGGAGGGGACAAGAAAGCCGGAGCGGAAGCGGAGCTTGCCGACCGGCTCTATGCGCACCTGGAAAGCGGAATGCCCGCGCGTACGCTGGAATGCACAGAAGAAGAAAAACAGATAATGACAGGATGGTTTCTTCTGACATCCAAACCTGTGATTTACGCTGCCAATATATCCGAGGACGACCTGGGGAAAAAAGAAGAAGAAATCGATTATGTCCGCCAGGTACAGGCGCTGGCCGGAAAGGAAAATGCGGGGGTTATTGTGATTTCTGCCGCAATCGAACAGGATATTGCCTCCATGGGACCTGAAGAAAAGAAAGAATTCCTGGAGGAGCTCGGTATCGGACAGAGCGGACTTGACCGTCTGATTACCGCAAGCTACAAACTTCTTGGACTGATTTCCTTCCTGACGGCCGGAGAGGATGAATGCAGGGCCTGGACTATAGTAAAGGGTACGAAAGCACCTCAGGCTGCCGGGAAAATCCATACTGACTTTGAAAAAGGTTTTATAAGGGCTGAAATTGTTCCTTTTGACACACTTGCAGAACTGGGAAGTATGGCAGCCTGCAAGGAAAAAGGACTGGTCCGAAGCGAGGGTAAGGATTATGTCATGAAGGACGGGGACATTACTCTGTTCCGCTTCAATGTTTGATGAAAGGAAAGAGTAAAAGATGTCAAGATTTGAATATTTCAGGAAACGCCTGCTGAAAATGGACTGGAAGGCCATGTGGAAAACCACCGGACTGCTGAAAAAGCGGAGCGGAAAAGGCAGGCTCTGGCTCATGGCTGATATGCTGAAATGCGGAATTAAGTACAATGCGGGCTATATTGATTACAAGATTGCCCAGATGTACAGGTTGAACGATGAACAGCGAAAAACGGTTATTACCCGCGGGATATCCAATGAGATCGTACGCAGGATGAACCCGAAAGAATACTGGCATACTTTTGATGACAAAGCCGAATTCAATGAATTTTTTAAGGAATGGATTCCAAGAAGATGGCTTCGGATTAATGAAAACACAAATCCGGAAAATCTGTACAGCCTTTGCCGTGGATTCAGGCAGCTGATCGGCAAACCGATCGAAGGATCAAGCGGGGCGGGCATACAGAAATATACCGAGGAAGACTGGAAAGACGGACCGGAAGCGTTCCTTAAGAGACTGCTCCAAGACGGAATCGGAATTCTTGAGGAGATGGTTGTACAGCATCCGAAAATGGCAGGCCTGTGTCCCACTTCAGTAAATACCTGCAGGATTGCCACACTTCTGGGTGATAAGCAGCAGGGAATCGTTTACGCTTTTCTGAGAATAGGAAACGGAAAAGTAATGGATAATGTTGACTGCGGCGGCATGGCTTCCAGGATTAGTCTTGACAGCGGAAAACTGCTTACTGTGGCAGCTGATAAACAGGGCAATACCTTTATCAAGCATCCGATGACGGGTACAAGTATTATCGGTTTCCAGATTCCTTACTGGGAGGAAGCCAAAAAGATGTGTCTGGAAGCCGCGCAGAAAATCCCACAGATGCGTTTTATTGCATGGGACGTAGCGATTACGGAAAAAGGCCCGACTTTCATCGAAGGAAACAGCTTCCCGTCTCATGCGATTCCTCAGTTCGCCGCGCATTACCCGGATGGAATCGGAATACTGCCGGAATTTGAAAAATTCATTGATCTTTAAAGCAAATTTCTACTTGAAATGAATTTTTAATTGTGATAGAATTTATATGTTATGCGGATGGTCCTCTGTCCAGGGGTTCAGGCTTGTCCGTTCGGACAGGCAAGACTGGGCACGAACGTCTATGAGGGAAGGAGGCAATTTCCATGAACGAGATTATTCGCTCCATCGAAGCCAAACAGATCCGCAGCGATCTGCCGCAGTTCAACGTTGGTGACACCGTACGCGTATGGGTCAAGGTTGTTGAAGGCAACCGTGAACGTCTGCAGGCTTTTGAAGGCACTGTTATCGCGAAGCGCAACGGCGGAATCCGTGAAACATTCACAGTTCGCCGGGTGTCCTACGGCATCGGCGTAGAACGTACTTTCCCGATCAATTCCCCCCGCGTTGATCACATTGAAATGATCCGCCGCGGTAAGGTTCGCCGGGCCAAGCTGTACTATCTGCGTGAGCGCCAGGGCAAAGCTGCCAAGATCAAGGAAGTCAAACGCGTCTGATTCGCAAATAAAAAGGACCGCTGTGTTAATATACAGCGGTCCTTTTTACTGCCCGCCGGAATGCCGGAGCAGGAATAAACAGATGAATTGTTGAATTTTTATAATCAGGATATTTATGATTATAGAAAACAGAGTATTCAGAAGGAGAACGAAACCAATGAGAAACAGGGCAGAAGCGGAAGCAAAAGCAAAAGAGCTTGTCAGCCGTATGACACTGGAAGAGAAAGCATCACAGCTCCGATATGACGCTCCCGCTGTCGACCGGCTTGGAATTCCTGCATATAACTGGTGGAATGAAGTCCTTCACGGTGTTGCCCGCGCCGGAACAGCAACTGTTTTCCCTCAGGCCATCGGCCTTGCGGCTATGTTTGATGAGGATCTGCAGGAAAAGATTGCCGGCGTAATATCCGATGAAGCCAGGGCAAAATACAACGGACAGAGCAGGCACGGGGACAGGGATATATACAAAGGACTGACAGTTTGGAGTCCCAATATCAATATATTCAGGGATCCGCGCTGGGGGCGCGGCCATGAAACATACGGGGAAGATCCGTACCTGACCAGCCGTCTCGGGATAAGGTTTATACAGGGTCTTCAGGGAAAAGGAAAATATCTGAAAGTGGCTGCCTGCAGCAAACATTTTGCCGTCCATTCCGGTCCCGAAGCCGTGCGTCACGAATTCAACGCGGTCGCAAATCCGAAGGATATGAACGAAACATATCTGCCGGCATTTGAAGCAACTGTAAAAGAAGCTGAAGTTGAATCTGTCATGGGCGCTTATAACCGAGTGAACGGTGAACCCGCCTGCGGCAGTGAAACATTGCTGAAAAAAACACTCCGTGAAAAATGGGGATTTCGCGGACATGTCGTCAGTGATTGCTGGGCAATCCGTGATTTTCATACAAACCACAAGGTTACAGCCACAGCGCCGGAAAGCGCGGCCCTTGCGTTGAAAAACGGATGTGATCTGAACTGCGGAAACACCTACCTGCATATTCTTGAAGCGCTGCAGGAAGGACTCATTACAGAGAAGGAGATAACCACTGCCTGTGAGAGGCTTTTTACTACCCGTTTCATGCTGGGGCTTTTTGCGGATGATTGCGAATATGACAGCATTCCGGTTACAGAAACAGACACAGATGAACATGCGGCCCTTGCGCTTGAGGCGGCGGAAAAATGCATGGTACTGCTTGAAAACGACGGCGTCCTGCCCCTTGATGCGAAGAAAATCCGTACTATTGCAGTTATCGGACCGAATGCTGACAGTATTCCCGCGCTGGAAGGAAATTATAACGGTACCAGCAGCCGTTATGTTACTTTTCTGGAAGGTCTGAGGGATTATGCCGGAAAGAATGGAATCAGGGTCCTTTACAGCCTCGGGTGCCATCTGTTCAAAGACCGGACATCCAACCTGGCCCAGGCAGATGACAGACTCGCGGAAGCGGCCATGTACGCAGAGGCAGCGGATGTCACAATTGCCTGCGTAGGTCTGGATGCCGGACTTGAAGGCGAGGAGGGCGATACCGGTAACGAATACTTCAGCGGAGATAAGAAAGATCTGCTGATCCCTGAATCTCAGCGAAAGCTGCTTGGTGTGCTGAAAAAAAACGCAAAAAAACTGGTGACTGTTATTGCGGCGGGTTCCAGTCTGAATGTGGCAGAAGGAAATGCAAAAGTATTTGCATGGTACCCCGGACAGGCCGGCGGAACAGCCCTGGCGGAACTGCTGTTCGGAGACAGGAATTTCAGCGGTCATCTGCCTCTGACATTCTATCAGGATATCAGCGATCTGCCCGATTTTGAAGATTACAGTATGAACAACCGCACTTACCGGTATTTTTCAGGAAAGCCGCTTTATCCTTTCGGATACGGACTGAGTTATACAACATACGCCATTACGGGCGCGAACGCGTGTGGGGATGGTAAATCAGTCAATGCAGAAGTAAAAAACACCGGCACACGTGAAGGAAACGCGCTGGTACAGGTATATGTTTCATGCGACAGCCCATACGCGCCGCTGCATCCGAGACTTTGCGGTTTCGCCCGCATATGCCTTGCGCCGGGCGAAACCGGCAGTGTAAACATTCCGCTGGACAAGATGACAGAAACGGTCATTAATAACATGGGAGAACCTGAGAAAGCAGAGCATTACACACTGTATGTCGGCCTGAGCCAGCCGGATGAACAAAGCGTGAAGATGAGCGGCGCAATTCCGGCTGCAATCAGAAAATAAACCGAAGTCGGTTTTACGGCCGGCTGGATTCAATCCGATTATGGATTAATGGGAGTTATATGTTTAACGGATTTACTGATGACACGGTCCAGTTCCTGATGGACCTGAAATTTCATAACAATACTGAGTATTTCCACGCGAATCATGACCGTTATGTGGAAACTGTCCAGGGGCCGTTTTATGAGATGATCGAGGAGCTCGCTCCTGACATGAGTAAAATCGATCCTCTGATGGAAATCCGCCCCTATAAATGTCTTTCAAGAATACACAGGGACACAAGGTTTTCAAAGGATAAAAGCCCGTACAGGGATCATCACTGGTTCTTATTCCGAAGAGCAGCCGAACCGCGCGAAAAATGCCTGTTTTATTATTTTGAATTCGGACCGGACAGATTAAGCTGGGGCCTTGGAATCTGGGGCGAAAACAGGGAACTGATGGATCTGTTCCGGAAACGAATGAGGGCCAATCCGGACGGAACGCTTGCAATGATAGATGATATGGATCTGCCGAAAAGGGGATTGTATCTGGGCGGAACCGCCTTCAAACGTATGGAAATACCGGAGGAAATTCCTGAACGGCTGAAACGATGGTATGCCAGCAGGGAACTGTATGTCGGCAAATATAATCCGCCTGCGACATGGGCTTTTACTGAAAAGATCCTTCATGAGGTCCGGCGGGATTTCAGGACACTGGCTCCGCTGTACAGGACGCTCAGGGGCTGCGCGGATGATATTGCCGGAGAATGACAGAGAAGAATGAGAAAAGAGTGATACGGATGAGATTCCACAGAAGAAAGGAACATGGGCCGCACAGCGAAAAAAGACGCCCCCGTATGCCGATGGGTGCTTTAATACTGATGATTATAGGATTTATGACGGTCCTGTACTTCGCAGTTGTTTACGGACTGATGCCGTTGCTTGCATTTATGACACCGGCAGTCTGAGGGAGAAATCATGAAACGAGCGGGTAAATGGATTTTATCACTGATATCCAAGGCAATTGTGATTGCGCTTGTAATCATGATTGTTCTTTTTGCCTCTGATCCGCTGCGTGACCTGATCCGGAACGTCAAAGGCGAAATAGATATTCAGAGCAGTATACTGAAACAGAAAATGGAATCCAGCAAACGACTGGAAGTGACAACGGTGGATGAGGAAGGTACGCTTGAAGCATCGACATCCGTAATCATTTTCGGTAAAGTCGGCTCAACAGTCATCAGGTACAGGTATACCGCCAGCCTGGGAATTGATCTGAACAAGGTCATTATGGACACGGACAGCGACAGAATTGTATTTATTATGCCGGATCCGGAAGTGCTGAACGACGGAATAGAAGCGCTTGAAATCAATCAGCATAATTTCTTTTCAAAGGCAATTGAAAAAAGCGTGGAGGAAATCCTGAATGAACAGAGGATCAAGTGCAGGGAGCAGTACCTGAAAGAAAACGAATATACAGAAAGGAACTGGGAAGATACCGTAAAAGCATTCCGTGAAACCATATGCAGCTGGCTTGACCAATACGGAGAACGGCATTACCAGTTTGATTTTATCAGGGAAAACGATAATCAGTCTGTTATATAGAAAGCTTACCAAGTAAAAAATGACACAATAAATGTCTGAACCAGCTGAGAAACAGCCGGTTTTTTGTTCGCCTTGACTGATTTGATATTTTTTCATAATATAATGAAGAAATTTTTCAGATTTGAAGGTTAAAACAAATGAACGACTATCAGTCAATCATCAACTGGTATCCTGGGCATATGGCGAAAACCAGAAGGCTTCTGCAGGATCAGATCAAGCGTATTGACCTGATCATAGAAATCTGTGATGCCAGGCTGCCGTTTTCAAGCAGGAATCCGGAACTTGCGGAAATGACCGCAAGGAAGCGCCGTCTTTTGTTCATGAATAAATCTGACTTGGCGGATCCGGTCATGAATAAAGCCTGGTTACGTTTTTTCCATGATCAGGGCATTGACGCATATCTGACTGACGCGACTAAAATGCGCGGAAAGGAAACCATCAGCCTGATCGACCGTGCCACGAAGGAAATGGTTGATAAGGCGCTGGAAAAAGGCGTCAGAAAAACTGTCCGTGCCATGATTGTCGGAATTCCGAATGTTGGGAAGAGTACGCTGATTAACCGTCTTTACGGACGATCTGTTACCCAGATCGGCGACAGGCCCGGCGTAACAAGAAGCAGCCAGTGGGTCAGGGTTTCACCATACCTGGAACTGCTTGATACTCCCGGTCTCCTGTGGCCCCGGCTGGATGATCAGATTTCAGCCAGGAGGCTTTGCTATATCGGTTCTGTTAAGGACGACGTTGTTGATCTTTTTGACCTTGCCATCAACCTGCTGGAGGACCTGTGTGAAATTGTTCCGCAGAAAGTAGCAGAACGATATCATATACAGGACACGTCGCTGAGAGGTCAGGATCTGATTGATTCAGTATGCAGGGGACGGGGATGGCTTATGAAGGGTGCCGAGTATGACTATGACCGATGCTGCAGTGTAGTTCTGGATGAATTCCGTGCAGGAAAGCTGGGCAGGATTACTTTTGAAAAACCAGTTGAATACGAAAAGGCCAACCGGGAGATGTCTGAAAATGATTGACAGGATAAAACGCGCGGAAGAACTGATGGCATTTGATTATCCCTACAAAAAAAACGGATCTGTTGTTGCGGGGATGGATGAAGTCGGACGGGGCCCCCTGGCGGGGAATGTGGTTACGGCCTGCGTTGTTATGCCCGATGAACCGGTTATTCCGTGGATTGATGACAGCAAAAAGCTCAGTGAAAGCCGGCGGGAAAAACTGTACGATGAGATTATGAAGCATGCGCTGTATGTTGGAATCGGTGAAGTGACTCCCGGTGAAATTGATGAAATTAATATACTCCAGGCAACGCGTAAAGCCATGAGGGCCGCTGCTTCAGCTGTTCCGGCGGATATATTCCTGATCGACGCGGTAACGGATCTCGGACTGAACGGGCAGGAAATACCTGTGATCAAGGGCGATGCTTCCTCCTATTCCATCGCAGCGGCAAGTATCATTGCAAAAGTCTTCCGTGACAGGCAGATGATAAAACTGGACGCGCTTTATCCGGAATACGGATTTGCAAGGAATAAAGGATACGGAACAAGGGAACATATTGAAGCACTGAAAAAATACGGTCCGTGCCCGTTGCACAGAAGAAGCTTCATAGGTCATTTTATATGAAAACAACATACCAGACCGGACTGGACGGTGAAAAACAGGCAGCTGAATGGCTGAAAAAACGGTTTTCCATGAAACTGCTTGAAAGCAGATACAGAAACAAAGCCGGCGAAATCGACCTGATTATGCTGGACCGGGATACTGTTGTTTTTATTGAAGTAAAAACACGCCTGAGCGGTGAACCGGGAACTGGGCTGATGGCCGTTGACAGGAAAAAACAGCATCGTATCGCAAGGGCAGCTGTAATATACCTGATGAAACAGGAATGGCTGGACAGGTTGGTACGTTTTGATGTTGTGGAAGTATCATTTAACGGTATTATCCATGTGCCGAACGCATTCCAGCCCGGTGATATGTTTTACCGATAAAGAAAGGACACTCATTTGATGATGAAGATGAGAAAATTCCTGCCTGTATTGATCATAATACTGCTTCTGGCGGTAATTTCCGCGGGCCAGGCAGATGAAGCTGAAAACCTGCTTCTGAACGCGGATTTCAGTGAAGTGGACAGTAACGGCCTTCCGAAATACTGGTACCCCGAAGCTTACGTACAGGAAGAAGGCTTTTCCAGTTACCAGGCGGTCGGCGGCGATCCTGAATATCCGCATGCTGCTTATATACAGAATATCAGTAATAATGACGCGCGGTTTGCCCAGACTGTTCCGGTTGAACCTGACACTTATTATGTCCTGAGCGGATATATCCGAACTGAAGATGTAAAAGGCGGACATGGGGCCAATCTCAGCTTCGGGGAAGTCTACGTATTTGGCAATGAACAGTATGCTCCCCTGTATAACACTGAAGGCAAGTGGAGATATGTTGAATATTACGGAATTACCGGTCCGAAGCAGAATTCAGTTGACGTTTATGCCAGGCTCGGCGGATACAGCGGGGAAAGTACCGGTAAGGCTTGGTTCGCAGCTCTTTCCCTGAGGGAAACCGACGATATTCCTGAAGATGTTGAACCTGTTCTGATGTATAATTTCGATGGATATAATGATACCGATGAAGAAGATGATTCTGATGATTATGAAACTGTGATTAATTTTCGAAGCCGTTTATTCCTGATTATTTTTATATATACTGCCGCTGCTTTTCTGGCAATCCGGTACCAACGAGGGCGGGACGGTCATGAACTGCAGCCGGAACAGTCGGGAGGATTGTTTGTCGCCGTAATTCTGCTTTCGGCGCTGATTCTTAGGGTATTAATCAGCAGGCTGGTTGAAGGATATATGGTTGATGTCAACTGTTTCCTCAGCTGGGGCCGGACCATGGCCGACTTCGGTCCGACGCGGTTTTACCAGGCAACAAATTTCTGTGATTATCCTCCGCTGTATACCTATGTACTTGCATTGAATTCATACCTGACAGGCGTTCTGGGCGGCGGGGAGGAAACGGCACGGATTGTTTTCCGCTTTATTCCTTCCATCTGTGATGTGGCAGCATGCTGGCTTCTTTACAGACTTCTTGTACAGCAGAAACATACAGGAAAAAAGACAGGAATGATTTTCCTTGTTTTTGCTGCGTTTAATCCGGCAACGATCCTCAACAGCGCTGCGTGGGGACAGATGGACAGTGTGCTCTGCCTGCTCCTTTTTGCGGTTTCGCTTTGTGCAATGAAAAACAAATGGCGGACAGCTCTTCCGCTTTACGTGGCGGCAGTACTTGTAAAACCGCAGGCACTGATGCTGGGACCGCTGGGCCTGACTTATATTATCATAACATATATCCGGAATCCAGAGACGCGAAAGCCCATCCTGCAGGGTACAGGAATAAGTCTGGCGGTTCTTGCCGCAGGCATCATTCCCTTCGGAATCAACCAGAACTGGGACTGGCTGATACAGTTATATATCCGTACGCTTGCATCATATCCATACGCAACGGTAAACACAGCGAATTTTTATTACCTGCTGGGAGGCAACTGGTCCGCTGTTGGCAGCCAGGCGCACTTACTGGCACCTGTATTTTCAGCTGTACTCTGTGCATTATACGGATGGAGGTGGAACAAACGGGCTGAAGGTATGCCGAAACACATGACTGAAACAATCATCAGCATTGTGTTTTCTGCCGCATTTGTTCTTTGTGCTGTGCTCAGGGTATCCTGGGCATGGACAGGCGGCCTGGCAATGGCCTTTGTCTTTGTAATTGTCATCAGTCATGCTGTCAGAAGCGGGCGGATCAGCCTGCTGCCGTGGCTTGGCGGGCTCCTGTTTATCCTGCTCTACGTATTCGGCGTAAAGATGCATGAGCGTTATGTTTTCCCGGCATTTTTACTGCTTGCTGCCTCATGGGTTATTCTCAGGGAAAGGAAAATTCTTTTCCTGATGCTGGTATTTACGCTGACAGTTTTCCTGAATGAAGGAATCGTACTCGACAACAGCATACGGCTGGGTTCCATGATGGGGCATCTGAATTCCGATACGGTCGCCATCGCTGATACTATCAGCCTGATCAACGTGTTCGGAGCCCTGTATGCAGTATGGCTGAGTATGGAAATTCTCTTTCCGCGTGAAGGAAATAATGAAAAGGATATCGTCAGGAAAATTCACAATCCTCTGGATTGGAAATGTGACAGGAAACTGCACTGGACAGGAAAGGATACTGCGATCCTTTCTGTCATTACAATTATCTATACGGTCATCACACTGCTGACCCTTGGCAGCGGTAAAGCCCCGCAGACATACTGGACTTCCAGTTCCGATGATGAACAGGTTATATTTGACCTGGGAAATCAGTATGAAGACGTGGAGATCCTTTATTTCGGCCAGGTCAGCAGGCATGACTTCACGTTCTCCGACAGTACAGACGGTGTTCACTGGAGTGAAGAAGTCTGGGCTCAGATGGACGAAGGACAGTGCTGGAAATGGCAGTATGTTACAGATTCCTATATAAGCAACTCAAGCAAAAGAGAATACCACCGTGAATTTTATGGTTCACGGAAATACTATATAGTCCGTTTCCGCGGAAGATATATCAGGCTGTCCGCGCAGCAGCTTGGACTGAAACTGAATGAAATCCTCTTCAGGACGCCTGACGGCGCCTTAATTCAGGCAAGGGTTCTGGAAAGAAACGGCGGCGAGAGCGAATCTGTACTCTATTCAGATCCCGCAGCATTGCTGGATGAACAGGATTCCCTGGAAGGCCTTCCTTCGGTTTTGGCTGATGAAGAAGAAGATTTATCGGTAATTCAGCCCAGTTGGTGGAACAGTACTTACTTTGATGAAATTTATCACGCAAGAACAGCCTATGAATTCCTTCATGGTACCGTTCCTTATGAAACAAGCCATCCTCCGCTTGGCAAAGTGATTATGAGCCTGTTTGTCGCAGTTTTCGGCATGACACCGTTCGGATGGCGTTTCGCCGGGGCGCTGGCCGGTATTTTGATGCTTCCCGGTATGTACCTGATCGGAAAACAGCTTACAAAAAGGACAGGAATTGCCGTGTTTTCCTGCCTGATGATGGCGCTGGACTGTTTGCATCTTACACAGACACAGATTGCAACCATAGACAGTTTCCCGGTTCTGTTTATCATTTTCGCTTATTTCTTCATGCTCAGATTCATCCAGACAGATTTCATGAAGGAAAAGCTGGTCAGCACCCTGATGATGCTGGGATTCAGCGGCCTGTTCATGGGACTGTCCATCGCGAGTAAATGGATCGGCATTTACGCAGGAGCTGGGCTTGCTGTACTTTTCTTCTGGCATTGCTGGCGTACGGCGGCATTAGGGAAACAGGCAGAACAGATGGAGCGGTATATTTCGGTCCTGCAGCCATCCTGCAGTTATACAAACGAAAACATTTCAATTGATTGCGAATCGAAAACCGGGCAGAAAAGTAAGGAGCAGGCTGGCGAAAAGCTGAGGGAAATAGCTGCAGAATACAGCAGCAGGCCTGTTATGAATCGGATCCTTGTCCTTTGCGCATGGTGCGTGCTGTTCTTTGTCATCGTTCCTGTCATGATATATCTGCTGAGTTATTTACCTTATTTCGCATACAAAGCAAACCGGATTTCCTCCCTGGGCACATATATCGCAGAAGTATGGAATACACAGATCCATATGTTCAATTACCACAGCAAGCCCGGACTGGGGATGGATCATCCTTTCTACTCTCCCTGGTGGCAGTGGCCGGTAATCGGGAAACCGATGTATTATGCTGCATATCAGTATCTGCCCGCAGACGGAGATGTTTTCCACAGTATTTTTGCCTTTGGGAATCCGGTTATATGGTTCGGAGCTATTGCAGCGCTTCTGATCTGCATAATCCGCGCGCTGGCAGCGGGCAGCGGCTTGGTAAATCCGGGCAGCAAAATCTGCCTCACGAAACCTTCATATTATGATGTCCGGTATTTCTTTATCATAATCGGTTTCCTTGCGCAGTATCTTCCGTGGGTGCTTGTACCGAGAGGAACATACATTTACCATTATTTTGCCAGTCTGCCATTCCTGATGATGTCCATTGCCTTATGTTTTGACAGCGAAAGTGCGAAATACAGATCCGTCCTGCGTGCGGGAGCTGTGATATTTACTGTAGCCGCGGCTGTCTTCTTTGTCCTGCTTTTCCCGTATGCCAGCGGCATGAATACATCTTCCGGCTGGCTGGACATCGGCAGAAGAATCCTTCATATCTGGTATTAATCTGAGGAGGGGCGGAAATTGAGCGATATCCTGGCAAAAACGCTGAGCTTTGGTGTCAGCGGAGTAAACGGATTTCCGGTGCAGATTGAAGTGTTTGCGCCGGGGGGTATTCCGGGAATGGATATCATCGGCCTGCCGGACGCATCGGTCAGGGAGAGCCGGAACCGTGTCAGCGCCGCGATCATCAACAGCGGTGAAGACCTTCCGGCGCGCCGTATTACAATCAATCTTGCCCCGGCAGACATGAAAAAGGAGGGTCCGTCCTTTGACCTTCCCATCGCAGTCGGAATTATGATTGCGCTGCACGATTTCACTCCTGTACCTGAAATTGATCTGAGTGACGTTGCCTTATTCGGTGAATTAAGCCTGGACGGAAGTATACAGCCGATTAACGGAGCGCTGCCCATGGTAATCAGCGCCAAGGAAAACGGCATCAGCCGGGTAATATTGCCTGAAAAGAACGCCAGGGAAGTTTCTTGTATTCAGGATATACAGATTCTGCCGGTTTCACATCTCAGGCAGGTAATTGACTGGCTTAAAGGTCTTGGGGATATTCCAAAGCAGAGACAGATCTCTTTTGAGGAACTGAAAAATGAAGCTGTAATCAGCACAGATATGGCTCAGATCCGGGGGCAGAAAGGAGCGAGGCGGGGGATTGAGGTCGCTGCAGCCGGCGGACACAACATGCTTATGATCGGCGTACCCGGAAGCGGAAAAACCATGCTGGCCAGATGTATCCCGGGAATACTTCCTCCGATGAGTTTTGAAGAGTCTCTCGAAACTACCAGAATCCATTCCATCTGCGGCAGGCTTCCGTCCGGAAGCGGCCTGATGGTTACCAGGCCTTTCTGCGCGCCGCATCATAACGCATCTGTCGCTTCTCTGATCGGGGGCGGACAGGATGCAAAACCCGGAGAAGTTTCCATGGCTCATAACGGAGTCCTGTTTCTGGATGAACTGCCTGAATTCAGCCGCAGCGCCCTGGAAGCGCTCAGGCAGCCGCTGGAAGACGGCATTGTTTCCGTGGCCAGGGTAAAAAAACAGGCACAGTACCAGTCCTCATTCATGCTTGTGGCAGCGATGAACCCCTGTCCATGCGGATATTTCGGAAGTACACGAAGAACCTGCCGGTGTACACCGCCGGAGATCAGGAAATACCTTGACAGGGTATCAGGTCCGCTTCTTGACAGGATTGACCTGCAGATAGAAGTAGACTCCGTTCCTGTCAGTGAGATCAACAGTGATGAACCGGCAGAATCTTCAGCAGCGGTTGCGGAACGGGTACGAAAAGCACGGATGATCCAGCTTGAAAGATACAGAGGGACCGGTAAACACTGCAACGCGCAGCTAAGCAATACGGAAGTAAAGCGATACTGCACACCTGATCCGGAAGCAGTCCGTCTTCTGAATGCGGCGGTTGATACGCTGCACCTGAGCATGCGCGCTTACCAGAGGATACTGAAAGTTGCCAGAACCATTGCTGATCTGGATAACGAACAAACAATTTCATCGGCTCATGTTGCTGAAGCGATTCAGTACCGTGAACTTGATCAGAAATACTGGAGGTAAATGCCATGACGCAGGAACCTTCCGGATATGAATATGACGCATGGCTGGCTTCCGCCTGCATGCCGGCAGGCATGATGATTCAGCTGCTTGACAGGTACGGAAGCAGTGTCTCTTGCTACCGGGCTTTTACCGGTAAAGATGCTTTTTTGTCTGAATTCATCCCGCCGCGGTTCAACCGTATTCTTGAAAAAAACAGCGCTGAAAACAGGATGCGGTTTTACGGGCAGAAGATTGAAAAGAATAAAATAAAAGCAATAAGAATACGAGATCCGATTTATCCCAGGATCCTGGAAGATACAGACGATCCGCCTGCGATCCTGTTTTATCAGGGCAGTCCGGAATGCCTGAAAAAGAAAACCATCGCATTGGTAGGAAGCAGGGCCGCTTCCTACAGTGGACAGAAAGCTGCTGCAAAACTGGCAAAAGATCTGAGCCTGACGGACATTTCCATTGTCAGCGGAATGGCCTGCGGAATAGACTCAGCGGCCCATCAGGGCTGTATTGATGGAGGAAGCCCCACCATAGCTGTGGCAGGATGCGGCCTGGACCGTGTTTATCCGGCAGATAATCTGAAACTTCGTGACCGTATTCTGGAAACAGGCGGACTGATACTCAGTGAGTACGCGCCCGGAGAACCTCCTGCCGGCTGGCATTTTCCCGTCAGGAACAGGATTATTACCGGTCTGGCCAGTGCGGTGATTCTGATGGAAGCAAAGATCAGAAGCGGCAGTATGACCACTGTACAGCATGCGCTTGATCAGGGAAAGGATATTTTTGTTTATCCCGGGGATCCGGAATCTGAACTGTACAGTGGCAACCACCAGCTTCTCAGGGAAGGAGGCATATACTTTACCTGTGCTGAAGATATACTTGAAGATATGCACTGGCTTGACAATCGTCCTGCTGTAAGGCAAAATAGCGATTGTTCAGCTGAACATACGGCATCCACACCGGATGAAAGGGCAGTAATTGATGCGCTGAAACCGGGTACGCTGAGTTTTGAACAGCTGGCGCTGCAGACGGGATTTGATCCGTCCAGGCTGATGAGCACTTTGACTATGCTGCAGATTAAAGGTGCAATAGAGTCACTTCCAGGCAAATTGTACAAGATAAAGCATTAATCCAAATCCGGAGGAATGGTAAACATGTCGACCGTGAAACAGAAACTGATCATTGTTGAATCTCCTGCAAAAGCAAAAACCATCGGAAAATATCTGGGAAAAGGATATAAGGTTGAGGCTTCCCAGGGACATATATGTGATCTGCCCAAGAGCCAGCTGGGTATTGACGTTGATCATGATTTTGATCTGAAATACATCACTATCCGTGGACGCGGTGATATTCTCAGCCGGATCCGCAAGGAAGCAAAAAACGCTTCCCAGATCTACTTTGCAACAGACCCTGACCGCGAAGGAGAGGCAATCAGCTGGCATTTGTTTCACGTGCTGGGTGTTGACGAAAATTCACCCTGCAGGATTGAATTTAATGAAGTAACGAAAAAAGCAGTACAGGCTGCCATCAAAAATCCCCGGAAACTTGATATGGGTAGGATTGATGCGCAGCAGGCCCGAAGGGCGCTTGACAGGCTGGTTGGTTATAAAATCAGCCCGCTGCTGTGGGTTAAAGTAAAAAAAGGATTGTCTGCCGGACGCGTACAAAGCGTTGCCACGCGGATGGTTGTTGACAGGGAAAGGGAAATTGACAATTTTATTCCTGAGGAATATTGGGATATCAGTGCCGAATGCAGTGTAACCAGCGGAAAACGAAACGCTTTCTTCGACGCAAGGTTTACGACCGTTGACGGAAAGAAAACCACGGTAAAAAACCGTGAAGAAGCTGAAAAGATCAGGAAGCTGATTGAAAACGGCAGTTTTACTGTTTCCGAAATCAAAAAGAAGGAAAAGAAAAGACAGCCGGCTCCACCCTTCACGACATCCAGCCTGCAGCAGGAAGCCGGAAGAAAACTGAGTTTTACCACTGCCAAGACCATGCAGGTCGTACAGCAGCTTTATGAAGGTGTAGACCTGGAAGGAGAGGGCGCCCAGGGTCTTGTAACCTATATCCGTACTGACAGTGTCAGAATCAGTGACGACGCCATGAATGCCCTGAGGGCCTTTATTCCTGAAAAATACGGGAAAGAATATCTGCCGGCAGAAAAAAATGAATTCAAAGGAAGAAAGAACGCCCAGGACGCCCATGAGGCCATTCGTCCGACAGATGTTACACGTACACCCGATTCCATTAAAAATTCTCTGAGCCGGGAGCAGTTTATGCTGTACCGGCTGATATACAACAGATATGTTGCCAGCCAGATGTGCGCGGCAGTCTATGAGACCATGGCTGCTGAAATTACAGACGGACGTGTAGGACTGCATTTCTACGGTGAACACAAAGTATTTGCGGGTTTTACCACCCTCTATGAAGAAGGAACGGATGAAGCGGCTGACAATGTTGAAGTCACACTGCCCGCATTGACGGAAGGCCAGAAAGTCAGCATTAAAAATGTAAACGCCGACCAGCATTTCACGCAGCCGCCGAGCCGCTATACAGAAGCAAGTCTGGTACGAACGCTGGAAGAAAACGGAATCGGAAGGCCGTCCACTTATGCGCCGACCATTACGACCATCATTGCGCGCGGATATGTTTCACGCGAGAAAAAAAGGCTTTTCCCGACCCAGCTTGGCATCATGGTTACAGAAATGATGGAAAAGTATTTCTCCCGGATTGTTGATACGGAATTTACGGCAATCATGGAAGAAAAGCTTGACGGAGTGGAAGAAGGAAAGCAGGACTGGAAGCAGATTCTTCGGGATTTCTATCCTGAGTTTGAAGACACGCTTTCAGTGGCTGAAAAAGAGATAGAAAAAGTTGAAGTAAAGGATGATGTCAGCGACGTGCCCTGTGACAAATGCGGCACACTGATGGTTTACAAGATGGGAAAATTCGGACGTTTCCTGGCATGCCCGAATTTCCCGGACTGCCGGAATACAATGCCGATCCTGAAATACATCAATGCATCCTGTCCGCAGTGCGGCGGCAGGCTTCTTGAAAAAACGAGCCGGAAGAACAGACGTTTCTATGGTTGTGAAAGATATCCAGAATGCGATTTTATCAGCTGGGACAAGCCTGCCGATGAAAAGTGCCCGCAGTGCGGTCATTATATGATTGAAAAAAGGAATAACAAGGGAGAAACCATTCATCTCTGTACAAATGAAAGCTGCAGATACAAAACGTCGGTAATCAGGGATGGGGATGACGGCAATGAGTAATCCGTCCGCAACGGTTATAGGAGCGGGCCTTGCAGGCTGTGAAGCCGCCTGGCAGCTGGCAGAAAAAGGAATCATTGTCCGGCTTGTTGAGATGAAACCGGGAAAAATGTCTCCTGCACATCATTCAGGTAAGTTTGCTGAACTGGTCTGCTCAAACAGTTTCCGTAGCGACATGATCACGAACGCTGTTGGTCTGCTTAAAGAAGAAATGCGGCTGATGAACTCCCTGATCATGAAATGCGCGGATGAAACACGGGTTCCTGCCGGCGGTGCCCTTGCTGTGGACCGTAACGCATTTGCGTCAAATGTAACAAAAGCGATCTGTGAACATCCCAATATCCGATGTATCAGTGAGGAGGCTGTCACGATTCCGGACGGTCCGGTAATTATTGCAACGGGACCGCTTACAAGTGATGCGCTTGCAGAAATGATAAAAGCCGTTCCCGGCCTGGAAACACTCAATTTCTATGACGCCGCGGCACCGATCGTTTTACGGGAATCACTGGATGAATCCAAACTGTTCCGCCTGAGCCGGTATAACAGGGGAAACGATTATCTGAACGCTCCCATGACGGAAGAAGAATATACGGTCTTTATCAGGGAGCTGACCGCTGCGGAAACAGCGCCTGTACACGGTTTTGAGGAAAACCGTGTTTTCGAAGGATGTATGCCGATCGAAAGCATGGCTAAACGCGGTTTTATGGTTCCTGCATTTGGACCCATGAAACCGGTCGGACTGAAGGATCCGCGTACCGGACGGGAGCCCTTTGCGGTAGTACAGCTCAGGCAGGATAACGCCTCGGATACCATGTATAATATTGTGGGATTCCAGACACGGCTGAAATTTCCTGAACAGAAGAGGGTATTCGGACTGATCCCGGGTCTGGAAAATGCGGAATATGCGCGATACGGTGTTATGCACCGTAACACTTTCCTGAAGAGTCCCGGATTCCTGAACGCCTCTTTTGAAATGATCAGCCGTCCACAGTGCTTTTTTGCCGGCCAGATTACCGGTGTTGAGGGGTATGTGGAAAGTGCGGCAAGCGGCCTGGTAGCAGGAATCACACTGGCTGCGGAACTGAACGGAAAAGAAATACCAGTATTCCCGGGATATACGGCACTGGGCGCAATGGGAAGGCATGTATCCACACCCAATAAGGAATTCCAGCCGATGAACTGCTCTTTCGGACTGATTGATCCTTTGCCGGTTATTCCGGGCGCGAAACGGATCAGAAACAAACAGGAGAGGTATAAGGCTGTCGCGGACAGGGCACTGGCCTGTATCAGGGATCTGGGACAGCAGACAGGAGGTAATTGATATATGTCCAGTCCATTTAAAGGGACTACCATCTGTGCAGTGAGAAGAAACGGAACGATTGCCATCGCCGGCGACGGACAGGTAACAATGGGAGAACACACCGTTTTCAAAACCACAGCAAGGAAAGTCCGGCGACTGTATAATGATGAAGTGGTAGTAGGTTTTGCAGGCAGCGTTGCAGATGCGTTCACACTGTGTGAAAAATTCGAGGAAAAATTGCAGCAATGCGGTGGTAATCTCGATAAAGCTGCTGTTGCTCTTGCGCAAAGCTGGCGCGGGGACCAGACTATGAGGCAGCTTGAGTCCATGATGATTGCTGCCAACAAAGAGCGTCTGCTGATTCTGAGCGGCACCGGTGAAGTGATTGATCCGGATGAGGGTATCGCCGCTATCGGATCCGGCGGTAATTACGCGCTGGCTGCAGCAAGGGCATTGCTTCAGAATACGGATCTGTGCGCATCAGAGATTGCGGAGAAAGCCCTGCATATTGCGGCGAGTATATGTGTATACACTAATGACAATATTATTGTTGAAACTGTGTAAAAAACACGGGAGAACAGGATATGAACGAGAAACAATTGACACCAAGGCAGATTGTCCATGAACTGGACCGGTTTATAGTAGGACAGGATGAAGCAAAAAAGGCTGTGGCTATCGCGCTCAGGAACCGTTATCGCAGAAGCCGCGTGAGCGATGAACTTCGGGACGAGATCATTCCGAAAAATATCCTGATGATCGGACCTACCGGCGTAGGTAAAACTGAAATTGCACGCAGACTTTCCAAACTTGTCTGTGCTCCGTTTATAAAAGTGGAAGCAACAAAATTCACAGAAGTCGGATATGTGGGGCGTGATGTGGAAAGCATTATCCGCGACCTGACTGAAAATGCGGTTCGCATGGTCCGTCAGGAACATGAGGAAAAAGTTATGCCCCGCGCCCGTGTCCTTGCGGAAGAAATGCTCAGCGATATGCTTGCCCGGGGTCCGAAAAAAAACAATACTTCCAATCCGCTGGATTTCCTGCTTGGAAAACAGAAGGAAAATCAGCCGACAGGTGAAGAAGCTACTGCCCTGGCCCGGCGAAAGGAAGATATACGCCAGCAGCTTCTCCGCGGCGAAATTGAAGACATGGAAATGGAGATTGAGGTGGAAGAGGAAGCGCCGACACTGGAAGTGGGCGGTAGCAGCATCAGCCTCGGCGATATGATGGGTAATATGATGCCCAAAAGAACGCGGACACGTCATGTAAAAGTCAGTGAGGCAAGAAAAATCCTGACTGGGCAGGAGGCGGCACGGCTGATTGACAGTGATGCTGTGCAGGAGGAAGCTGTCCGCCGTACAGAACAGAACGGAATTGTGTTTATTGACGAAATCGATAAGATTGCCAGCAGTTCAGGCGCTCACGGGCCGGATGTCAGCAGGGAAGGCGTACAGCGCGATATCCTGCCGATTGTTGAAGGATGTACTGTCAGCACGAAATACGGGCCTGTAAAAACGGATTATATGCTTTTTATCGCGGCCGGCGCATTCCATGTCAGCAAAGTGACAGACCTGATTCCTGAACTTCAGGGACGGTTTCCGGTGCATGTGCAGCTGAAAAGCCTGACAAAACAGGATTTTATGCAGATCATGACAGTTCCGGAGAACGCCCTGACCAAGCAGTACCAGGCACTTCTTTCCGTGGATAAGGTAATGCTGACATTTGAGGAAAGCGCCATTTCCGCTATTGCCGAAGCTGCCTGCAATGCCAATGAAAACCATGAGGACATCGGTGCCAGAAGGCTGCATGCCGTTTTTGAACAGCTTCTGGAGGATGTGCTTTTCAATGCCGGCGATGAGGATATGCCGCCATTTGAACTAAAGATTGATGAAACGTATGTCAGGGAACGGCTGAAAGGAGAAAACAAGCCGGTGGATATCCGGAAATATATTCTCTGATCTTCCCATATGCCGCGTGCAGCTATATGCAGGCGGCTTTTTTCGTGTTATAATCCATTCAATATGACAGCAGGAGGACAAATACCATGATTAACATGATCGGTATGATCGGCGCAGGAAATATGGGATCCGCCATTTTACGCGGAATTGTTGATTCTGATTATATCAAAGCCGGCCAGGTCGTTGCGTTTGACACCAGCAGCCGAAGGATGAAAGAACTGGAAGAAGATATTCCCGGCGTCATTCTGGCAAGGGACTGCCTGGAAGTTGCTGAAAAAGCAGACCTGATCATCCTTGCAGTAAAACCGATCTATGTTAATGAGGTTATTGATGAAATTCGTCCTGCGTTGAACGGTAAGGCAGTTCTCAGCATTGCCGCCGGCTGGACCGTATCTATGCTGGAAAAAGCACTTGCAGGCACAAACGCAACCTATCTGCGCGTGATGCCCAATACTCCGGCGCTTGTCGGAGAGGGAATGACCGCAATCTGTGACAATACCACCTTCTCCAAGGAGGATTTCAATTACGCAAAGGGCATATTTGATTCCATCGGAAAAACGAAAGTCCTTCCGGAACGGCTTTTCGACGGAGTTGTGGCGGTAAGCGGCAGTAGTCCCGCATATGTATATATAATGATTGAAGCCATGGCGGACGCAGCTGTAAAGCAGGGGATTCCGCGTGTATACGCGTATGAAATGGCTGCACAAAGCGTACTGGGCAGCGCCCTGATGGTGCTTTCTTCAGGAACCCATCCCGCTGCACTGAAGGATGCGGTATGCTCCCCGGGCGGCACCACCATCGACGCGGTGGAAGTACTGGAGAAAAAGGGATTCCGCGCGGCAATTATGGAAGCAATGGATGCGTGTGCACGGAAGAGCAGAGAAATGTCCGCCGACTAATTTATAACATCGAGGAGATCCTGTGATCATGGATGAAAACAGAAAAACAGTGAATATTTATACAGACGGCGCCTGCAGCGGAAATCCCGGACCTGGAGGCTGGGGAGTAATCCTTGAATTTGGCGGACACCGGAAGGAACTCAGCGGCTATATGGCCGGCACCACCAATAACAGAATGGAGCTGTTTGCCGCTATCAGCGGTCTGGGCGCCCTGAAGGAACCCTGCAACGTGAATTTGTATTCTGACAGTAATTATCTTGTTCAGGCTTTCAATGATCACTGGATTGAAAACTGGAAAAAGAACGGCTGGAAAACCAGCGGCGGCGGTAAAGTGGAAAATCAGGACCTCTGGTTTATCCTTTCCGCGCAGACCACAAAGCACCATGTGGTTTTTATCAAAGTAAAGGGTCATGCAGATCATCCGGAAAACAACCGCTGCGATGAGCTCGCACGCGCAGCCATTGATGAGTACAGACGGATAAATACTGTACAGGAAACAGAAGAAAACACCGGCACTGCACCAGTAAATCCGACCCAAAATGGAGCCAAGAATGGAATTGTTTGACGGAAGGCCGGAGAATACGGATGGCAGGCTTGATCGTGAAATCCGGACTTATGATTATCTGGATGCGCTTGAAATCCAGTATAAAAGGACTGATCATGAACGGGCAGACAATATGGAAGCCTGCAACAGGATTGACGCCGTCCTCGGTGTATTGATCTGCAAGAACCTTTTTCTCTGCAACCGGCAGAAAACAGCATTTTATCTGCTTCTGATGCCAGGTGACAAGAAATTCAAGACCAGGGAATTGTCTGCGCAGATCTGTTCCGCAAGGCTTTCTTTTGCGGATCCGGATGATATGCTCAAATATCTTGACATTGAACCCGGTGCCGTCAGTATTATGGGGCTGATGAATGATAAGGGCAGGGCAGTAAACCTGCTGATTGACGAAGACGTCCTTAAAGGTGAATATATCGGCTGCCATCCCTGCGTATGCACATCCAGCCTGAAAATCAGGACAAAGGATATTACTGATATATTTCTGAAATCAACCGGTCATTCATACAGGACGGTAAAACTGAAGGGGGAGGATTAATCCCTCTTTTTCTGTGTTCTTTTCAGGGACGATAACTGTTGCTGCGTTAGAGCTAATGCTTCAGGTTAATTGACATGTCATGTATAAGATGTTAGAATACCGGTGATTGATATAACTATTCGCTAAACCACAGTTTTACGAATAGTTGAAGCAGGAAAAGAATGATGGAAAGAATATATATGCCGCTGAGGGGTGATTATTGTGGCTGATAATCGCAATAACTATAGAGAAGAAGTTGACGCTAAGAGAGTTCTGCAGATCCGCGAGATTACCCGCAGTCTCCCTCAGGCCTGTTCTGATTTCATCAGGTCGATTGCTATATCTACCAGTACGCTGACAAGGCTTGCCTATGCTATCGATCTGAACACATTTTTCACGTTTCTGCATGATGAACGTATTGGGTTTGCTGAAAAGCCTTTAAAGCTTTTGAATGATACCGACCTGGAAAAACTGACCCGAAATGATATTATCGCCTACACCGAATATCTGACGTATTACCTGAAAAACAGCGATGATGATTCGGTACCTAACAAAGTATTTGTCAATCATGAGCTCGCAATTAAACGGAAACTGTGTTCTGTACGTTCCCTGTATGATTACCTGTTTAAAAACCAGAGGGTTTCCTCAAATGTAACAGAGCTCGTTCCCCTTCCGAAAATCCATGAAAAACCGATAATCCGTCTGAGCAAACAGGAAATGGTCAGAATGCTGGATCAGGCTCAGAACGGAGATCAGCTCACAAGTCAGCAGCAGAAATTCCAGAAAATCACTGCAAAACGTGATTATGCGATTCTTTCCCTTTTTCTCGGAACAGGCATTCGTGTCAGTGAATGTGTCGGCATGAATACATCTGATGTGGATCTTGAGAACAATGCGTTTATTGTTACCCGGAAAGGCGGCAACCAGGTGGTGCTGTATTTCCCTCCGGAAGTCGCAGAAGCATTGGCTGATTATATGCAGGAAAGATCCGGAATTGAAACGGTTCCAGGTCATGAAGGCGCCCTTTTCCTGAGCCTTCAGCGAAAGAGGATTACCCAGCGTGCTGTTCAGAATCTTGTAAAAAAATACGCCGCTGTCGCGGCGCCTTTAAAATCAAAAATCAGCCCTCATAAACTACGCAGCACATATGCAACAAATCTGTATAATGAAACCGGAGATATTTACCTGGTTGCGGATGTACTGGGGCATACATCCGTTGATACAACCCGAAGGCACTACGCGGACATGACAGACGCCCGCAGAAGAATGGCAGCTGAACATGTTCATCTTCCGGGTGATCCGGACTTCAGGGAGGATCATTGATCTGATATCAGCGCAAGGATACGTTCCTTCAGTTCCTTCAGTTCATGATTTGAATGCCCTTCCATCTGACGTGTATACAGATCAAGGGATTCCACCGCCTTTCTGAGCTCCTGGAAGGCATTCGTTTTCCTGATAACGGCCGGAGAGTCTTTGGAGGAATGCTTCAGATTCTCCTTGTATACAGGATCTGTCAGCCTGACCCATTCTCCGGAAATCAGATCGAATTCTGAACCCGCATAAGGAGCGAACGCAGATATGCCGAACTGTTCTGAAACGGCAGACGCGAAAGCGGTACAGGATTCATCGTCACCGTGGTTTACAAAAACACAGGAAGGTTTCTTCTCAAAGGCATCAATCCACCGGAGCAGTCCTTCCCTGTCAGCATGGCCGGAAATTCCCTGAAGCAGTGCAATCTGAGCCCTGACATCAATCTCCTCTCCGAAAATCTTTACGGAAGAGGCTCCGTCATAGATGATACGTCCAAGCGTACCGTTTGCCTGATAGCCGGCAAACAGAATTGTGTTCCGGCTGTCCCAGATATTATGTTTCAGGTGATGACGGATTCGCCCGCCTTCACACATGCCGCCGGAGGAAATAATAACCTTCGGCGTTTTATCGGCATTCAGTGCCTTGGATTCCTCGGCAGAAACAGTTGTATACAGGTTATCAAACCAGATGGGATTCCTGCCTTCTGCCATAATATTCTTTGTTGACGGATCAAGGCAGTCCTGACTGCACTGAAGGAATACTGCGGTTGCCTCGTTAGCCAGCGGACTGTCAACATAGACAGGAAAAGTTTCGTATTCCGGCAGCAAATGATTTTGTTTTATTTCACGGAAAAAATACAGCAGTTCCTGGGTTCTGCCGACAGCAAAGGACGGAATAATCACGCTGCCTCCCCTGCTGAATGTCTGACGCAGTATATCAGTAAGAACGGGAATCGGCGACTGGATTGATTCATGAATACGGGTGCCGTAGGTGGATTCAATAAGAAGATAATCCGAATCGGAAATCAGCTGTGGATCATTGATAATGGGCTGATTGCTGTTGCCGACATCACCTGTACAGACCAGTTTTACTGACCGAGATTGGTCTTCCATGAATAATTCCACAAAAGAAGAACCAAGCAGGTGTCCCGCGTCGGTAAACCGTACAGAAAGTCCTTCATCAATCATATACATTTTTCCGTATTCACACGGATAGAAACATTCCATAACAGCAGCGACATCTTCAGCTGTATATAGCGGTTCGACAGGACTTCCGCTGCGGCGCAGGTTTTTTTTCGTTTCGTAAGCCGCGTCGGTTTCCTGAATATGGGCGCTGTCTGCCAGCATAATGGAACACAGATTTGTTGTTTCCGCTGTCGCATAGACAGCACCTCTGAATCCCTGTTTGTACAGCAGCGGAAGAAGGCCTGAATGGTCAATATGCGCATGTGTCAGAAAAACATATTCTACATCTGAAGGCGAAATAGGAAGGTCAGCCTGGCAAATATCATTTTCTCCCTGTTCCATGCCGTAATCCACAAGAAAAAAGCGGCCTTTCAGCCATTCAATAAGTGTACGGCTGCCCGTTACCTGATGTGTCGCTCCGAGAAATGTCATCTTCATATAATGCGGACCTTCCCTTTTCATGAAATTTGCAATTCAGAATGGACATATATATAATAATTTGGCCGGGATGGAAAATAAACTGGCTACTGTTTTTCTGTTTGCTCCCTGTCCAGTTCAATTCCTTCAATGGCAATTCCACGGTACTCGGCATCACCGTTGACGCATTTCATGCAATTGTCACAGATTTTTTCAGGATCAAGATCGCAGCGGTCGCATTCGCCGCAGCCGATGCATTCCCGGTCATATAAGACACATTGACGATGAACAGCCATCGTTCCGGTACACCCCCTTTTTTAAATTATACAACTCCATTGAAAGGACGGTCAAGAATTGGGCAGTATTGAACTGAGAACGTTTACTGAAGAAGAATACCATTGTTTTTTCAGGCATTACAAGTCTGATCCGATGATGGATCCTGTTCCTTTCAGATATAACAGGGAACAAATTTCAAGATCATACTTATACAATCATGGAGGCTTCCGTCAGGATTATGCGCATTACGGAATTTTTGAGGACGGCCGGCCGGTTGGTTCCTATCAGCTGAAAAGAATCAATCCGCTGGACAAAACATGCGAATTCGGAATTATACTGCAGAATGACTCTGTCAAGAACCGCGGCATCGGTTCTGCCGCCATTATGGAAGGTATGCGCATCGCGCGTGAGATATATGGAATGAAAACTATATTTGGTGATACAATGGGACGGAATCACAGGATGATCCACGTGTTTGAAAAGCTTGGTTTCAGGCTGGTTGAGAAAATTCCTGATTCATTTGAACTTCCTGACGGTAAAAAGGAAGACAGACTGGTATACAGTAAATCCCTTATGGAGGAATGATTATGTCAGCAAAAGCCATATTGCATCCCGGAAAAGAAAAAAGAGTTGCTTCCCTCCACCCCTGGATTTTCAGGAGTGATATTGCCGGGATTGAAGGAGAATATGAACCGGGTGATATTGTCGATATCTTCAGTTCAAAGCATCGTTTCCTCGCGAAGGGGTATTATAACCCGAACAGTCAGATTGCGCTACGGATTATGACCTACAGGGATGAACCGGTTGACCGCAGCCTGATTTTCCGCAGGGTGCATGAGGCTGTTGAATACAGAAGAACCTTTGCAGACCTGAAAAGCTGCCGTCTGATTTTTGCTGAGAGCGACAGGCTTCCCGCCCTGATTGTTGATGCGTTTAACGACGTGCTTGTTCTCCAGTGCCTTGCGCTGGGTATGGAACGTTTTAAGCAGGATGTTGTGGATGCTCTTGTAGAGGAAATACATCCTCTGGGAATATGGGAACGCAATGATGTACCAGTCCGCAGACTGGAAGGAATGGAACTTTGCACAGGACTTCTTTATGGAGAAGTACCTGACCGTGTCAGGTTCTCTGAAAACGGTGTTGATTTCTGGGTAGATGTAAAGGAAGGGCAGAAAACAGGTTTTTTCCTTGACCAGAAGGAAAACCGGGCGGCAATTGCTCCGTTCGTTAAAGGCAGGAAAGTACTGGACTGCTTTACACATACCGGTTCATTTGCACTGCATGCGGGAAAATTTGGCGCAAAGGAAGTAACCGGCGTTGATATCAGTGAATACGCTTGCGAATTTGCGACAGAAAACGCTAAACTGAACAGTTTGGAGGACCGCGTACATTTTATAACCGCCAACGCATTTGACCTGCTTTCAGAACAAAGCAGGCAGGGTGAGCAATATGATGTTGTAATCCTTGATCCTCCCGCATTTACCAAAACACGGGGCGCTGTTGAAAGTGCGCTCCGCGGATATAAGGAAATCAATCTCAGGGCAATGAAGATGATCAGCCCCGGCGGTTATCTGATCACCTGTTCCTGCAGCCAGCATGTACTTCCTGACATGTTCAGGAATATGGTTATGGAAGCCTCAAAGGATGCGAAAGTACTTCTGAGGCAGGTGGAATTCCGTACCCAGGGAAAGGATCATCCCATTCTTCCTTCAGCAAAGGAAACAGAGTACCTGAAATGCGGGATTTACCAGGTTTTTCCGATGAGATAAATGAATTGAAACCTTTCAGGAATCATAGCCGAGGTTTCGCAGGTCGGATGCATTGTTTCGCCAGTCCGGACGTATTTTAACCCATAGTTTCAGGTTGATGTGTGTATCCATCAGCTTCTCGATATCAGCGCGTGCTTCAGTGCCGATAGTCTGGAGCATTGTGCCGTGTTTTCCGATGATAATACCTTTATGCGCTTCCCTTTCACAATAAATCGTGGCGTTTATTTCCGTAAGATGATCGCTCAGGGCTTCAATTTTGATGATTTCAACACCGATGCCGTGAGGCACTTCATCCCGGAGATGCCGAAGTGCCTTTTCACGGATGATTTCAGCACACAGGATTCTCTCCGGCTGGTCTGTAATCATATCATCAGGAAAATACTGAGGGCCTGCGGGAAGATGTTTCTCCAGGCAGGAAATCAGTTCGTCCACACCGTTCCCTGTTCTTGCGCTGACGGGGATTATTTCTTCATAACCTATTTCAGCAGCCTTGGCGGTGGCTTTCAGTACTTCTTCAGGACTGACAAGATCAATCTTGTTTAGTGCCAGAACAGCCGGCACTTTTTTTTCTTTCATTTCAGCGGCAATGCTGAGATCATTCGCGCTGATATGCGTAACATCAAGAATGACCAGTACAGCATCCATTCCGTCCATTGCTTCCTTTACGGAATGCATCATAAAATCACCGAGACGCGTTCTTGGGTCATGAATTCCAGGCGTATCCAGGAATACAATCTGAAAACCATCCCCGGTCAGCACACCCATAATCCTGTTTCTGGTAGTCTGCGGACGACTTGATACAATAGCGATTTTTTCACCGATCATTCTGTTCATCAGTGAGGATTTGCCGACGTTGGGACGCCCGACAATTGTAACGAAACCTGAATGATACTGCATATTGTTCTGCTTCATATAAATACTCCTGTTCCCATTTACATACTGTCCGGTCCGAAACCTTCCGGAAGAAGGTCCCGCAGGGATTTTTCCTCCGTATGTCCATCCCATGTAACAAGTACCCGGATATCCGGGGCAAACTCGTTCAAAACCTGCCTGCAGGCGCCGCAGGGCCAGGCTTTGGTCCTGGCAGCAATAGCTATTGTATCAAATGACGCGGCGCCTTCGCTGACCGCTTTGAAAACAGCTGTCCTTTCCGCACAGTTTGTGAGTCCGAAAGAAGCGTTCTCGATATTGCATCCGGTAAATATCCTGCCGTCTGTACAATGCAGCGCCGCTCCGACCGGAAAAGACGAATAGGGTGAATAACTGTATTTCATGGCTTCCTTTGCCATATGAAGCAGTTTGCTGTCATCGGATTCGGGCAGATCATCACGGGTAACCGAAGCAGCTTCAAGAATCTTTTCTTCCATGGCCCTCATTCTTTCTTTATCCTTGGGATTAATATGATCATATCCCATCAGATGGCATATTCCGTGAACAAGCAGGTAAACAGCTTCACGGAGCGGTGTATGGCCGTATTCTTCAGCCTGGGAAAAAACATGCGGAACAGAAATAAACAAATCTCCAAGAAAGCAGGATTCCGTCTCGTCATCATACTCCTGTTTCAGCAGGTTTTCGCACTTCCCTGCCGTAATTCCGGCAGGATATGAAACGGACGGAAAAGAAAGCACATCAGTAGCCCTGCCTGTATCTCTGTATTTTTTGTTGATCTCCGCAATGTAATCATCATCACATAGACAGACTGAAATCGAACAGGACAAGGATACACCCTCTTTTATAAGGCAAAGGCTGGCTGCCTGCTGCATTTTATTGAGAATAGATTGATCAAGGGGAACGAGTGTATTCCATTCAATCAGCATTATCAGTCACTCCTTTGTCACCGTCGGAGGAGTTGTCCTGCACCTGATTTTCTGAGTCTGTTTGTTTTTCATTTGTTTCATCTTTATCTGATTTTTCCGGAATTGCAGAATCATCGTCTTCCGTTACAGTCTTGTCATCCGCGGAAGCCTGCGTCTGTGCCGCTTCATTTTTTTCCGCCTGCTTAACAGCAAATGGCTGAACTTTAGGATATTCAACCCGTTCATGATAAACACCCTTCAGGATATCGGAAAACGCTTCACAGATCTGGTCTATATCACGCAGGGAGAGCTGACAGTCGCTCAACTGACCGTCTTCAAGCTTTCCTCGGATCAGGCGTTCGATGAACTGGTCAATGCTTTTCGGTGTCGGATCCTTCATTGAACGGACAGCGGCTTCTATTGAGTCAGCAAGCATAACAATGGAGGCTTCTTTTGTCTGTGGTTTCGGACCGGAATAGCGGAAATCATTGATATCGACGTGTTTACCGTCAGCCATCTGCAATGCTTTATGATAAAAGAACATGACCGGAGTTACACCGTGATGCTGTACAATAATATCGCAGACTTCCGGGGGAATATGTTCTTTCTGTGCAATCAGTGCGCCGTCTTTCGGATGGGATGTCAGGATTGCGGCAGAAACATACGGATCAGTCCTTTCATGCGGATTGGATCCGCGCTGGTTTTCACTGAAATATCCGGGGCGTTTCAGTTTTCCGACATCATGGTAATATGCGCCTGCACGGGCGAGAAGAGCGTTGGCACCGATTTTATCAGCTGCTGCTTCAGCAAGATTTGCAACAATAATTGAATGATGATAGGTTCCGGTTGCTTCCAGCATCAGCCTTTTCATCAGCGGATGATTCGGATTTGTAATCTCAAGAAGACGGCTGGGTGTTGCAAGATGGAAAACACTTTCAAACACCGGCTGCAGTGCAACGGCAAGCACGCCGCTCAGCAGGCTGCCGGCCAGCGCCCAGATGCAGGTGTCAAGCAAATCCAGATTTTCAAGTGAAGTCAGGAGCTTGAAAGCAATAATCATAAAAAGGACAAAAACTGCGGAAATAAACCCAGATACCAGTACGCGTACACGCTGAGGCCTACCCTTCAGGAACCAGATGGTTGCAACACTGCTGATAAGCGTACTGATCATAATCAGCGCCACATCAGCAAAAGTAGTTGAACCGCTGCTGATTGTAATACCGCCGAACAGCAGTGCCAGAGGAACAGAAAGAATGATTCCGGCACGGTATCCTATCAGCACGGTTCCGAGGATAGTGCCAAGCGCAATGGGAATGATATAAAGGCTGGGCAGCAGAGTAGTAAGTGAAGCGAACCCAAAACATATTATCAGAATAATCAGGATGACAGAAAGCTTGCGGATGTCTTTCAGCACATCTTTCATCAGAAGCATCAGCATCATCAGGAGAATGACCATGGAAAGAGCCGTATGTATCAAAGCTCCGATATAGACTGAATAATCATAATTGTTGTCATTAAGCAGACCGAGGCTGTGCAGCATTTCAATCTGTCCGGGAGTAATTATATCCCCTTCCCTGATAATGTTCTGTCCCTGCATATAAGCAACAGGCTCAACGGCTTCCATTGCTTTTTGCCGGGCCTCTTCGGTTGCTTCCTGGTCAATGACCATATTCGGCTTTATACATGTTTCCAGTACAACCGGAACAATATTCTGCATCAGAGATACATCAAGTTTATATCCTACAATCTGTTTGATTGTATCTATTGAATCCTGTTCCAGGCCTTCTGAAATCAGTGCGTTGAGGGAGTTTTCAACAGCGATTGTTACATTGTTGACCATGTCGTCAAAGGATTCCTTATCGACACGGAGCAGTGTTGTTATCTGTGTCCTTTTCAGTTCAATCTTGTTGACCAGTGAATATGCATAGTCAATTTCCGATTCGGAAAACGGCCTGGCCGGCAGATTCCTTCCGTCTTCAATCGGCCGGAGCGTCATGCCGTATTGCTGGATTGTACTCAGTTCCCTGAACACATCCGCAAGATCGGAAAGAACCTCTTCCTTTACGCCCTGCTGGAATATATAGGAAGGCTGGACGGTCTCGGCAGCGGCATTCCTTTTCTCCCGTGTGGCTACAATGTCTTCAACATCTTTTGTCGCGTCAATGGTAACATGGGAGATGGATCCAACACGAAGATCGTATTTTCTAGGTGTACAGACGCAAAGATATATTCCGAGAATAATTACGAAAGCCGCAAAAATCAGGAGCGCACAAATACTTGCCGGAGAATGGATCCAGTCATGTACAAAACGCTTTTTATTTTCGTTTCCCTGATTCTGTATGTTTGTCATGTTTTATTCCTTTCCGTAGGAGTCATCCGCTGTACGTGAAGATTCATAAGCTTCGACGATATGCTGGACCAGTTCATGACGTACAATATCTTTACCCGTCAGCTCAACGATACCGATATCCGGAATGTTCCGCAGCAGACGGACTGCTTCTGCCAGACCTGACTTCTTTCCGGGGGGAAGATCTGTTTGCGTGATATCGCCTGTGACAACAACTTTTGAATGAAAACCCATGCGGGTCAGGAACATTTTCATTTGCTCAGAAGTGGTATTCTGCGCTTCATCCAGGATGATGAAAGCATCGGAAAGTGTACGTCCTCGCATATACGCCAGCGGGGCAACTTCAACAATGCCTCTCTCAATCAGCTTTGTATAGGAATCTGCGCCCATAAAATCGTACATTGCATCATATAACGGCCGGAGATAGGGATCAACTTTCTGTGTGAGATCGCCCGGAAGAAATCCCAGTTTTTCTCCGGCTTCAACAGCCGGACGGGTCAGAATTATCCGTTCTGCTTCTTTGTTTTTCAGCGCCATGACAGCCAGTGCCATTGCAAGGTATGTTTTTCCTGTGCCGGCGGGACCGATGGCAAAAGTAAGGATATTGTTCCGTATTGTATCCACATAAAGCCGCTGACCGACTGTTTTGCATGTTACTTCTTTTCCCCTGTGGGTTACGGCAATAACTTTACGTAGGCTTTCCTCGATCTGGGATGACTTTCCTTCACGTACCATGGCAATGGTATATCGAATACGGATACGGTCAACATTTTCATTTCGCCGGATCATCTCCAGAAGCAGCATAATAACCTGCTGCGCAAGCAATTTATCCTGCTCGGCTCCGGAAATAACCAGGTGGTTGCGTCTTAATGCAACAGAAACATTGCATTCCTGCTCAATCAAAGCGATATTCTGATCATTGAGTCCGAAAAGAGATACATAGGCATCCATCGAATCCGCGGATAATTCGATATCGGTTACTTCAGGCAAATGCAGCAGCTTCCCTTCAAAATAATTAAAGAATTGATATCTCATATGATACTGAATTTATTCTGTTTGTCAAACAATATGGCGCAGGGATAACATTTCGGTTTAAACATAATACCGCAAAAATATGGAGTGTGACAATCCTTCTGAATCTTCGCCTGCTCCCGGACATAAAAGAAAAGACAATAAAAGTACTGAATCATATGGCGTCAGCAGTATTGACACGCTTTATGAATTATGTTAGTATCGCAATAATTTCATACGAATGAAATGCGATGATGGATGATAACCCTTTCAAAGACGCTACAGAGAGCCGTTGGATGCTGCGAAACGGTGCAGAATGAAAGGCAACTGCTTCCGGAGCTGATTCCGTGAACACAATCCTGTCAGTAAGGGAATCCGGTCGCCCCGTAACAGGCTGCGAACTTGTTTGAGTTCAAGAGAGACTCTGATAAAGAGTAAATCGGGTGGTACCGCGGAATATGCTTTTCGTCCCTGAAGCTTTGGCTTCAGGGTTTTATTTTTCCAAAGGAGGAATTATCAGATGAATAAACCGGAACTTGTTACAATCAGCGATTGTTCATTAATGCAGTCGGAGGATCGTTTCGACCTCAGTTTCAGAGAAAAAATTGAATTGTGCCGTCTGATTGATAAGCTTGGGGTGTCCGCAATTGACCTGTGCCGTATTCGTCAGAAAAAGATAGACAGCCTTCTTGTCAAATCCATCTGCTCCGCTGTAAGAAATGCTAAAATCGCTGTTCCGGTTGACCTGCTGGATGATGACTCCGTCAGTATTACATGGGAAGCTCTGAAAGAAGCAAAAAAACCCAAACTTCAGGTTGATGTGCCGGTCAGTTCTGTTCAGATGGAATATCTGCTGCATGTCAAAGCAGACGCAATGATCAGTCGTGTAAAAAAAACAATCAGCGAATGCAGAAAATTTACATCTGATGTTGAATTCATCGCGCGTGATGCCACCAGAAGCGATGCCGCTTTCCTGATCAGTATTCTGTCTGCCGCTATTGATTCAGGAGCCTCATCAGTTACGCTTTGTGATACGGCAGGCGTTATGATGCCCGACGAAATATCCGCATGGCTGGAAGGGCTCAAAAAGGAATTGCCGGATCTGGAAAAAATCACACTTGGTTTCTTCTGCTCAGGCGAACTGAACATGGCCGATGCCTGCGCTGTTTCCTCAATTCGGGCCGGTGTGCGTGAAATCAAGGCTTCCGCATGCTGCGGGAATGCTGTTTCCCTTCCCAATATCATCAGGATACTGAACGTCAGGGGCGGTTCTCTCGGAGTATGCTGCGGGATCGGAATGGAACAGATTCGACGTATTACTGCCCAGGTTGGAATAATCTGCAGTGCAAACGGAAGAAAAAAACTGCCTGCCGAGCAGGAAATCGAAACAGATGGCAATGATATCATCCTTAGCGTTCATGATACTATTGAAGCAGTCATACATGCGGCAGAAAAACTTGGCTATGACCTGAATGCAGAAGATCAGCAGAAAGTATGGAAATGTTTCTGTATAGCTGCAGAAAAGAAGGAACAGATTACGCTAAGAGAACTGGATGCAATTATCGCTGCTGAAGCCATGCAGGTTCCGCCGGCTTATCATGAAATACGTTATGTGATTAACACGGGCAATGAGATCGGCGCAATGTCCAGGATGAAACTGAAATTTCATGACCAGGAAATAGAAGGTCTCGCCTCTGGTGACGGTGCAATAGACGCCGCCTTCAACTCCATTGAGCAGGCAACAGGACGACATTTTGAACTGGATGATTTCCAGATCAGATCAGTTACAGAAGGTCGTGAAGCCATGGGCGAAACTGTTGTCAGACTTCGCTGGGAGGGTAAGCTGTATTCCGGCCGCGGAATATCAACGGATATCGTCGGTGCTGGCATCATGGCTTACATCAATGCCGTCAATAAAATTGTCTATGAGGAGGAAGAGGCATGAATCTTTCTTTTTCAACCAGAGGATGGAATTCTCTCAGCTGGGAGGAACAGATCCGTGATGCTGAGGAAATGGGGTTTCGCGGCATAGAACCATACAATATCCAGGATTTTCCCTCTCTTTCCGGCAGAGGCGGAGCTTTTCACGCATATAGTCAGAATGAAACATTCCGTGATCTGAAAAAAAGAAAACTTGTTATTCCCTGCTTTGACACCAGTATTGATCTTACGGAACCGGTCGGCGATTTCGGTAAAATTGAATACCTGATCAGAACAGCAGCCGCGATGAAAGTTCCTTATGTGGCTTTTTGCGCGCTTCATGATAATGAAAGAAATGTTAACGCCAATCTGAAACCCATTCTTGAAATGGCACGTCAGGAAGAAATTTGCGTTCTTTTGAAAACGGTCGGGATATATGCCGATACGGGAAGGCTCAGATCGCTGATGGACAGCTATGCGTGTGATGAGCTGGCCGCACTTTGGGATATGCACCATCCGTACCGTGATTTCAATGAAATTCCTGATGCGACAATTCGCAATCTTGGCGGATATGTAAAACATGTTCATCTCAGGGATTCAAATGAGGATCATTCTTACAATCTGATCGGCGAAGGAACGCTTCCGATCAGGGAAATGATGCGTGCCCTTTCATCCATTGACTATAACGGTTTCATTTCTTTGGAATGGAAAACTGAATGGATTACGGATATTCCGGACAGGGAAATCATTTTCCCTCATTTTCTCAATTATATGAACCGTTTTGATAATCCCCGGGGAAAGAAAAAAACACTGTATTACAACGAGGACGGAACCGGGAAATATATCTGGAAAAAAGATGAGCTCATTGATTACACTTTCGGGGGTGTTCTTGACAAACTGGTAGAGGAATTCCCTGATCAGTACGCCTTTAAATATACAACACTTGATTATACCAGAACATATTCCGAGTTCCGTGATGATGTTGACCGTTTTGCGCGTGCTCTGATCTCCATGGGTGTCAGAGCCGGATCCAAGGTGGCGATCTGGGCTACCAACGTTCCTGCCTGGTATATTACATTCTGGGCAGCTACCAAAATAGGGGCAGTACTTGTCACTGTCAATACAGCATACAAAATTCATGAGGCTGAATATCTGCTCCGGCAGAGCGATACTCATACGCTTGTTATGATTGAAAGCGCTCTGGACAGTAATTACAGGGCAATAATCAATGAACTGTGCCCTGAAATCTGTGATACGAAAGCCGGAACACCGCTGCACTGCAAAAAACTTCCTTTTCTCCGGAATGTCATTACTGTTGGATATGTTCAGCAGGGATGCCTGACTTTTGAAGAAGCCATGAAACGGGCTGATTCTGTTCCTGCAGAAACTTTGGAATCCATGGCTCAGCGAGTAAAACCGGATGATGTGTGCAATATGCAGTATACATCAGGGACAACCGGCTTTCCCAAAGGCGTTATGCTGACTCACTATAATGTTGTAAATGACGGCAAATGTATCGGCGACCGAATGGGGCTCTCTACAGCTGACCGTATGATGATTCAGGTTCCCATGTTTCATTGCTTCGGCATGGTTCTTGCGATGACAGCGTCAATGACACACGGAACCACGCTCTGCCCGCTCCCCTATTTTTCCGCAAAAAATTCTCTTGCATGTATTAATCAGGAACGGATTACTTGCTTCCATGGCGTTCCGACTATGTTTATCGCTATGTTCAATCATCCTGATTACCGTAAAACAGACTTCTCATATATGCGTACAGGAATCATGGCCGGATCGGGCTGTCCTCCGGAACTGATGAAAAGGGCCGCAAAACCGGACGAGATGAATATGAGGGGAATAGTAAGTGTTTACGGACAAACAGAATCTTCACCCGGAAGCACAATGTCCGCATGGACAGATTCACTGGAGCTGAGAACAGAAACCGTTGGATATTCTTTCCCGCATGTGCAGACAAAAGTCATTGACCCTGAAACCGGTAAGGAACTGCCCGATGGTCAGGACGGCGAGTTCTGTTCCCGGGGATATCATATAATGAAAGGATATTATAAAATGCCTGACGCTACAAGCCAGGCCATAGATGCGGACGGATGGCTTCATTCAGGTGATCTGGCAAGAAGAAATCCTGACGGGACTTATCTGATCACAGGCCGTCTGAAAGATATGATTATCCGCGGCGGTGAGAATATCTATCCTAAAGAGATAGAAGAATTTATTTATACTCATCCGGCTGTTGCGGACGTACAGGTAATTGGTGTGCCGGATGCAAAATACGGAGAAGCTGTAATGGCCTGTATTATTCTGAAAGCCGGCCGGAAGGTTACCGCCGAGGAAATGACTGAATATATAAAATCACACATGGCGCGTCATAAAGTTCCGCAGTACATTGAATTCGTTGATTCATTCCCGATGAATGCCGCAGGAAAAATCCTCAAATATAAAATGCGTGAAGAAGCAGCCGAACGTCTTGGACTTGTCGGAGCTGCAGGAATTGATACAGCCGGCGGTGTTAAAAAGTAAAGAAAAGGGCCTGAAATTTTTCAGGTCCTTTTCTTTAACTGTTTGCAAGCAGCTGCCGCATACTGCCCGGATCTGTCAGCACCCTTGCGCATCCAAGTACGACACAATCCCTTGCTTCCGGTGAAACATGGCATGGTATATTGAGGACATCACCGACAGCTTCGGAAAGACCGTACAGAAGCGATCCGCCGCCTGTAAGCGTGACTCCGCTGTCAAAAATATCAGATGCCAGCTGCGGAGGAGTACGCTCAATGACTGCCTGCAGCGATTCAATCAGATCATTGACCTGATCAATCAGGGCTTCATATATTTCATCAGATTCAATGCTCATGGTCTTGGGTAGTCCTGATAAAAGATTTCTCCCTGTAATATCCATTACAACAGGAGGATCCCTTCTGATCGCGCCGCCAAGTGTAATCTTGATCTGTTCCGCGGTCCTTTCACCGATAAGCATATTGTACTTTTTACGCAGGAACCGGATAATCGCTTCATCAAAATGATCTCCGCCTATATGGACAGTACTGATAACAGATACATTGCTGTTATACAGCACTGCAATATCAGTGCAGCCGGCACTGATGTCCATAACAAGACTGCCGTAAGAACCCATAAAATTCAGCTGGGCGCCGAGCGCTGCAGCCATATTTTTGTCCAGTAGCTGAGTCCTGCGCAGTCCCGTATCAAACATAGAGCTTATGAGCGCCTTTTTTTCCATATCCTTTACACCCGTTGGAACGGACATGACTGCTCTGGGACGTGAAAAAAGCCTTTTTCCGATTACTGAGGAAACAGCGTATTTAATCAACGCGCTTGTCAGTTCAAAATCAATCATTTCACCCTGCGCCAAAGGACGTATTACATTTACGTTGGCAGGAGTGCGGCCGATCATTCTGTGAGCCTCGAGGCCGAAAGCAATAATATTCTGGGTTTCCCTGTCAACGGATACAACAGACGGCTCACGAAAAACTATTCCGCGACCCTTCATATATATAACTATGTTGGAAGTGCCGAGATCAATCGCAATATCGTTCGTCTGCCCCATGATGATTTCCTTTCACCGCAATCATTAATTACCGGAAAATCATATCATTATCAACAAAAAAAAACAATGGTAATGGGTATCCTGACTGCGTTTTCTTGACAATAGGAAATGAACAAAGCATAATATAAACTGGTTATTTTCATGTGTGAGGTGTTGGCTTTGTCCGTCAGGATTTTCTCTGTTACGCCCGGTTCACCGGCTGATAAAGCTGGTATACGGGCTGATGAAAGAATCAAAGCCATCAATGGTGAACCGATTACGGATGAAATTGACTATCAGGCATTGTCACAAACGGGACACCTGACAATCGAGATTGAAAACACCGGTTCGGTAAGAAAAATCAGGGTAAAAAAACAGGAATGGGAACCGCTTGGACTCTGCCTTGATGAAACAGAAGCCATGAAGCCCCGGCATTGCCGGAACCGTTGCCTTTTCTGCTTTGTGGACCAGCTCCCACAGGGTATGCGTCAGACATTGTATGTAAAAGACGATGACTGGCGGCTGAGCCTGATGATGGGTAATTATGTTACACTGACAAATGTTTCAGATGAAGAATTTGAACGTATCCTGATCAGGAAAGCCTCCCCTCTCTATATTTCTGTTCACGCGACAGATCCTGATATCCGCTGCGAAATGCTTCGGAACAAAAAGGCGGGCTCCCTGATGAGCCGGCTGAAGCGGCTGAAAGAAAACGGACTTCAGTTTCACTGTCAGGTTGTCCTGTGTCCGGGAGTCAATGACGGCTCTGTTCTGGATCGAACGATTGAAGATCTGGCTTCATTGTACCCGGCTTCCCAATCCATGGCCATCGTTCCCGTAGGATTGACAAAACACCGTGAAGGACTTGCCTCATTAAAAGGTTTTGATTCGGCGTCAGCAAAACAGTTAATTGAAATTGTCCGCGGATACCAGAATCGTTTCCTCCGGGAAATTGGAACACGTTTTGTATATCCTTCAGATGAGTTTTACTGTATTTGCAATGAGCCGATTCCTGACGAGAAAGAATATGAGGACTATCCCCAGATAGAAAACGGCGTAGGAATGCTGAGACTGCTGGAACAGGAATGTGAGGAAGCATATGAATACCTTTTCGCTGATGGTTTTCCTTCTGCGGAGGGAAAAAGCATTCTGATTCCCACAGGCACATCGGCTCGTCCTTTTATTGAAAAGCTTTGCCGGAAATATGCTCCTTCAGGAACATCCGTTCAGGTAATTGCCGTCAAAAACCGTTTTTTCGGAGAATCAATCACTGTTACGGGGCTGATTGTCGGAAAAGATCTGATTGATGCGCTGAAAGGAATTCCGTGTGATGAGGTTTTGCTATGTGATACCATGCTGAGAGCCAATACTGACAAGTTTCTTGATGAAACGACACTGGATGATGTGAATAAAGCGCTGAACACCCCGGTCAGAGTAGTACAGAATAATGGTGAAGCTCTGATCAGGGCGCTTTGGGGAATGGAGGAAGAAAATGCCTAAACCGCTCGTTGCGATTGTCGGTCGGCCCAATGTGGGAAAATCAACTTTCTTTAACAAAATGGCCGGAAAACGCATCAGTATTGTCGATGATATGCCCGGTGTAACCCGGGACAGGATTACAGCAGACGCCGAATGGTTGGGACGCTCTTTCACAATGATTGACACAGGAGGCATCGACCCTAAAAGCGATGATGTCCTGCTGAGCCAGATGCGTGAACAGGCTTCTGTCGCAATGGAGCTTGCTGATGTCATCTGTTTTTTTGCTGACGCCCGGGACGGCCTTACGGAAGACGATAAGGAAGTCGCCAATATGCTGCGTAAAACCAGCAAACCGGTTCTGCTTGTAGTGAATAAAGTGGACTATCTGGGCCTGAATGATAATCTTTATGAATTTTATGAACTGGGTCTGGGAGATCCAATTGGAATCAGCAGTGTAAATATGCTTGGATTCGGAGATCTTCTTGATCAGATTATTGCTTTGTTGCCTTCTGAAAATTCATCTGATTCCGATGAGGCATCCCCTATTCAGCTTGCAATCGTAGGGCGGCCGAATGTGGGAAAAAGTTCCCTGACTAACCGTCTGCTTGGAGAAAACCGTACAATGGTGTCTGATATCGCAGGCACAACAAGGGACGCTATTGATACGCTTTACACCGCTGAGGACGGAACTGTTTTCAACATTATTGATACGGCCGGCATACGCAGGAAGCGTTCCGTAGAGGATGAAACACTTGAACGCTACAGTGTCCTTCGTTCTATTGCGGCAATTCGCCGGTGTGATGTGGCACTTCTCCTGATTGATGCGAATGACGGGGTAACCGAACAGGATACCAAAATCGCAGGGCTTATCCATGATGAGGGAAAAGCCGTTATCGTGATTGTCAACAAATGGGATATGCTTGATAAGGAAACAGGAACATATGAAAAATACAGAAAGCAGGTACTTGATGACCTGAAATTCATGAGTTATGCGCCTGTAATCTTCATTTCGGCTGCTTCAGGTCAGAGAGTCAGTTCAATTCTTCCCAAAGTAAAGGAAGTTTATGAAACCGCCTGCCGTAGAATAACAACAGGCGTATTGAATGACGTGATTACTGATGCAGTAAATGCACTTCAGCCGCCGATGCAGGGTGGCAAACGGCTAAAAATTTATTATGCAACCCAGGGTGGAGTTCAGCCGCCTTCCTTTGTATTGTTTGTGAATGATGAAAAACTGATGTTTTTCGCCTATGAACGATATCTTGAAAACTTTTTCCGCAAAACATTTATGCTTGAGGGAACACCTATACGTTTTATTCTGCGGGAAAAGAAAAAGGAGGAATAAACCGCGATGCCGCAATGGTTGTCAATACTTTTCACATGTATTATAGGTTATATGCTTGGTTCCCTTTCCGGAGGCATCATTACTTCCAGACTTGCTAACGGGCCGGATCTTTACACTGTTGGAAGCAAAAGCACCGGAGCAAGCAATGTACAGCGTACAATGGGCTGGAAATACGGAATTATTACCTTTCTTTTTGATGCGGTCAAAGGGCTTCTGACGTGCCTGATTGCCCGGCTGATTACCGGGAGCCATATGGTATCTCTGCTTGCCGGACTGTGCTGTGTAATCGGCCATAACTGGCCTGTTTTCTTCCGCTTTCGCGGCGGAAAAGGAGTTGCCACTACCGGAGCGGTTATGCTGTACTGTTTTCCGTTGCCTGCGCTGATCTGTATTGCGATCACAATTGCGGTCATTGCACTGTTCAGATACATTTCTGTAGGAAGTATGCTTCTGGTGACTGCATATTTTATTATGTCCTTTTTCTTCAGCGGCGGAAATACGTGCATTATCATCTGGGCTGCAGTTTTGATGGTGATGTGTATTTTCAGGCACCATGCCAACATTGGCAGACTCATCCACGGAACAGAAAACAAGCTTGGAAACAGGGTCAGATAAATGGAGGATATCATGAGCAATGATATGAACCTTATCAGGAATTTCTGCATTGTCGCTCATATTGACCACGGAAAAAGTACCCTTGCAGACAGAATTCTGGAAAAAACCGGTGTTTTTGAAAAGCGTGAAATGGTTGAACAGATATTGGACAGTATGGAACTGGAACGGGAACGCGGCATTACCATCAAAAGCAAAGCTGTTCATATGTCTTATCACGCAAAAGACGGAAATGATTATATTCTTAACCTGATTGATACACCTGGTCATGTTGATTTTACCTATGAAGTCAGCCGTGCCCTCGCTGCCTGCGAGGGGGCGCTCCTCGTTGTTGATGCCACGCAGGGCATCGAAGCTCAGACTCTTGCGAATGTCTATATGGCCCTGGAACATAATCTGGAAACGATACCTGTTATCAATAAGGTGGATCTGCCATCTGCCAGACCGGAAGAAGTCAGGCAGGAAATTGAAGATGTCATTGGTCTTGACGCCAGTTATGCACCGTGTATTTCAGCTAAAACCGGATTAAATGTGGAAGATGTGCTTGAGGCAATTGTGAACCATATTCCGCCGCCTTCCGGAGATCCGGAAGCAAAGCTGAAAGCGCTGATTTTTGATGCGTATTATGACAACTATCGCGGTGCAATCTGTTTCATCAGAGTAATGGACGGAACCATTCGTCCCGGTATGAGGATGCGGCTGATGTCAACCGGAAGTGAATTTGACGTGGTTGAGGTCGGTACATTTGACCCGGGATACAGACCCTGTGACGAACTGAAAGCCGGCGATGTTGGATATGTTTCCGCATCCATCAAGGATGTGAGAGACACCCGTGTGGGCGATACTGTTACAGATGCTGCCGCTCCTGCGGATGATCCGCTTCCCGGATATCGTCATGTGACCCCCATGGTTTACTGCGGTATTTATCCTGCTGACGGGGCTGATTACCCTGCCCTGAAAGACGCGCTGGAAAAGCTCAGGATGAATGATGCTTCCCTTTCCTTTGAGCCGGAAACGTCAGTTGCCCTGGGCTATGGTTTCCGATGCGGTTTTCTCGGGCTGCTGCATATGGATATCATGACAACACGTTTGGAACGTGAATTTGATCTTAATCTTGTTACAACTGCACCGAGTGTTATTTATCGGGTTACTAAAACAAACGGGACTGTATTGATGATTGATAACCCGACAAATCTTCCTTCTGTTGCTGAAATAGCATCCATGGAAGAGCCTTTTGTTCATGCGACAATTTATTCTCCGCAGGAATATGTCGGGACACTGATGGAACTTTGTCAGGATAAACGCGGCGTGTTTATTGATATGCAGTATGAAGGAAACCGTGTCAAACTGAATTATGATATGCCGCTGAATGAAATAATATTTGACTTTTTTGATCAGATTAAAAGCCGAAGCCGCGGATATGCGTCATTTGATTATGAGCTGAAGGATTACCGTCCCAGTGACCTTGTAAAACTTGATATTCTGCTGAACGGGGATATCTGTGATGCTTTCTCGATTATTGTGCACAGGGATAAAGCTTATGCCCGCGGCAGGGGAATCGCGGAAAAACTGAAAGATGTGATTCCTCGTCAAATGTTCGAAATACCAATTCAGGCCGCAATCGGAGGCAAGGTGATCGCAAGGGAGACAGTCAAGGCCATGCGCAAGGATGTACTTGCAAAGTGTTATGGCGGAGACATTACCCGTAAGAAGAAACTGCTTGAAAAACAAAAAGAAGGAAAAAAGAGAATGCGTCAGTTTGGCACGGTTCAGGTTCCCAGTGAAGCATTTCTTGCTGTTCTGAAGATGGACTGATAATATGGATGCGAGTGATTTTCTTCCTGAAAGCATTGCTACTGCTGCATTTTTCACCGGTCACAGGATTATTTCGGAAAATATGAAAGAGCGGGTTTCATCCTCTGTTTATCAATGCCTTCTGGATGCATACGATGCCGGATACAGAAAGTTTTATTGCGGTTGCGCACTTGGATTTGATACGCTTGCCGCTTTCCAGACAGTCAGGCTCCGTCGGCGTTATCCGGATGTTATCCTTTCATTGGCCATTCCTTGTGAAGATCAGTCCTCCGGATGGAAAGAAAAGGACAGGGATATATATCGCCGTGTTCTTGAATTGGCTGACGAAAAAACCGTTCTTTCTCCTTTCTATTATAAGGGTGTGATGCTTTCACGGAACCGATATATGGCCGACCGTTCCTCACTGTGCATTTGTTACCTTGTCCGGATGAGCGGAGGAACTGCTTCAACTGTTCGTTACGCATTGACCCATGATCGGATAAGGATTATTAATCTTGCTGTCGGTACGGATAATCATTCCTGCTTGCTGAGGGAAAAAAAATGGAACTGTACGTTCACATCCCCTTCTGTGTCAGAAAATGCCGTTATTGCTCCTTTACGTCTTATGCCGCAAAGGAAAATGACTATGCGGAATACATCGCCTTACTTCTGAAGGAAGCGGAAAAAAGAGCCGCGGAAATAGCCGAACCGCTGCATACAGTTTATATCGGAGGCGGAACGCCTTCCCTTCTCCCGCCCGAACTGCTGAAAAGATTGTTGGACGGCCTGAAGAAAATCTTTGGTTTTGATCAGGTTACAGAATTTACTTCTGAAGCGAACCCGGGAACAATTAATGATAAATGGCTTCAGAGCGCGGTTTCATGCGGAATTAACCGTCTTTCCATCGGTATGCAGGCATATCAGGATGATTTGCTGAAAGTGCTGGGACGGATTCATCGATATGATGATGTGCGTTCATCTGTGATTTCAGCCAGGCATGCGGGAATCTGCAACATTAATCTTGATCTGATCTTTGGTCTTCCGGGGCAGAAATTAAGAGACTGGCGCGAAACACTTGATGCGGCACTTGACCTGGCTCCGGATCATATCAGTGCTTACGGCCTTATTCCCGAAGAAGGAACTCCCATCTGGGATGATCTTCACAGCGGGCGCCTGAATCTTCCCGAATCTGAAGAAGAACGTGAAATGTATGAATTGGCAGTCAGCAAACTTGGAGCTTACGGACTCAGGCAGTACGAAATTTCAAACTTTGCCAGACCCGGATATGAATGCCTGCACAATATCGGATATTGGACACAGATACCCTATACCGGTCTCGGTCTGTCAGCCGCTTCAATGTATAATATTCAAATCCGCAGGGAAGGTATGACTTATTCTCGCAGAGCAAATCCATCCGGCTTGGATCAGTACATTGAAATGATATGTTCCGGCAGGATATATGCAGGATCTGAAGAAATTTCAGAAGCGGAAGCACGTTTTGAAACCATGATGCTTGGGCTGAGAATGAATGAAGGCGTCAGTGAGGATTCTTTTTACCGGATGCATGGCATTTCCTTGGATTCTTGTTATGGAATAAAACTGTCTTTTTTTGAGAAAAACGGCTTGATGTATCATGAAAACGGGCGGTGGAAACTGACCCCCAGAGGATTTGATATACAGAACAGTATCCTTGTTGAACTGATGGACGCATAATTCAGTTCAGTGCGATTGTATGCCCGTCTTCAGAAAAAAATGTCAAAGCATATTGTTCGATCACGGAAAGATCATGATGCTGTTCCGGATCCCGGTGCAATTCCTGTACACATTTTGATACTTCGTCCAGAAGCTGTACATCAGCAAAAAGCAGGTTGTTCCCGGCTTCCCCTGACTGACGGGTGCCGATAAGATCACCTGGCCCCCTGATTTCAAGATCTTTCTGTGCGATCACAAAACCATCGTTGGTGGAACAGAATACCCTGAGCTTTTCGGAAGGTTCAGAAAAGAGAAAGCACCAGCTTTCATCTGATCCGCGCCCGACTCTTCCACGCAGCTGATGCAGCTGACTCAGTCCGTACCGTTCCGCGTTTTCAATAATCATAATCGTCGCATTCGGATTGTTTACCCCGACTTCAATCACTGTGGTTGAGACGAGGACATCATACAGGCCGCTTGAAAAATCATGCAGCACACGATTTTTTTCATCCGGTTTCTGTCCTCCCCATGTGAGTCCGATTCGCAGCCCTGACAGTTCATTATTTTTCAGGCTGTTGTATAATTCCTTTGCACTTCGCAGTTCATGATTGTCATCATCCTCCTCTACAAGCGGACACACAATATATGCCTGTTTGCCCTTCGCGATTTCATTCCGAAGGAATAAATACATATCATTGCGCTTGCTTTCCGGTACAAGGCGTGTTTTTACAGGAATTCTTCCGCTGGGTAATTCATCTATGACTGACAGGTCAAGATCTCCGTACAGAATCAGCGCAAGTGTTCTCGGTATGGGTGTTGCTGACATGACAAGTACATGAGGAACATGTGCTGTAGTTTTTCCCTTGAGCTGAAGATTGCTTCGCTGGTTAACACCGAACCTGTGCTGTTCATCTGTGATAACAAGCCCCAGTCTGCCGTATTCCACATCTTTGCTGATCAGTGCATGCGTCCCGAATACAGCTTGGCATTTACCGCTTTTTAATTCCTGAAGAATCTGACGTCTTTCAGCAGTGCGTGTGCTCCCGGTAAGCAAACGGCAGTGAACTCCCATTGGATTCAATATTTTCATCGCGTTTTCATAATGCTGTGCAGCCAGGATTTCAGTCGGAGCCATCATTGAGGTCTGATAACCCGAAATATAGGCAAGCCAGACAGCGCCGAAAGCAACAGCTGTTTTACCGCTGCCTACATCCCCC
>JAEEGL016352272.1_pt1 | contig 52313 bp, 48 predicted proteins | sample 9134231 | NCBI WGS metagenome assembly JAEEGL01 (sample SAMN16246548, study PRJNA631951) | gut metagenome | biome: gut microbiome; feature: rumen; material: fiber-attached | host: Bos | place: Iran: Karaj | collected 2018-10
ACTTTTCAATGTCCTTGAAAGTAAGCTCATCTTTCTTTAAAATAGTGTTCATACAGCAATTCTCCTATGTGTTTTTCTGGACAATTAACATCATAATTGAATTGTTGTATTCAGGGAAGGGGATTATCTCCTTCCCTGTTAATTTTTTAAATTTGCCAATAATTATTTTACTCTAACCGGAAAGTGACAGGCACCGATTCCGCAGGCCCCCTGCATTTATTCTTCGGTAATCATCTTTACCGGCTCGAGTTTCTTGATTCTGTTTCCGTTCGTCCAGGAAACCAGCATCGCTACACCGACAATTACAATCACTACGCTGATATATGCTACAGGCGATAAGGAGAATGCCACTTTCCGGAATCCGAAAATCGTAAACATTAAGAGCATCACTTTCCCGCCGAAGAATGTAACAAGAATGAGTCCCAGCACGATTCCGATTAAGATTGCGGGAATGTTCGAAAGCATAACCTGCGATATTAACTGGTTTGAAGTAAAGCCCAATGCCTTGTTGACACCTAAATTTCTCCATTCCTTGGTAATCCTGGTCCGGATTAAAAGTGCTTCCGCCAAAGCTACAATGAGGGCCGTAACCAGCATAATGATGATCATGATGGAAGCCATGGATGTTTTTAACATCGTGAAAAGTCCGCCGGTGGATGCTAACTCATCCGTAATTTCCACATCCGGATAAACATCCTTAAATTCCTTTTCCAGATCTTCGAAAGTATAGCCCGGTTTTAGCTTCACATATATGCCAAATTCCTTCGGCATCCTTGCTATCCGCTCATACCCTTCCAAAGTCATATAACTCATCATACCCATGTTATTAAAGGTCTGCATGATTCCGGTAACGAAGTAGGAAGCTTCCTCTTCTCCGTTTTTTACAATAATGGTATCGCCGACTTTCTTTCCTAAATTTGTTGCCGCACTTGATCCGAGCGCCAGCTCGTTTTCATAAACCGGCCAGCGTCCTTCCACCATCATTTCCGGACGCATTAAGGAAGTATCCGATATGCATCTGGTTGTGATATTTTTGGTTTTCTTTCCGTTTACGTAATCGAAGGAAAACCAGTATTCATGATGAATTTGATTCACGCATTCAAAACCTTTCACCGTCTCCTCCATATTCAGATCACCGGAGAAGTCTGCATCATTGAGATCAAGGCCCGAAATCCGAAGAAGGGCATCCACATCTTTTCCCATGTTCTCATAGATTCCGAATCCCATCGCAGCAGAGAATGCCAAAACTGCCATAATGGCGATGACTCCGATCTGACTTCTGAATTTTCCGAAGGTTTCCTTCATTGCCAGCGTCAGCGAAATCGGCAGGGATGTCTTGTCAAAAGGAAATACGTTTTTCTTATAGTTATGCGTATTGATTCCGCCTCGAAGCGCATCCAGAACGCTGGTTTTCTTATACTGTCTTCCGAGGAAGAGTGCAAAAATCGAAATAATGAAACAGATTCCGACAACCGTTCCGATGGCAACTGCCACATCCGGTCCCTGATTCCAGGAAAGTCCCAACAAGAACAGCATGATGAATCCGATTTTTCCCTGGATCAAAGCTCCAACCGCCACTCCGAGAAAACTTCCCGCAAAGGATACGAGCAGAAGCTGCAAAAGTAAAATAATCATCATTTCCTTTACGGTATATCCTCCTGCTTCCATGATTCCGGTATTTTTCATATTGTCCATGATAAAATTTTTCACGGAAAAATCGATAACCACAAGCGCAATCGTTAAAATAATCAGCGCGAATACCAGAATAATTGCAATAAACAGGAAGGGAAGAATCATACCCGCCGTCATCATTAAATCCGACGGAAAACAGTTCATTAAATCCATCACAAAATCCGGATGCAGTGACTGATAGGACTGAACCCAGAGATTGTATTCCGCAAAAATCGCATCCGCCTCGTCTCCCATGGAAACATTGTTCTTTACGGCCACATCCGACATCTTCATTTTAACCATCAGACAGCGCGTTATGAATCCATCGTTCTCGAATTCAATTTCGTTGTACATTTTATCGGAAATGTAGCACTCGTATGTTCCCATGTTCATCGGGGAAGACCAGATATAATCTTCGTTAAATCCGGCAATTCTGAATTCGTAAATATTATCACCGATTTTCAGTTCGAAAAGATCCCCGATTTTATAACTTGTGGAAAGGCTGATTGGAAGAACGATATCCTTTCCGGAAAAAGATGAAGTATCGATGCTGGGCGTCTGAAGGCTTACTTCTTCGTCATAGCAGGCCAGCGCAAAAGGATATTCCGACCATTTGGACGTGCCTTTTTTACGATACTTGCCCATACCGTTTAAGAACTTGTTTTCTTCATAGTCCGTTACGTTTTCATCACCCTGGATAATTTCTCTTAACTTGAAGGTATTAACCTCATCCGATCCCTTCAGAAAAATGATATCCGTTCCGTTGATGACTTCCTTGTTGGTATTGCATACGCGAAAGGTACCGACTAAAAGATTCAAACAGATAAAAATCATGAATGCAGAGAGAAAGGTCATGATAAAAAATGTGATCATGTCACCCTTCTGCTTCTTCATATTGTTTTTTGCGATAAAGAAATAACGATACATTTTACCACCCCATGTTCTGAAGGAATGTCTTAAGTCTGTAGTGTCTGTCTTTTGCTTCTTCGATGTCCGGATTACTCTCGTCCTTGTAATCGCCTTTGTATTCGCCAAGCACGATTTCATCACAGATTACACCGTCGGCAAGATAGATGATTCTCGATCCGCGCTCCGCTGCCTTGAAGGTATGTGTAACCATGACGATGCTCTGTCCGGAGTCATTCAGTTCCGAAAGAATATCAAGCACGTTGTCCGTATTCTGTGAGTTCAATGCACCGGTAGGCTCATCTGCAAAAAGTACTTCCGGCTCATTGATTACGCCACGGACCACGGCAACTCTCTGCTGCTGTCCGCCGGAAAGCTGTGCCGGGAATTTTCTCCAGTCCTGTGCGGTCATATCCACTTTCGAAAGAAGTGTTTCCGCTCTGTGTGTCAAAGCCCTGCGGTCGGTATTTTTCAAAAGTCCGCAAACCAGGATATTGTCAAGCGCGCTCATGGAATCGTTTAAATAATTCTGCTGGAAAACGAATCCGACATGATCGCGGCGGAATCTGGCAAGCTTGTCATTGCTGAATTTGGAAATTTCAATTCCCGCGCCGCCGTTTGCAATCGCATCCTTATGATCTTCATCGTCGCTGACATAGTAGGTGATGGTTCCGAGGGAAGGACGATCCATCCCGGAAAGAGCGTATAAAAGTGTACTCTTTCCGGATCCGGAGTTACCCATGATTACGGTAAAATCGCCCTTATAGACGGAGAGATTTAGATTTTTCAAAACGTGCTGCTGCACCGATTCGTTCGAAAATGTTTTAGACAGATCTCTTGCTGTTAAAATTACGCTTTTGGAGTCCATACTTGCCTTCCTTTTTCATACTTTTTTCATGATGACAGGCACCGCTTCCGGTACCTGCCTCTCTTAATTCGTTCCTATTATCTGCTCTTTACATCCATGCCTTCTTTGATTTCGGCATCATCGTTCCAGATTACTACATCGCCTTCGTTCAGTCCGGATGTAATTTCAATCATATCATCATTTTTCACGCCTGTCTCTACGGATTTCTTTACGGCTTTCTTGTCTTTTTCAACGAATACGTAGGTTCCGTCTTCTTCTTCAACCGCTGCGTTTTTAGGAATGCAGATGGTATCTTCGGCTGCGGCTACGCTTACTTTGGATTTTACATCAAGTCCTAAGATAATGCTGTCATCCGGCTGATCCAGTCTTACTTCCACGCCGACACCGGGAGTTGAACCGTTGTCAGCTCCTGCGATTTTCTCAATGCGGGTTACGGTTCCTGCATAATCGGTGTTGCCGATTTTGGTCGATACGATCTGGCCTTCCTTAATGCTTAAAATGTCATACTTGTTTACGCTGCATTTTACAATGATGTCATCGGAGGAAGCTACGGTTACAAGGCTCATTCCGCGGGCGATTTCAGCGCCTTCTTCTACATTGATTGCGGTGATGATTCCGTCATATTCCGCGCGGATTCCGTTTTTGGCAAGTTCTAAGTTCTTTAATGTTTCTTCGGTGGTAAGTTCGCACTGTGCCTTTGCTGCTTCCATCTGCTCTTTCTGACCGGAGGTAAGACGTGCGGTATTGGTTGCTGCTTTCTGGCTTACCATTTCCTGCTTGTATTCTTTAAATCCCGCTAAATCTGCGTTAAGCTGTGCGATTTCTTCCTGAAGACGGATGATGTCGCTGTTTGCGTACTGTGCATATGCGTTGTTTTCTGCGTCTTTCTGAAGATCCTTAACTTCACCCGCGGCACTCGCATCACCGGATTTGTCAATAAGGGCAATCTGAATCTTGGCTCCGTCACCGGCAAGTTTTGCCTTGCGCTCGGTCAGTTCGTGTTCTTTCGCAAGAATGGCTGCCTCAGTATCCGCGATCTGCTGGTTCAAAACGCCTAAGTTAATATTTGCTTCGTTATATAATGCCTGTGTTCTGTTTCCCATCTCGATGGTGTTGTTGTAACTTCCTTCGCTTGCCTGTGCTTCATACTCGGCAAGGGATTTTAAATAATCAATTCTGTCCTCGTCGAAAGAGATGAGCAAATCGCCCTTCTTTACGGCGTCACCGACTTTAACATGAACCTTGGCAACTTTGGCATCAACTGCGGCATACATTGTATTGTTGATTTCCGACTGAACGGTTCCGTTCAGCTCGATTTCCTGACCGATGCTGTCCTTGCTTACCGTGAAAGAACTAACCTTTGTTGCGGCATTGACATACAATGTAACTCCGGTCACTACCAGTGCGCTTACTGCGGTTGCTCCTGCGATAATGGCTGCTGCTCTTTTCTTGTTTTTCATGTTGCACCTCTTTCTTTTGAATTCTATCTTCAGCATTTCGATTTAACTTTTCCCCGCAAAAGAAAAACTTCCGTATGTCTCTTGCTGATACTAATGTATCGCATTTCCATACGGAAGTCTTAATCTGCTTCTTGTGCAATTCTTAATTAATCCTTAATTCTTAAAATTAATTTTTAATAACCGTTTGATATCCTCTGTCTGTATAAATCGAAAGTATACTATAACCTGCTTAACTCCTTCTTCAAAAATTCATAGCGCTCCTTCTTCTCCTGCCTCGAAAAATGAACATCACGCGACTGAACCGGATTATCACTGTAGTCTAGCACCTCATCCCCGAACTGTTCCGACGTTAAATCGAATTTATAATCTCCGACTACATTATAACAATGATAATTCCCGCCGGATCTTAAAATGCCGTATACTTCACCACCGAATAAATCCTGCACCAGGAATGCCGTAATGGAACACTGTCCGAGCGTGGGATTCTCCGGCGACCATTGTTCCCGCATACGCGGAGCGCAGGTATCGGCACACCAGATCTTTAATAATTCATTATATAAATCAAGCGGTGTTTTTATTCCCGGATATTCCGCGGCAACCTCCGGAAGCAGCATGCTCCCGCCGGTATATTTTTCAAACTGTTCTCTGCCGTAGAAATTTCCACTCATGATTTATCTCCTTCGCGATGACACAAAGGGATGGGGTTTTTGTTTCATTTTCATGACATAAAAACCCCGTCCCTATATGCGCTTACATTATCCCGCCGCATTCCGGACAGAACTTGCCGGTTACGCCGCTCCAGCCGCAGGTCGGACAGGTTTTCGCCCCTTCGTTTTTCTTTACGATATTCGTGCGTCGTTCCGTTAGTTTCTTATCCTTCGGCCATGCCACACTGTATGCGACATTTAAAACAATTTCCTTTTTGGATTCCGCCGAAAGTTCCCAGCAAAGTTCGCCGGATTCTTCGTTCAAAACCGCTTTGGAAAGTTCGGAAGTCTCAACAACAATCGTTTTTTCCGTGGAAACCGGAATCTGATCTAATATTTTTACATTTACGGCTTCGGAAGAATTGTTCATCAGACTGATTCTGAAAGCATACTGCGTCTTCTTCTGGTTTTTGATAAGCGCCTCCTGCGTTTTCCTCGGCATTTCGCTCCGGCGCACGGTAATCCGTTCGTCATTTCCCAAAGAAAGGTTAAAGATATCGGTTTCGGAATTCGAATCCACATAAAAATCTCCGGCCAGCGTATCCTTTAAATAAACAGATGCTTTTGCGGGCGGCAGCGGCCAGTCTGCGGCTGCGATTTCCGCTGTCATATAGCATTTATCGGAAAGTCTCGGAATGCAAAGAACATGATACTTTGCATCCACGCTGAAATTCCTTAAATCCGCAAGGTTTCCGGAGGTATCGCTTAAAATATCCCTTAAATCCGGAAGTTCAAATGCGGTCATGCTGTCCTCTTCCGATACGACTGCTTCTGCGGTCTGAAGAGCATTCATCTGCTTCATGGCATCCATGCTCATCATTGCCATCGGAGCCGCTGATGCCGACATGGCGTTTGCGGATGCCCCCGCCATATTCGCTGCTGCCATTCCCATAAATCCCATCATCGGTCCTCCCATCATCGGTGACGATGCGGGAACCGGTGCCGGTTCATAGAAGGATAACTGTAACGACTTAAGGTCCGGAATCGTATCCGTAGCTGCCGGATTTCCGGAAAACAATGTCACTTTTACCTGCTTCCAGTCTTCCTTTGAGGACTGATGGATGGCAGCCTTCATAATGACGGAAAGCGGTTCGTTGGTACCGTTAAACCGGACTTCATATTTCGGTGCCCAGCTTGCGTATGTTTCCTTATATTCTAAAAGGAACGGAACCTCCCCGGCATTTTCCGTAACCAGTTCCGCCATGATAAGCGGCTTGGCTTCTTCCTTTTCCGCTTCTTTTAATTCTTTGGCTAAAAGATCCTGTACCTTCGTTAATTCCTTTACTTCTTCATGAATTTTATCGAGTTCTCCGGGAAGCTTCTTCATGTATTCTTCCTGCGCTTCTAACGATACTTCCGTGCGTACGGTAAAATTCGCATTCGTTTTCTGAAGTTCTTCCATAAAGTTACAGGTGTTGATGCGATAGGAAAGGTCTGCGATTTTTGCACGGATTTTATCCGACTCCTTTTCCTCTCCCACATCCAGATCATCGGTAAGATTCACAAGCTGCATATTAATTGCTTTTACCGTCGGCGGAAATTTCAACCGGAACGATCCCGTCACGGCCGATTCCGTCATGCCGGCAATATAAACAAGATTTCTGCCGGTTTCCAGCTTTGCGACTCCCGTACGGATTACCATCGCATTGTTTCTGTAAATCGATACTTCCTTCACTTCCGTTTTTGTAATCATTTTTCTTCCCCCCATTTTTCTTTTTAACCGAGTATCCGAACTTCCCCAGATATTCTCCGAGTCCGTAGTATTCGCCGTGATTGTAAGCCAGTAATTTCGCTTTCGCCAGGTCGAATTTACCGTTCCCGTCTAAATATTTGTCATCCACGTCAGTACTTAATACTTCGGCAAGAAACATATCATGGCTTCCGAGTTCCAGAACCTGTGTTACCTTACACTCTAAGTTTACCGGACTTTCCGCAATTCCCGGTGCCTTTATAAACCGGGACGGCGATTTCGTCAGTTTCAGTTTTCCGTCAAATTCATTCTCACCGAATCCGAACTTGTCGATATTTTTCCCGGATTTGACGCCCATGTAATCGGTCACAAAAGCCATGTATTCCGTCGTCAGATTGATAACAAACTCACCCGTACGTTTTATAATATCATGAGAAAAACGCTCTTTCCGGATCGATACGCTGACCATAACCGGGTCGGAACAAACCGTGCCCGTCCACGCCGCCGTCATGACATTCGCATTCCCCTCTTCATCCGCACAGCTGATTAACACCGCCGGCAACGGGTATAACATGTTCGATGGTTTCCAGAACTGTCTTGCCATAACTGCCTCCGCTTATTTGCGTCCCTTGGTCTTAATCTCCTCCGTCACAATCTTCACGAACTCGTCAAACTTCACGGTTGTCGTCTCCTTCTCACCATGCAGACGGTACGAAATCTCACCTGCTTCGGCTTCGTTCTTTCCGACTACCACGATGTAAGGAACCTTCTGAATCTGCGCCTCACGCATCTTGTAGCCAAATTTCTCGCTTCTGTCATCCATATCGACTCTGACATCCGCGTCAAAAAGCGCATCATAGACTTTCATTGCGTAAGCATTGAGTTCCTCGTCGTCATTTTTAATCGGCAGAACCTTAACCTGAACGGGAGCCAGCCAGGTCGGCAGATTACCCTTGGTTTCCTCAAGAATGTATGCCATGAAACGGTCGATGGAACCTAAGATCGCACGGTGCAGAACAACCGGTGTCTTCTTCGAACCGTCATCATCGATGTAAGTAAGCTCAAACTTCGCCGGCAGACAGAAGTCCAGCTGGCAGGTCGAAAGCGTAATCTCCGCACCGACTGCAGGCTTTACGTTTACGTCAAGCTTCGGTCCGTAGAATGCCGCCTCTCCGATTTCCTCGGTATACTCGATTCCGATTTCGTTTAATGTCTGGCGAAGCGCTTCCTCTGCGGTATTCCACATCTCGTCATCGGGATGGTACTTCTTCGTATCGGCCGGATCACGTAGCGAAAGAACGCATCTGTAATCGGTAATTCCGAAGTCTTCATAGGTCGTAAAAATTAAATCACAGACATTCTTAACCTCATCCTTAATCTGATCCGGAGTTACAAAAATATGCGAATCGTTCTGGCAGAAATGACGTCCTCTCTCGATTCCCTTCAATGTTCCCGATGATTCAAAACGGAAGTCATGCGCAATTTCCGCCAGACGGATCGGCAGTTCCTTATAGGAATGAGGACGGTTTGCATATATTCTCATATGATGCGGGCAGTTCATCGGACGAAGCACGAAATTCTCACCCTCTACTTCCATTGCCGGGAACATATTCTCCTTATAATGATCCCAGTGTCCGGAAGTCTTGTATAAATCAACGGTTCCGACACAGGGTGTAAGCACATGCTGATAGCCGAGCTTCTGCTCTTTCGTACGGATGTAGTTCTCCAGCTCCTGCCAGATAATATAGCCGTTCGGCAAAAACATCGGAAGGCCGCGGCCTACTAAATCGTCGGACATGAAAAGCTGCATGTCCTTTCCGATTTTTCTGTGGTCTCTTTCCTTTGCCTCTTCAAGCAGTTTTAAGTGCTCTTCCAACTCCTCCGGCGTCGGGAAACATACGCCGTATACTCGGTTTAACATCTGCTTTGTAGCATCACCCTTAAAATAAGCACCGGAATGCTTAACAAGCTTAAAGTTACGGCAAAGCTTAACATTATCTACGTGAGGTCCGCGGCATAAATCGGTAAAATCGCCCTGATCATAGCAGGTGATTGTTCCGTCTTCCATACCGGAAATTAAATCCATTTTGTACGGATCATCCTTGAACATTTCCATTGCTTCCGCTTTGGTAATCTCACGACGGTAAATCTTCACGCCGGTCTTTGCCACTTTCTTCATTTCCTTTTCGATGGCTTCCACATCCTCATCGGTCAGCATCTTATCGCCCAAATCCATATCATAGTAAAATCCCTCTTCCACCACGGGACCTACCCAGAATTTCGCATTCGGATACAGATGCTTTACCGCCTGTGCCATCATATGTGCACAGGAGTGGTTCAGCGTATTTAAGCTCTCGTCTTCTTTAAAATTAACCATTATTTTTTCCTCCTTAAAAATAAAAAGCCCTTGATTTGCGCATCAAACGCACAATCAAGGGTGTAGTTTCTACACGGTTCCACCTTGTTTTTCACTCATCCTGCCTGTAACGGGGCGATCCGGAGACAGTTCACCTTTCGGCTTCTCTGTTCAGCTCGGGAGTGGTTTTCCCGTAACCTCGACCGGACACCTTCCAGCATATGGCATCCTCTCTGCGGATCTCCCGCTACGGTACTCTTTCCGTCATTGCTTTTCCACTGCCTATCCTACCACAAATCCCCCCTCTTCGCAAGTCCTTCCGCCTTTTTCCGTGTTGATTATTCCGCACCGATACAGTATATTATTTCCATACTCAGACCAAGCATCTGCACGGGAGGAACACATGCACTGGATTGCGGAAAACATTGGAACCATCATAGCGGGCGCGGCGGTAGCCGCGGTTATTGCGCTGGCGGTTTTTATAACTGTGCGAAGGAGAAAGACAGACGGTTGTTCCTGCGGCTGTGATGGCTGTGCAAATGCCGCAAACTGCGGACTGAAACAAAAGAACAGTGAAAACAAAAATGATGAACAAAAAAACGGCCGGTCGGAATAATCCAACCGGTCGGTATATTTTTGTCATATGGGAATCATTCCTCTTCCCTTTTAGGACCGTCTTATAAGTCAAGTTCCTTCCGGTCAAAGTAAATAATCGTTCCCGCCAGAACAAGGCCGATATAAATGACTACACATAGTATCGTCCAGAAGATTCCTTCCGGAACAAGTCCGAGAATGAAATTCGTATGGGCATAGCCGAACATTCCGTCCATGAAATAGCGGTCAAGATGTAAAACACGTATCGCCGGGGATGCTGACATCATCTGAAGTCCAACGGGAAGAATCTGCAGAATAAGAAGCGCAAAAATTCCCATCGCCATATTATTTGTTAAATAAAGTACCAGCGCCGCAATCGTAACGCTTGCAATTGTTTTTAACGCCCCGAATAAGATGCCGAAAAGGACAAAGGATGCATATTCCCCGGTAAGCGGCCGATGGAAAAGTGAAAAAAGCAGAAACAAAACCGGAACCAGCACCACATAAAAGATCGAGGACAGTATCACGCTGTCTATAAACTTCGAAAGAACAATCTTCTTACGTGACATTCCGTATCCGATCATCTGGGTCATGCTCATGGACTTGAAATCATCCACAAAAAGCGCCAGGAAAATCACGATGGATATAGCCAGTTTTAAAGAATCCATCACGGTATTGATGGAAGCGAGTGCCGCATTTTTCTGCTGTGCAAACATTCCCAGCTGGGGAATAATCTTTGAAAGAAACTCAACAGCCAGCATGGAAATCATGGTCGATAAACCAAACAGCAAAGCGATTAGCGGAATAATCCAGAATATCTGTTTCCGGAAAACCCTGCGCAAATCCGCACGAATCATATTTCTCATAAATCCAGCTCCTTTCTTTTAAAGAAAAGACTACCGATTACAATAAACGCTGTAACATACACGGCCACAATAATAAACTGATAGGGAAAATTCCCCGCCATCACGGCAGAATATCCTTTATCAATCATTCCGTCCGTTGTCAGATAGTAGATTGTTCCCTCCTTATTAACCGCCATAAGAAGTATCCGAAGGAAGGCAATCAGTCCGAGAATGGTTACGATTCCGGCTGCAACGTTCCATAATGCATACATTAAAATGGATGCAAAGGCAAACAGGGCAACATTACGAAACCATCCGAGGAAGATCATAAGCACGGTTAATGCCGTCTGCTTCGGTGAATAATATGCATTCAGTAAAAACGTATGAAATACATAAAATTCAATAAATGCAAGGACATAGAATCCAAACAGCAGGATGGAACTGGTAATCAGTTTGGCAACCAGAAGTTTTGTTCTGGAAACCCCCCTGCCGATTACGGTAATCATGCTTCCCGAACGGAAATCATCTCCGTAAAGAGTAATCAGAATCGGAACAGAAGCCATAATCGCTACAAGATATGCCGTATCGTTTTTTTCGATATTCATCATTTCCATGGCATCCGATGAAAGGCCGCCCAAAATGGCAAAAAGAAGCATCAATCCGGCAAAAATATAAAGTGTCGGGCGTCTTAATACCCTTCTTAAATCAGCACGAATCAAATTAATCATAAGTTGCCTCCTCCTATTAAGCGGAAGTAGAAGTCTTCCAAAGAGGTTCTCTCCTGAATCTCTCTGGTAATCTGAATGCCCGCTTCAGCAAGTACCTGTCTTGCTCTTTCGATATCGGAAAGGGCAATCTCGATAACCGGTTCGGTTTCCTTTAAGTCCGCCTCGGTAATCTCTTTTACGACAATTCCTTCGTTAACAATTCCGAAACGATGGGCCGTATGCTCCAGTTCTCCCAGAATATGGGAAGATACGATAACCGTCATTCCGAATTCTTCGTTAAAACGGTGAATCATATTACGAACATCGGCAATACCCTGGGGATCCAGACCGTTTGTCGGCTCATCGAGAATCAGTATCTCCGGGCTTCCGAGAATCGCGTTGGCTATTCCGAGACGCTGCTGCATACCTAAGGAATACTTGCGGAACGGCTGCTTAACATCCTTTAAATTCACCAGCTCCAGCACCCTGTCAATCTCTTCTTTTGCCGTTTTTCCGTGAAATCCTTTGGCAATGGCATAGTATTTTAAATTCTCCCTGGCAGTTAAATAGCCGTAGAATTTCTGCCCTACCAGAAAACCGATTTTGTTCCGGTTTTTATATAACTCCTTGTCATTGGTGCTTCCGCAGATGGAAACACTTCCGTTATCCATTCTGGAAAGGCCGAGAACCATTTTAAAAATCGTTGTCTTACCGGCACCGTTTTTTCCGATCAGACCGTAAATATCGCCCTTATTTACCTGCATATTCACGCCTTTTAATACTTCGTGTTTTGCATATGCTTTCTTAACATCTTCCAGTTTAATCAATGCTTCGCTCATGTTGTCCTCCACTTATTTACCAGATTGCAATACGTTTTTCAGGTTCCAGATACATGCCGTCTCCCGGCTGAACATTAAAGGTTTCGACAAATTCCTCGAATTGCATAACCGTAACATTCGCTCTGAGATAGGCAAGAGGGTGAATGTCATTTTCAAAATAGGTCTTTTCGACTTTCTCGCTATATCTGGCCCTCCACATGGTTGCTTCCGCGCGAAAATACTTCTCATAATCGAAATCCGGATCCTTTGCGGCAATATTCAGAGTAATTCTCATACCTCCCATATCCGCGGTTGCCTCTGCCGAAACCATTCCTCCGTTATACGGGGTCTGGTTGAAAGGACGAAGACCGGTATAGAATCCCGTAAGTTTCATTACACGGTCGTTGAAAGCCATCTTGTCCGCTGACGGGAACCATTCCTTCCGGATTCCGTCTTTATCATACTGAATTCCGTTCTGGTCAAAACCGTGTGTCAGTTCGTGACCTACGATAACACCCAGCGTTCCGAGTAATTCCTCGTCGGATATCCCTTCGTAATAAAAAGGATATTCACAAATACCGGCAAGAATGTAGATGGCGTTTTCCTGGCCGGTGTAGAATGCATTTGTTCCCAGTGTATTCACACCGATAACCGGATTCCAGACAGTCTTGTCATATTCCCTGTACAAATCTTCTGCCATACGGCATCTCGCAAAATAATTTAACTGAAGTTGTGCCTCAAGGAAACTGCCTCCGTCCTGTTTTGAAACAAGGTTCAAATCATCGTAATTAATCATTTCACTATTGGGACTTACCACATGGGGTACAACACAGTCTAACTTCTCCACGGCAAGTTTCTTGCCTTCATCCGAAATCCAGTCCTCGCTGAGTATTACTTCACGGTAGCTGTCAATCACCGTCTGTACCAGTTCTTCGAGTCTTTGCTGCTCTTCGTCACTTACATATTCTTCCAGATACAATTCGTTAAAAACAGCCGACATGGCGCCGGTTGCCAGATACCTCTGGAAAAAGATCATATTCTCCATTCTCTCGGGGTCCATATCCGAATCTTCTGTCGACACGCCGTTAAAATTCGAATTCAGTTCCGACAGCTGATCATAGAGATCTCTGTCAAGATTATAATAATTTACCTTAATATACTGCACCTTTAAAAATGCCTTTATTTTCTCAAGATTTGCACCTGAGCATAAACGATCCAGTTTTTTTAATAACTTTTTGTCAGCGGCAACCGATATGTCTCCCGTGATTCCGAATGCACTTAAATACTCTTCGAGCGGATAGGAGCCTGCCAGCTTCAGCGCATCCGCTTTGGACATGATAAACGGATCCACCTCATCCAACGTTACCTGCGTCCTTGCGGACATAAGTTTCTTTTCCATACGGTAATTTGAACGGATCAGCTGTTTTTGTTGTTTTTCACTGTATCCGAGTGCATCCAGAATAAAGGACAGCTCCTGTTCTTTTAACATTTTCTTATCAATCGAATCTATCGTGGACGCATTATAATAAGAATCATCCGATCCAAGGAACCGGTCCGGAATATCCAGTTTGCAGACTACTTTCGACGGATCGTCTTCGGAACGGGCATTCGTCGTATACATAACCGGAGCGATTCCGAGCGGATTCTTCTTCGTGTCGGTAATCCATGCATAGAGTTCGTTCCGGTTGGAAATACTGTCTATCTCCTGAAGATAGGCCTGAAGCGGACCGACCCCCTGGGCATTCCTTGTATCCCAGTCGGTCGCAAGGTCGTAGTACTTGTTGAATTCCTGCGCATTCTTGCCTTCCATATTGGAAATCTTCTCTAAAATCGTAATTTCCTTGTCAAAAACAGCATCTTCAACTTCCTGAAAAACCATGGCCGTTTCATCGGAAGAAACAATCCACTCCTGATTTACGGCCGCCGCAAAATCATCCTGTAACCGGATTTCATCCGTGGCTTTAACCCTTCCGATTACCTCCGAATCCACCCACTTGGTACCGTAAGTGCTTTTTCCGAATAAGGACGACACCGATGATTTAGCCGCTTCCTGCTTTTCGGAAGATGCGGAGTCGTCTGTGGATGTACCGGAATCGTTTTCCGTAAAACCAACATATGTCTCATTGCCGCCCGGATTATACGATACCGTATTCATAAGCGGGGCACAGCCGGACGCTGTAACAATCAGACCTGCCAGAATCAAAGCTGTTATTCTTTTTTTCATACTGCCTCCTGTTATTATAGAGTATGGAGAATAATTCCCCGGGCCTTTCAGGTAAAGCAAAAAAGGGCGGATAAACCCCATCCGCCCCGTCGATTTATTACTGATTCTCATTAACGTAAATACTTACCCTGCTCTGAATAATCGGAGTAACCTGATCCACGCTCTTCTGACCCGCAAAATATCCTGCGGTTTCTTCGCTGATGATATCCAGAATCTTGGATTCCGAATATTCAAGTTTATCGGCCGAAGTAATAACGCTCATATAATATTCTTTGCGTTCCTGGGTAAGCGACTGATATACATACGTCTTGTTTCCTAACTGATAGCTGTTCTGTTCATCGGGTATCGGCGTCCATGTTCCGTCCGTATTCTGACTTGCATACGGTTCCATCGCCGAATTTGCCATATCTTCAAGCGCGGTTTTTAAAATCGGGAATCCGTTTCCGCCCATTACACCGTTATCTTTTGATTTCTGTACATCCGCGCTGAGCATATATTTTACAAACTCAAATGCGCCGTCTTTGTCCTGACATTTGGAAGAAATGGCAATGGAAACCCACGGCGAGATAACCGGTTTTGAATTCCCCTGTAAATCCGGGAACCCGATATAGGATGCATTTTCACCGTAATAGGACTGCTCCGAACGATACGTATCTCTGAATGAGGCCATTACCGAAGTACTGATTAACAACTTGTTGGAAACACCCGTGGAGAGATAATCGAGACCTCCGTATACCTGATTCAGCGAATCCTGATCGCCTGCCGGGAATTCATTGGCAAGAACAAGTATTTTCTTAAAATCATCCGAATCAAAATTACATTTGCCGGTATCTAAATCCATGTAATCGGTGGTATTGTATAAAATGGCGTTCTGAATTACCTGGTCTTTGCTGCAATACCAGATACTCTTTCCGACAACATCATACTTCTTTTCAAGTTCCATAAAATCATCGATGGACAAACCGGTTTTTCCGTTTAATAAAGAAGTCTTCACCGAATATCCGCGAACGGAGAAGAAAGGCATAATCAGATAAAGCTTTCCGTCCTGCGATCCGGCAGAAAGAATATTATCCAGATAATCCGACTTGTTTAATCCGGCTTTCTCCATAAGCGGTGTCATATCCGTAAACAGGCCTTTTCTCATATATCCCTGAACATCTTCCAGACCCGTAGTAAGCATGATATCGGGAATATTATTGGAAGCCACATCGGTCTTAAATACATTTAATCCGCCTTTATACTGCGTATCGGCAGTATTATAAATCGCGTAATCCACAATCTTTAAGCGGTATTTGGTATTGCTCTGGTTAAATGCTACTACCTTTTTCTTCATATCCGGAGAAATATTAAAGCAGCCGACGATAAATACCTCCCTGTTCGCGACTTCCGAAGGGGGTACTTTCTTAAAGATTCCGGCGCTGTTTCCTCCTGAATATGCATTGTTGTATACAAGTGCGGTTTCCTTATCCAGCATGATAACCGACGAGGAATCCGAATCCACATCCGAATCCATTAAGTTGAATACTTCCGTTGCGGTGTTCGATGCTATATCAATACCGTAATAGGAAGTTCCGTTTGCGTTATAGAAATCATATCCGCTTCCCGCAACATAGCCTCCGACCAGCTGCGGATAGGGAATCGCATCCCCGATTGATTTATTCTGAAAATTCGCTTTATGCAGGGTCGACTTATTCGAATCATCGTACTGGAATACTAAAATATCATTTCCATCGGCAATTACATTATTGATGCTAACGGCTGCATTACTGTTGGCAATTCTGGATACTTCATTGCAGTTCGAATCATATAATACAATGACGCCTCCGTCGAATCTTGCAACCACGTTTCCGTCTCCCGTAGCTACAAGCTGCATCGGACGCTGGTCCTTAAAATCCGCCTTTCCGATTTCGGATCCGTCAGCGGAAATATGTACCAGCGTATACTGGAATTCATTATTATCATAATCGGAAACTTCGTCTAACAGATAGATGGAGCCGTCATTTGAATAACCCACATTCGAGGGTGAAACATCGGAATTATCCGCTGACAGTTTATAACTCTTTGACGGCTGCATGTTGCCGTCTTTATCGGATGCCGCAAAATTAAACGTTCCGCTGTCGGTCGCAAAAAAGATAAAACCGTTGTCACTGCCGCTTGCGAATACGCCCGAAAACGGAAGTGTCAGCGATTTACTCATACTGAATACCGCATTATTGGCATTTTTCTTTAAATCCCCGGCAACGCTGGTATTCTGAGTCTTTTTCTTGCATGCGGATAAAGATACGACCATAAGCCCGGCCATCAGCAGACTTATTCCTCTTACAATTGCTTTTTTCTTCATTCGTTTTTCCTCCGGATTCTTTTTCCCCGATTGATACATAAATGCCGTTTGGTCAAAAATCAAGCGGCATTTCTCTATTATCCTGAAACAACTTGGTGACAGGAACCGTCAGCCGGTACCTGTCACCAGTGATTATTCATTCATTTTTCTTGGGATTAATCCCAGTCAACCTGATCCCATACATCGTTCGGAATAAGGGAAATATAGGTTCTTCCGGTATTGAGTTTCAGTTCATCACCGGTCTCATAATCATAATACTTGGTAAGGGCTGTCTCGGAATCCTTCTTCCAGTTGATACCGATACATTTTCCCTTGGTGAAGTAATAACCGGTTCCGGAATTAATAACGTCATAAATTAAATATCCGTTTGCATCATAGGTTCTGTAACCGCAGTTCTGAAGAATAACGTTATCGAAGGAAAGAACCTTGTTGTCATCCATGGGATCGATATGAGGTCTTCCGTAAACGTTGTACTCATACTCTCTGGTATCTTTGTTGTACTGAAGTTTGGAATTGTTGTGAGGATGAGGAAGATAAATCCATCCTTCCGCTTCCGCATCACCGCCGTGTGCATTTAAGTCCGTCGTAACTTCGTTAAACTGGAAATGAACACCCGGATAATAATCGTTGTATGTCGTGCTGTATCCGGCATTCTTGATTCTTTCGTTTAATCCGGCATAGCTGTTTCCGGTTGTCGGATTGTTATAAGTATCAGCCGTTACATACTCGGTGAATTCCATTGCTTTTCCGTTTGAAAATCTGGCAAATCCGCCACTTAAGTTATTGCAGTAAGGCTTCGCGATATATTCATTAATATAGAACGGTCCTCCGTCATGAACTAAGATAGCATTGTACTCACCCGAAAGAATAACGTTGGTAGGACGGGTGCTTCGGATGGAACCGAACTGCTTGATGTCCTCCCAGTCTTTTACAAGACACATTAAACGGGTAATTCTTCCGTTTGCCGTGGAATTCATAAGTTCATAAACGATATCGGACTGGTTGAGTCCGTAATGATCCAACGCGGTAATTTCATTATCTACCATAACGGCGATAGGACGCTGGTTCTGGAGATCTTTGGAAATCCACATATTGGTAAGCTCACTTCTGTAGCAGTTGGAAATATCCAGACCGTCGGGAACTTCGTTATCGTCGTCTTCGTATACGATTTCGTCATTGCTTACCGGTTTCTCCGATGTTTCGGCAGGCTCTACCGGATTTAAATCAATGTAAGCGGGAGTGCTTTCGGATTCCTGTTCTCCGGATCCGTTCTTACATCCCCCTGCAACCAGCGTGGCAGCAACAAGTACACCAATCATTGCGCCGCATAATAGTTTTTTCTTTTTCATATTGCCTCCTAAAATTGTGATTCCGCAAAAGCTTGTTTTACGGGTTTTCAAATAACAAAAATAGAATTGATTTACATAATATCTATTACAAACCAAACTATATTATACTAGAAAAACAAAATAAGGGGAAGTCTTTTTTTATTTTTCATAAATATTGTGTTTTTCGTTCAATTTTCTCGGCAGACATATGTGTTTTTTGTACAATTCGTTATACGTCAGTCATGTCCTTTTTTTGACCATGTTATTACGATGTGCTATCATAGGGAAGTACATACGGTCATTGCCTGCCCATGCGATCAAATCAGTTACCTGCCGCTTATGTGCCGAATGAGACGGACATTTTAAAGCAGATACCCGTCTTGGAATAACACTATAAATTAAAGAAAAGGAATCATTTATGAATTTAATTTTTATCCGCCACGCGGAACCGGATTATACCATCGACTCCCTGACCGAAAAGGGATTTAAGGAAGCGGCTTTGCTTGCAGAACGCACAAAGAACTGGAAAGTGGACGAAGTTTATGTCTCCCCTTTGGGACGGGCACAGGATACGGCTTCATTTTCCTTGAAAAACTGGGATCTTACACCGACCACCTACGAATGGCTCCAGGAATTCTACTATCGTGTAAAAGATCCGGAAACCGGCGAAGAACGAATCGCCTGGGATTTTATGCCGGAATATTTCACAAGACAGGAAGAACTTCATGATAAGAACGAGTGGTTTCATACCGAAGTCATGAAATCCGGCGATATGGAGAAACACTATAACGACACCGTAACGGGACTGAACTCCATCCTTTCAAAGCACGGCTATGAAGCCCTCGGAAAAGGCCTCTTCGACGTAAAGGAACACAGCGACGAAACACTGGTCTTCTTCTGCCATTTAGGCGTTTCGTTTGCCATGATCGGATATTTGATGCAGATTGCCCCGCCGGTACTCTGGCAGGGATTCTTCGTTCCGCCGACAGGCGTTATGATTCTTACATCCGAAGAGCGCGTTCCCGGCAAAGCGGTATTCCGCATGCAGAATTTCGGCGACACCAAGCATCTTCATGACGGGAACGAGGAAATCTCCGCTTCCGGCTATTTTGCGGAAATCTTCCAGCAATAAAAAAGGTTTAAATTACACTCAGATGAATCTCCCCGCTGTTTAAAACTACATCTCCGTCACCGGTCGCAACCACGAGGCTTCCGTCTTCTAAAATGTCCTTCGCTACGCCGCCCCGCTTTTCGTCCGCATTTTTGAAAAATGTTACCTGTTTCCCGATAACCATGGAATTTGCCCTGTACCGTCCGATGAGATCACTGCGATATGCCGCATCTTTAAACCGCGTAAAGAATTCATGAAAACCGTCTCCCACGCGTCTTAAAATCTCAGCCTTAATCCGCATCAGTTCCTCTTTGGAATAATCGCCGACTCCTGCTGCCGTATTCTTTATCTCGTCCGGAAAATCCTTCGTGGAAAGATTAATGCCGATTCCGACGACAATTCCCGGAACCTGCCGGTAATACGCCACCTCCGCTAAAATACCGCAAACCTTGCGCCCGGCGACATAAACATCATTCACCCACTTGATGGATGCATCCGCACCGGTCACTTCCCTTACGGCTTCACAGACGAAAACAGCTGCTGCCGTCGTCACAAAAATCAATTCCCTCACTTCTTCATTCCCCGGATTCGGAAAGAGATAGGATAAATAAATCCCCGTATCCTGCGGGGAATAAAAACTTCGTCCGTTCCGCCCCTTCCCTGCGGACTGATAGTCCGCATACAGAAGCTGTTCCCTCGTATCACCCGAAGAGAATCGTCTCTTTGCCTCTTCGTTCGTGGAATCGATTTCGGTAAAATGTTCGATATGATATTTTTCTTCCCGGTCTTCTGAAAGTTTCATTTTATTCCGCAAAAAACCCCGCATCCTCCATAAATTCAAGCGACTTTCTCTGCCGCTCAACCGTGCTTGTTTCAACCAAAACGGTCGCATCCGGGAAATATTCCTTCTGCAGTTTTAAGAATTTCTTCCAGTCGATAACGCCCTCTCCGACCGCCAGATGCAGATCGTTCTCCCCGTCGTTATCGTTAATGTGTACATGCCGGATGTACGGCCCCAGCGTTTTCGCCCATTCGCTGACGCCGGTATGTGAAATATAGGCATGCGCATAATCAAAGCATACACCGAAATTCGGCACATCCTTCATCGCCTTAGCAAGTTTACATAACTCTTCCGGATCTTTATCAAACATGTTCTCCATATACACATTAATATGCGGGTATTCCCCGCAGATTACGGTAAAAAAGTTCTTCGTACGGTCTAACCAGTTCTTCCGGTAAATCTCCGAAGTCAGCATCGGCTCGATATTGGTATGAAAAATCACACCCTTTGCCCCGAGTTCATTCGCGATATCCATGCTCTGCCGCACCCTCATTTCGGAAACCTTGGCGATTTCGGGATCCTCGCTGAAAACAATGATATCGAAAAATGCTCCGTGCGAGGTACACAGCTCCGGCAGCGGTTTTGATTGATAGAAATCCCTGATTGCCCGGTATTTCTTTTCATCCTGCAATACCGTCGGCACGAAGAAATCATTGAATTCAAAGCCCAGATGATACTGAAGGCTTAAGTTTATGCTCTCATCCATATTCTCCCTGTCGGGTATGATTAAATACTTTGTCATTTCCATTCCCTCTCGTAACAGTTTTTGCCGGGCGGATTCATTTTCTTTCCGAATCCTTTTGCTCCTGTTCGTTTTCTTCTCCCTCCGGCAGTTCCCGGATTACCTCTCCGTCAATACTTAACAGTTCATACACGAAGAGTCCTTTCGACTTGCCCTTCAGCGGGATCTCTCCGATTGGATGAACCGTAACATTCTTATCCTTAACTCTTTCATAGATTCTCTGCGAAATCAGCACCTGCCCCGCTTTGGCGTTTGCCTCGAGCCTTGCTGCGGTATTGACCGTGTCTCCGATAGCCGTATAATCCATTCGGGTCTCACAGCCGATATTTCCGACAACCGCTTCGCCGCAGTTTACACCGACACCGAACGTAACCTTCTTTCCGAACCTCTTCTCGCAGGATTCTTCGAGTGCCCTGGCCCCCGCCACAATATCCTTTGCGGCACGAAGTGCCTGCATTTCGTAATCCTCCAGGTCAAACGGTGCATTGAAAACCGCCATGGTCGCATCTCCGATGAATTTATCGAGGGTGCCGCTGTTTTTGAAGATTGCATTCGTCGTAAGATTCAGATACTCGTTTAAAATTTCCACCACCTGCTCGGGTTCTAAGCTTTCCGAAAGCGGCGTAAATCCGCGGATATCCACAAAAAGCACGGCAATGTCACGATTCTCTCCGCCGAGTTTAATCTGGTACTGGCCTGATTTCATAATGCCGTCCACCACCTGAGGTGCCACGTATTTACGGAACGCGGATGCGATTTTTTTCTTCGAAAGCCACTCGGCAATGTATTTTCCGATTAACGCAATCAGATAATCGACGAGGAAGAAAATCAGGAAATACACGCCCGGAATAATCAGATTTCCCCTGGTATAAAGCAGAATTCCGAGGACGACGGTTAAAACCTCCATGACAACAAAAATCGCCGACCCGACATTTAAGCGCATATGCGAGAACAGAATGAACATGGCCATTACGACAAGGGATAAAATCAGCGAAATTATCAGCCTGTCCGGCGGAAGCGGGAACGCCTTGTCCATATAACTTTGCAGGATATTGGCATTAATCTCCACTCCGAACATCTGATTCGATGCATTGGGCACGGAGAACTGATCCTGAAGTCCGTTCGCATACGCTCCGACAAGCACGATGCAGCCGGAAAATACCCTCGGATCGATTTTTCCCTCAAGTACATCCAGCATGGAAACCGCCTCATAGTCAAAGGGTTTTCCGGCAAAATAAATCCACTGGCTTCCCTGCGAATCAAGCGGCACATCCACAGGCACCGTTCCCGTGACTTCACAGTATTTTTCATAGACCTTATAGGCGAAGGAAGAATATTCCTTCCCGGTCCCGGCATCGGAATATTTCGGGAATACACGCCTTACGATTCCGTCCGAATCCGTGGACATGTTCACGTATCCGTAATCGCATTCCTCTCCCATAAAGGAAAGTTCCGTGTCTCGCACATAGAACGGATTAATCACCTGTTTCCCGTTTTCGTCCGTTTCCACAACCGTATCAAAATCCAGATGCGAAGCCACAACGACATTTCCGTTTTTAAGCACTGCATTCCGTAAGGCTGTATCTCCCTCTTCGGTCATCGGAGAGATAAAAAGAAGATCGAAGCCGATAACGGCCGGGTATTCGCCCAGATAATCAATAATATCGGCATAAACGCTCCTGTCCCATGTTCCGAAAGGGCCCAGTGCAGACAGTGTTTTTTCGTCGATGGAAATGATTTTAATATTCTGGTTTACCCCGCGGGAGCGCTGGTAAACACGGTCTTTGTAAAGGGAATCGAGCGGATAAAGAATATCGTTATAGCAAAAGACAAAGGCCAGAACTCCGATTAAGAAGGCCTCTAAAAGAATAATCCAGGTTTTTCTCTTGGTTATACCGTTCCCCATTTGTTTATGCGTTCCCCCGTTCATTTGAATCCCATACCGGATAATATTTTACCAAAAATACATGCGAAAGAAAAGCCACCCCTGTAAGCACATATCGTTACATCTTTGCCCAAATATACGGTTTTTTGTATTTTTTGTGTTTGCGTGCGTTTTTCCTGTGCTATAATGGGTATGATGACAGCATCAGAATGTCAAAAAAGGGGAAAAAATATATGAGCGATTCACGTTATATTTCAAGCGACGAGCTTTTGGAGAAAATCTTTTATTACATGTCACGCCTTTTCGAGGAAAAAGAGCTTTCCACCACACTCTTTCTTTTAACGGACCTCGGAAAAACCCTGGTAAATTCGGACCGCGCCAGTTTCTGGTTCTGGGATAAAAGAAAACATACCGTGTGGACGCTTGCCGCACTCGGCATCGATACCATCGTCATTCCGGAAGATTCCGGACTTGTCGGTGCATCCATTATGGGAAACGAACTGTTAATCATCAACAATCCCTATAACGATCCCAGATTCAATGCGGAAGTGGATAAACAGTCCGGATACTTCACAAAATCCATTTTGACCATGCCGGTCACCAATTCGGAAGGCAAAGTTATCGGTGCTTATCAGGCCGTAAATAAAATCAACACCGACGGTTCGGACGGTGAATTTACCGAAGAAGATGTAAAGAGACTCTCTCTTGCCACCGCCTTCTGCGGAAGAAGCCTCGAATCCTACATGCTTTATAACGAAGCTATGGAAGATCCCTTAACGGGGCTTAAGAATCGCCGCGGTCTTCATGCACATTACGAAAGAAGAATCGCCACGCTCCGCATTTATGAAAAAGCAGCCATCATTATGTGCGATATCGATCACTTTAAGCGTGTAAACGACACCTACGGTCACAACGCCGGTGATGAAGTCTTAAAATTCGTAGCCAATCTTCTGCAAAGTTCGATCCGTATCGATGACGGAGCATTCCGCTGGGGCGGCGAGGAATTCATACTGCTGCTTCCCCACAGCACCACCCCTCAGGCCGTGGAACTGGCCGAGCGGCTTCGTAAATCCGTGGAAGACAGTGTCATCAATTTTGAAGGCACGGATATCAAAATTACGATGAGTTTCGGTGTGGGAGAAATCAATCCCGAACTTACCACGGAAGAAAATGTGGAAGCGGTTGACGCGAAACTGTATTACGCCAAGGAACACGGCAGAAACCGTGTGGTATCGGTTATTCCGAAGGAAGAAAGTGACGGGGAAGAGGCTTAAAATGGGACTGTCAGTTTTCCAGAAATCTTCCAATCACAGTGGTTTTTAAAAACCAGTACGTGACAATCATCACATCCGCCATCAGTGCACGGTAAGTGAAGAAATAGTGCATGTACGAATGGTTTGAGAGAACCAGAAAACGCAGAATCGGAATAAGCGCAAGAATAAGACAGATGAAAAAGAAGGAGTGATCCTTCTTTTCTTTTGTGTGAAGTTTGCTCTTATCGCGAAGGAAAAACCAGAAAATATATAAAAAGGCCGGCACGATAAACGCTATAACGGCAACCGCCGATTCCTTCATTTCGGAAGGAATTCCGTAAAGGCAGGCAAAATTCCGAAGAAAAATCTTTTCAATCCTCTGCCACAGTCCCGCTGCCGGAGATGCCATATCGGAAGTTACATGAACCTCTCCCACGCTCCTCTCCGCCGCATAGGAAAGAGCACTCATCGCCTCGGACGGTCCTAAAAAGATTGCATTTAAGCCCCACTTTAGTAAAAACATACCGGCATATCCGATAAGCCAGCAGGCAGCGATGGTAAGCACGAACCGCCATAAGGATGCTTTTTGTTTCTTCTTTGTACTCTCCGTCCGGATAGTAAAAGATTTCGCCGTTTCCTTTTGAAGGCAACTGACCGCAACAAATGCGGGAATGGTGAATGTCGCCGTTTCCGCAGTCAGAAAGTCAAAAAAGCAGGTAAGGATTCCCGCAATGAGAAAAATCCCTTCCACCGCAATACTCCGGTCCGGAACCGCACTGCCGTCCGCCGTCGGTCTTCCTTTCATCCGGGCGGCATTCATCCGGTTGTTTTCCATCGTTTTATATACCGCAAAAGAAATGACCGGAACCAGGAAGCACACAAAAGCATATTCAAAACAGGTATAGCCGAAGAGAATCTTCCCCGCTATGATTGCGAAAAGATATGAAATCGTAAGCAGATATTCCTTTTTGACTACGAGAAAAGCAATCCATGCCAGGTTAATGACAATTCCCAGAATGAACATAAACATCCGCATTTCCGATACATTCATGGCGGTAAGAAGCAGTCTTATAATGGCCGCTCCGCCGTGCCAGTAGCGGGAATAGGTCTGATTCGGCGTATCGCCGTTCATAACCGCACGGTAAAATCCGTCGTTTACATTCTCCCCTTCCTCATCGGTATAACGGGCTTCCAGAATCCGGATAAACGGATTAGCGCGGTCCGTACCGCTTACCGGTTCCTTATTGCCAAGCTGATAGGCAATGCCGGAGGAAATGCAGTCCGCGTAATTATCTCTTTTTACCGCTTCCTGATTCTTGATAAGCTTTTCAAACAGTTCCCTGGATTTAAAATACGCGGCGCTTTCCTCGGCATGAATCTGCACGGTTTTCTGGGACGTCAGTGACGACACAAGAAGGAGCCCGATGCATAGTACTACCGCAAGAGCTCCCATAATCACTGTCTGTATTATTTTTTTTGTTGTTTCTTTCGTACTTTTTCTCCGTTTCCGCTGCCCGTTATTCTTTTCCCCGGAAAAATTCTTTCAACCCCCCGGAATCATTCACCCTTACTCCGGAATCCAGTAAATGAGCGTATCCGTGATAATCGGAACCGAGAAGTTCGCATCCCACCGTCCTTTTTCGGTCGGTGTGAATCCGGGCTCTGTGGCTGTCTGTCCGTATGTTACCGTCTGCATGCCGAATACTTCCGTTCCGTTCATGAAGGTCACCGAACAGTCTTTATTCTGATCAAGAGCATCGTTCAAATCGCTCACCGAAATAATCATTTTTGCGGTATGGTTTGCAATATCTAAAAAGAATTCAATGGTAATCTGTGGGAACGTTCCCGGATCAATTCCTGTAATCTCCGAAATAATGCAGCTGTCCGTGTCATTTCCGCCGATTAATACATCGGTATCGGCATCAAATTCGTATTCCGAGCCGACCGGATTTCCGTTTTCATCATGCAGTGTTACCTTCACTCTTCCGTCCGTAACGGTAAGACGCGTAATTGTGTTGAGGCCGGAGCGTCCGGAAGATTCCAGTGTTTTTGCCATAAACAGCATGGAAGGCTGAATTGCATTACTCTCCAATACTTTCTTAATGGTATCCACATCGGTAACTTCCACGCGGAACGAAGTCGAGCGGACCGCCATGGTGGAGTTCGGTGTATTCACTTCATATGTCGAACCGTTTCCGAGAGCATTCTGAACCTCGCAGGTCAGCGCTCCTTTGGTCAGTTCGATACGGCTTCTGGAATCCTTGGCGGTTCCTTCCGCGATAATGGAAAAATCGGTATTCGGCTCCACATAGGCAAGCTTGTCTTCATCCATCATCAAAACCAGCGAACTGTTTCCGTCCACATGAACGGAATCTCCGCTTTGGAGTGCCATGCCTTCATAGGCTTCCAGATCCGTGATATCCCCTCTGGATACATAACTGTGCCCTTCCGCCTTCATAACCTTGATAACGCGGTAGCTTTCGTTCTTATGCCCTTTTAAGAAAAACAGACCGGCAATAAGTCCTGCGATAACAAGCAGTCCTCCGGCAACGCCTCCTATGATTAAACCCGTCTTTTTCTTCATTTCCGATTTTCCCCTGTATATTTCGGTCTGCCCATTGCTGTTACAAATTTTCACTGCAGCCTTCTGTTTACCCAATCCGTTTTTGCCGTCTCTTAATGCTTGGTAAATGTATAATCCCCTTCTTTTGAATAGAAGGAAATACCGCCCATATAAGTCGTCGAATCGCCGCCCGCCGTCCATGTCGAACTGCCTTCCGGAGTCTTGTAAAGCGTGCCGCCTTCCAGGTACAAATCTCCTTCCACGATAATTCCGTCTTTCATCCAGGCCGGAGCCGTGGTTACATTCATGGAAGTTTCATTTCCTGCATCATCGTAAACCGAAATCTTCACAGTCTGTTTCCGCTTTCCGTACGGCAGATCGAATGTTACGTTTCCGTTTCCGTCACTTACGGTTTTCACTTCGGTGCCGTCGACTAAAACTTTCTTTAAATTTTTATCGCTGGCGGTTGCTTTTAAGGCACCGGTATCATCCACGAAATAGATTCCGCCGTTTTCCATTCCCTTAATCTGCGGAGCCTGGGTGTCGATTTTCAGTGATGAAATCTGAATGCCCGCCGTCTGCTCTCCGGTATCTTTCTTTCGGATGAAAAATGTACTTCCGCCGCTTGCCTCACTTAAGATAATCGGTGTATCCACAAAATGGGCACGTGTTCCTAAAGCAATCTGATATCCGGCCCCCGGAACCAGCGTTACTTCCGTTGTATACCAGCCCGCATTTCCTGTTTTTCCGGTAATGGAATAAGAGCCGTCCGGAACAGGAAGATAACCGATGGAAAATTCACAGATGGACGTACATTCACCGTACTCTCCGGTAGCGGGAAGCGTTACCTTCGCCATATATCGTCCGACTTCCGTCGGTCTGTTTGTGGAATATTCGCTGTCCGGCGCATTCGACGGTTTGTATAATACAGACCCTTTCGATACATCGTTGGTAGACGAAGTAACCGTAGCATCCGGAAGAGTTCCTCCGTAAATGCCGTTGCCGACCGAAAGGGTAACACTTCCGGCTTTTAAGCCCGAAGGCTGCGGATTCGGCTTCGATTCTTCTTTTCCGCCTTCCTGCTTCTTTGCGATGGTTACCTTGACGGAGATCGGATCGATATCGCCGTAACTCTTGACACCGTTAATGGAATTGCCGTTCACCTTATACCATACGGTATATTCGCCGGCATCTTTTCCGGTGGGAATCGCCGTACTGTAAGATCCGTCTTTTGCCGTGCTGTAAAGGATGGTTCCGTTTTCAACCACACCGGCGGTAACAAGTTCCTGATAATTACCGTTTTCGGTAAGATTCCTTGCCGCAGGAGCCGTCTTGATGGTCGGCAGATTCAGTCCGATGGTAAAGGACGTTGTATTTTCTTTCGGAAGTGCATAATTTGCATTCGAAAGCGCGGTTGCCGTCGCCGTATGGGTTCCGATGGTACTTGCTTCTCCCGTAACGGTAACCAGACAGGTTTCACCGGCTGCAACGCCTGTTGCCGTGGCAATCGGACAGTGCATTTTTCCGTCATAGGCAAAACTTGTATTGGCCCACTGAAGTCCGACGGTTTTCTTTTCAATCTCTGCAACCATGGATTTCGGAGAAAGATCATCGTAATTTTCATCTCCTTTTACCATATACCATACCGTATATTTTCCGACCGCTTTGGCCGTGGGAATGTCTTCCGAATACTCCCCGTCTTCCTTAAGGCTGTAAAGGAGGGTGCCGCCGTCCGCTTTTCCTTCGTTAATCAGCGCCTGCGCCTGTCCCGAATACTGAAGATCCGCCTTCGGCGCGGGAGCGGTAATAATCTCCGGAATGCCTTTTACAATCTCAAACTGAATTTCTCTGTCCGGCTGTTCCGCAGGCAGTGAATAGTTCGGATTGGAAAGCCTTACGGCTGTGGCCGTGTATGTACCGATTTCCACGGCTTTATCCACTTCCACCCTGTTTTTAACCAGTTTAATCGCAACCTGGCAGTCATCCGACCCGTATACACCCGATGCCGTCACTTTCGGATAGTGGTCTCCTCCGTCATACGGGATTTCCCCGCTTACGGACCATTCCAGTTCCACCTGTTTCTTTTCCATGGTTACCGAAATCTCTTCAATATCCGAATCCTCGTAGCCGTCTTTTCCTTCGACATAATAGACAACCGTGTAATCTCCCGCATCCTTCGCTTTCGGAACGGACGTCGAATACTGTGATGATTCGTCTCCGTCAATCCGGTAATAGATGGTTCCGTGTTCCGCCACACCGGGATTGATTAAATCCTGTGCCGTACCGTTATAGGTCAGGTTGTCGATTTCCGTCGGTTCTTTCTCAAGGGATGCCGTTCCGGTGACGGTAAAGGTATCTTCGGCCGTCTCCTCAATGAAACCTCTTTTCGAAATGGTATCATCCGCATTAAATTCCGTGCTGACAGCCGGTGCCGTCACCTCAATACGGTAACTTCCCGGTGCTTCCGGGGCATCGGATCCGAGAGAGGCATCTTCCCCGTCCTTAAAATATTCAACTTCAAAATCATCCGTATCCGTCCGGCTTGTCGTAAACCGCGGTGACGGTACCACCCCGTCATCCAGCGAATAATCGCTCATGGTTACGGAAAGAGCCGTTGACGGGGTTGTATAATCATAAACCGCATACAGATTTAAGGTGCAGTAATTCGAATACGCTTCCGCATAGAAATCATTATAATTAATGCCGTTTCCGGAACGGATGAATTTTGCATCCGAAGTCTGATCGAAATTTGAGGCATTCGAAAATCCGATCACATCGCCTTTTATGCTGTCTGCACTGATACCGTCATAAAGCGGAAGGTTGTTTTGTCCGATGGTCCATGCGCCCTGATACTTAACCGTCCCCGGGCTGCAGGCTGTACCCGACTCATTGACAAGCGTACTTCCGTTATAAAAGCGGACTTTGAATCCTTCAAACGCATCCACCATGTTCCAGTAATAATGAATCCCGTCTTCCTCATCTCCGAAAGTAGAATTCTTGGTAAGGAACGGATGTCCGACGGGTTCACTGCCGACAAAAGTATATCTGGCATTGGAATAATATCCGTCCCCGCTGACAATTTCATCGCCTTCCAGGGGTTCCGCACCGGACCATCCTTCTTCACCGGAACGGAACATACCGTATGTACCGTCCGGCAGAATAATACTGTCCCCGATAACAATAAACCCGGAATAGGCTTCTAAATCCGAAACCGTAAATTCCCTGTTTCCTAAATCTTCCGCAGCCATTGTTGAAACCGGCATCAAAACCGTTCCCGCCGCCAATAGAATACTGAGTGCCATGGCCAGCGTTTCCCTGAATCTGCGTTTTAGATTAAATGATTTTTCTCTTCTTTCCATAGCTCGATTCCCCATGCGCCAAAAAGGCACAAAAATAATAACTACTTTCAGATTCTACTCTCCTGCCGGTACTTACGTCCTCAATAATCCCGATTAAGCCCGCCCGGCTTAAGCCTACTCGGCTACCACCTGGTTCTTTCCGTTCTGCTTGCCCTTGTAAAGCCGCTCATCCGCGATTTCAATCAGTTTTTCCGCGGAAAAACCGGGCGTTGACTCGCATACACCGAAAGTCATGGTGATTTTTATCGTATAGCCGTGCGATACCACAACCATATCCTCAATCATATTGCGGATACGCTCGGCAACTTCCGTCGTAACCTTCTTGTTTCCGTCAACGGCAATTAAGAATTCCTCACCGCCCCAGCGGCACACCACATCGTTATCACGAAGCGAACTCATTAACACTCTTGCGCAGTTGACCAAAACATCATCTCCGGATTCATGTCCGAAGGAATCGTTTACCTTCTTAAAATTATCGATATCGCAGATAATAATGCCGAAAATTCGTCCTTCTCCGGCCATTAATGCAGCTTTTTCTTCGATACGCTGATCCATGTACCGGCGGTTGTAAAGCCCGGTAAGCGGATCTCTGGTTGCCTCGGCATTCAGTTCCACATTCTTGTTTGAAAGACTGCTCTCCCTGTGCGCCATATCCCAGTGTAAAAGCATTAAAAACCCGATAGTTGCTATGAACGCAACGGCGTAATTATAGCCGGTAAACGTAATCTGCATATAGGGTTTCACACTTTTCTCGATAAATCCCAGCGGATGGATCAGGTCGTAAACATACAGTGCTCCGTATTCCAGCATGGCCGCCAGCGAGAAAAGAAAACTTACAAGCTCTTTGTTTTCGTAAATCCCCCACGACAGGGCGAAATAGAAAATCGCTCCGATGGTGGCTATTAACAGGAATGAGAAATTACATTCCCTGCCCAGTTCAATCTCAGGCAAAGCCGCAAAAATCCAGACCTCGATAATGCAGCTTAGAATTATGGTCCGGTATGCCTTCTTCGGAATCAGCAGTCTCACAAGCTGGTAAAAGCCTGCGGTTACAACCGCATAAAAGCCCAGATAACGCATATCGAACACGAAAAACAGAATCGCATAAACCGCATGAACCACGCACAGCACATTCAGGATTACGTTCAGTTTGAATTCTTCGTTAAAGAAACTTTCCCCGTTTTTAATACCATCAATGTAATGTTTAAAGTTTGACATTATAATCCCCCTGTGAAACAGAATTTCACGCTTATTATTTTACTACAAATATGGGATTTTGTCACCCTGATACATTCTACTCATCAAATCCGTAACTGATATTATCCAGTTCCGCATGAACATATTCGGCCCAGCTGTACTGGTTCATATAATCGCCGAGATAACGGTAGCGGGATTTTTCTCTTTTCTCCAGCCAGTCATATAAATCACATTCAATGCGCTCCTTGACGATACCCATGCTTCCGCGCTGTTTGACAATAATATCACTGATGCCGAGCCTCGTAAGCGTATTCTGCAAATCCTGGCGAAGATTGCTAAGGTAGGATGTCTTCGAATCCTCGTCATCCTCCCAAAGCGTTGCGATGATCTCGCCGTTCGTCGTCTGCGCACCGCGGTTATTGATTAAAAGCGCCAGGATTTCCTTTGTCTTGGAATATTTAAATACTACCGGCTGTCCGTCCACGAAAAGGTCGAAGTTTCCGAAGGTCTGCGCAAAAACGCGGATTTTCGATTTTAGCGCGCCTTTGTTCCTGAGCATCTCAAGTTCCTTTTTAACGGCATCTTTCTGTGCGGGTAAAAGAATACAGCCGCTTGCCCGAAGTCCCATGGCATCAAATGCATCCGCACGGTCATCCGTAATGAAAATCAGATTCACATAGGCATTTAAGTCTTTTAAGTATCCACCGAGAATCAGACCGTCCAGTTCCGGAATTCTCGTATCCAGAAAAGCAACATCCACCTTGTTTTTTCTGGCATAGGCAAGTGCTTTCGGACTGTTGTCGAAGCAGACGATTTCCGCATCCGCTTTTAATTCCCGAAGAAGATCACCGGTTTTATCCGGCAGGTTTTTTTCGTTTTGTACAACCAGAATTTTCACAGCGCATCTCCTTCCCCGGGAAGAGAAACCGAAAACGTCTTCTGCGTTTTTCTCTGTTCTGCACTCGTTAATAACGGATCCGATTCCCCGACAATCAGCATATCCTTACCGCCCTTAAGAGATTCGTGCAAATCTCCCGCCTTCAGATCCGCAATCACCAGCGCGGCAAAACGGATATAATTATCCTCATCAATCACCGCAAAATGATGATGCATCCGGTACCAGTGTTCCGGATCGAATCCGACCGAGCCGATATAAAGCCGGTCCGCTGTCGCATCCACTTCGTCGAATCCGGCAATCGCACCCATCGGCAGATTCATGTCATCGCAGAAAAGTGCGGCATACACGCGAAGAATCTGATCTCTCAGAATTTCTTCGCTCCCGTCCGGCAAAACCTTTCCTGTTTTGGAATACAGTGTCTCGTAGTAGTACTCCTGTGATTCTTCGTCATCCTCAAAATGACAGATGGCATCATAAAATTTTCGATTAATCAGTTCCATTTTGTGACCCCTTTTTAAAGTAAATCCGTTTTAAGCTCTTACACCTTAAAATTATATCAATTAACGCCGATAATGTTAATCCACTTCTCCCCTTCTCTTCCGGGACGCACATCCATGGAAGTGGCACATTCCAGAACACGGAATCCGTTTGATCGAAACAGTCCGGCAATCGATTCTTCCGTATAATTCGTGAAAAATCTCTCCCCTTTTTTCGTCTCGCCCTCGCCGTACTTAAACGACGCATAGAAAAATCCGCCCTGCTGAAGGCCTTTGCGGATTCGCCTAAGCACATCCTCCATGGCTTCCCCCGGTACATGCAAAAGCGACGCGCAGGCCCACACGCCGTCAAATTCATCATCAAAAGACATCTCTTCAAACTTCATCTGCCAGACTTCCTGTCCGAGAAGTTCCGAGGCCTTCTTACACATTTCCCGTGATGCGTCGATTGCCACAACCGAGTACCCACGCATCAGGAATACTTTGCTGTCCCGTCCGCTTCCGCAGCCCGCGTCCAGTATTCTTCCGCCGTCCGGAATGTATTTCAGGAATTGATCCCGCCATAAGGACATATCCGCTTCTACCGAAGTCTGATAGAATTCTTCGGCATTTTCGTTATAATATTCTATATTTCCGTTTCGGTTCCTATCACACATTTTTTCCTCGAAACTCTCTCAGCGGCTCTTCCGTCTCATCACTTCAACCGACCAGTCCACATCTTCCATGCGGTATGCATTTCCGCAGTACGGACAGGTTCTATTCTTCGTGGCATCAAAACTTCCGCCGCAGGTCGGACAGTGAATGGCGGTAATCATGAATCGCATATTCACCGGTCTTGATACGTTTTTTCTCATGACAACCTCAAAGACCTCGTTGACACGGCGAATCCGCCCGTTTTCATGATACGTGTTCTCCAGATAAACATCCGAATATATTACTGCATAGCCGTTTACGAATTCCATGCGGTCAATACCGACCGCACCCATGGATGTTACATCAACAATGTTTAACAGTGCCGGGTCGAGTGCCGGTCCGTTATAGAAAGGCATTTCCGCAGGATTCTCTGCAAAAATAAGCATTTTTATCATGGATACCGTTTTCCCGGCAAAGAATTCATAGGAAAACTCCGGCGAAAACTGTTTCATAAAATCCTCAAACTGCTTCTGACAGCCTAAATATTTTGCCATGGGAATACGCTGCGCCGCGAATTTTCCGAGCCGGGTCATATAGATGACGGATGTGATAATCCAGCCGATTACCGGCCCCATAAACAGCGCCGGAAAGAGTCCCCAGATCAGGAGTCCGACGCTGGTGCTCATTGACTGCATGGCCTGATATGTATTCTGATTCGGCAAAATCGCACTTCCGATTAAACCGAGGATGCCAAGCAAAAACATCGGCGTGTAAACCGCCGCCGTCGTAATCAGAATCGTCGGCACCGCAACCTTGGCAAGTTCACCTCTGGTCCCCCCGACATCCGGATAAAAATAGTAATTGGAAATCTTCGGGTACAGTTCGCTCATTTTGAACCGGTTTCCGCAGGAAGGACAGCCGTTTAACAGATTCCCGACTTTTGTCGGTGCCCCGCAGTCCGGGCAGATGTATTCATCATCCGCAATGTCATTCGGAGCCGTTGTATCCGTCACCGTCTGGTAGAGCTTCGCATTCTGTTTCTTATGAAAAATCGCCCTCTGACCTTCATAATACATTTCGTCTTTGAGGCAACTCCTACATTCCATTCGGTTTACATAATGTCCATCGTTCCACATCGACCCAAGCGAAAATCCTTCGGTAAAATACCCTCTCGGCGTCAGATTATAACGAAGCCACAGACCGTGTTTTTTCAGTCTTTCGTTCTGAAGACGGATTCCGTACTGCAAATCCCGGTCCGCGCACTTTAACTCTTCCCCTTTGCTCACGGCATCGTCGATTCCGGCCGCAAACCGTTCAAAAATCACGTCACTGTCTTTTCTCCATTCATTCCCCATAAAATACCCCTGTCCGTATTACTATCAGTTCACTCCCTGCTCTTTGTTCCGTTCATCCAGTTCATTGTTTAAATGCTGAAGTTTGGAATTGTATTCAAAAACATACTGTACGTCTTCCTTATTTGCATACATATTCGCATCGATGGAAATCAGCACTTCCGTTCCGTCTTCTAAGGTAAAGATGTAGTCGTTGATGCCATCCATAACAAAATTCATATCATCACGGTTTTCGATTACCGTCTTGATTCTGTAATCCCGCAAAGCATCAATATAACGCGCAATCATTTCCGGGTCCGTCGAGGAAGACTGCGAATAGCCGCCTTCTCCGCCGAGTCCGTGACTTACTTCAACCGGAACGATGCTTCCGTCGATGATTTCCACAAAAATCGGCTCGTCAAAAACATACGAGATCGGATAATAACCGTACTGAAGCGGATGGGTCACATTGGTAAAATTTTTCCCGTCAAAAAATGACTTGGGAATCGCCGCCATATCAAAATTTCCGTCCATCATATCCGGCGTGGGTTCACCCGCTTTCGGAGACTTCACTTCATCGAAATGAAAATTGATGTGCTCATCGTCATAGATGACCGAATCGGAGTGATGATAATGTCCGCCCTCACTGTACTCGGAATAATAAAGCAGATAGTTGTAATCCGAGATGGGATAGGTATCTTTCATTGTCTGGAAAGCCTCCGCCACATTCACCGAGAAGGCCCACAGTTCGTCTTCATCTTCGGGGGCTTTCATTCCCAGCCGGTCTTCGGCATATTCCACCTCTTCTTCCGTGGTAATTAGGTACATGTTATACGGCTCCGGCTTTTCATTCTGAGAAATATAACCGGAGGCAAAACTGTTAATATACGCGCCTTCCACCACATTCATGGTATTGTCCGATGTAGCGTCCGTATCGACCGGCACGTATACTGCCGAGGGCTGTTCGCTTGTTCCCGCGATATTTGCGGTATTTCCGGTATTTCCGCTATTTCCGGCATTTCCGGTACATCCTGCCATAAGAAGAATGGCTGCTGCCGTAAGTACAATTCCGATTCCTTTTCTTTTCATCTTCACTTTCATCCTTTCATTATTCGGTTTGTGATGCTCACATCAATAAAACGAATAATGTCGCTCTTTTTTATGGAAATCATGTTGTTCCGAAGGAAAATATAATTTTGTCTTTTCCGTCAAATCGAATATCCTCATCATGGCCGAGTTTAAAAACATCGTTATTAAACTGTTCCGAAACGTACCAGTCTCCGCCCCACACGATATTGGAATCCGTATTTCCGATATCCGGAAGATTATAACTGTTCTTTTTCCACTGATAATCTTCCATAATCCGCTTTCCTTCCGATTCCGGAATATAAATTACGCCCCTGTACCGGGGATCTGCCGGTCCCGGACTCCCGATTTCGATTTTTCCCCAGTATTCCGACGGATAAATCATTTCGTACTCGGCGGTTGTAATATTCAGATTGTCAAAATACTTGTCCGTCATGGCTGTGTTTTTGAAGTACTCCGTTTTCATGACCGTATGTGTCTTTATACAGCCGGAAAACAAAAGCAAAAATACCACTACAACTGTCGTCCAAATAATTTTCTTCTTCATTCCTTTTCCCCTGCGCAGGTTATAGTAAAAAATTAATCGATGGGTTTTGCCGGTTCCCTCTTCAAAAATACTTCCGATTTACTGTCCAAGTTCGAAATATTTGCCCGAATACATCGAAAAAATGTTGCCGCCCGCAAGCTGTCCGGCATAGTAAGTTCCCGGGCCTTCGTATCTGTCGTATATAGTTTTACCCACCGAAATTTTGTTTCCTTCTTCGTCAATAAGGTAATAGGTAACCCGGGTATATGTCGTACGGTTTTCTCCCGAACCGGATTCAACATGTTCTTCCTTTTTCTCGGTATCCGCAATCGAAAGTTCGGTAAAATAATATCCTTCCTTTGAACGGTCCGATGCGGCAATTTTCGGAACAATGGCCATGAAAAATACCGTCACAAATCCGATTCCGCCAAGCATCATGACGCCGAATACAATCAGCGGAACAATATACGCTTCCCGGTTCGCATTCTCCATAAACTTTAAAATGGTGGCAAGAATCACGGTGACGAAAAAGAGAACCACAACCGTTCCGAAAAGGGTAAGAACGATGATGAAGGTTTTCCTCGATTTTACGGAATCCTCAAGATATTTCGTATGATCCTCTTCGAGTATTTCATCGGTCAACGTGGTCTTCCCGTCCGCACTTTTCAACTGTTCATAGCGGGCATTCTGATTCTTTTCGTCCTTATTCTGGTTAATCATTCCCACGATAAACATTCCAAGCATCACACAGAAAACGACGCCGAAGCCCACATAGAAAATGGTAATAACCTTTTTGCTCGTCATATCTTTCCTCCCGGAACTAGTCAATCCACCACTGCGGAGTTAATTCTCCGAGTTTCATAACATGCCCCGTGGCATAATTAATCATAATGTCGATATCATGATATTTCCCCGGCATAAGCTGTACCATCAGCTCACGGCATGCGCCGCAGGGAGCTCCCTTCCCCTCGTTCGGGGAAATGCATAAAACCCGGTCAATTTCATAATCACCGTTTGTTATCATGTTAAAAATCGCATTCCGCTCGGCACAGATTCCGAGCGTGCTGCAGGTATCGATGCAGACACCCGTATAGATTTTTCCCGATTTGGAAAGAACGGCTGCGGAAACTTCACCCGCCGTAACATAATCCGATATCACTTTAGCGCCTCTTACCGCCTTCGCTGCTTCATACATTTTTTCCCATATTTCGTCTCTCATTTTTTTCTCGCTTTCTGATTATTTAATAGAGTTACTTGTAAAACCGGTTCATCTCTTTTAATTTCGCCTTCCACTCTTCCACCACATTGGACGGCCCGGTAATCTTCACATCCGTTCCCAGTGCATAAATCCAGCCGTAAAACTGCTGGCTTACCGCAACATCCACGAAGGTCTTTGACCAGCCCTTATTTTCTCCCGAAAAAATCGGAATATCCTTTCCGAAGCGGTCAATGAAAACGCCGACGAGTTCATTTTTAAATTCCACGGCAACCTTCGTCCTCTCGCCGCCCCACATTCCGAAACTCATTTTCGAGAAGGAGGCAATGTCCATGGAATCAAAAATCTTCATCCCCACACGGTTCTTGTCCATGATTTGCAGGTTCTTCATTTTATCGACACGGTAATGCCTTTCTTCGAGAGTTACCGCATCACATCCGATTAAATAATAGTTTTCATCATCCCAGGTCAGTGCCCACGGGCTTACCTCGCGGATGCCGGGATTTTTCTTTTCAAGCTGTTTCTTCGTGTTCCACTGGTAATACTCAAACCGCACACACTTATTGCTGTTTATGGCCGCATGGATCTGGTCCACGGTATAATAAATCGTTTCATTCATGGATTTAATCCGGCCCTGCACGATTACCTGACGATGGAGTTGCTTCGCCTCGTACTTGCTCGTGCATTTCATCAGCTTCTTTATAAGGGCATTGGATTTGCGCTCGGTAATAAATTTCGAAGACTGGATGGAATCCACCAGGATTTTAAGTTCCGCCAGTTCGAATTGTTTTTCAATCACATGGTAACGGTAGCTTCTGCCGTCCTTTTCGCCCTCCACGGTGATTCCGAGATGTTTCAGTTCATTTAAATCTTCGTAGAGCGTTCTGCGGTCCGCCGTAACTTCCATTTCCTCGAGATAATCCTGAATTTGCAAAAGGGTCAGATAATGCTCTTCATCGGTGTGTTCGAGCATAATCTGACCCAGATAATACAGTTTCAGTTTCTGATTCGTCCCCTTCGGCATGATATCCCCCCTCTCATAACCTTCATGTTATTATACCACACCTGATGGGACTGAGTACATTTTATTTCACTTAATGAACTTCCCCTTATAATTCCCGATAAGAACCGTATGTCTGCCGGAAATCCTCCTCAAACCGGATCTGATCCTCCCGCACTTTGGACAGATGAAGGCCGGTTCCGAGTCCGATAAAGAAACTCACCACACTCCCGATAAATCCGATTGCTCCGAAGATGAGATCATCAAGCCAGCCGATTCCGGTGATGAAATCCGGAATAAGGTCAATCGGCAGAACGCAGTAAAGAATCGTAACTACTACACATACAATTGCGATAATAAAGAATCTTCTTTTCTCTTCCATAACATTGTCCCCCTTTTTTCAAAAACCTTTTTCAAAACAGGATGAAAGTTCCCGACGTGTTTTACTTTATAACCAAAGTATAAATCTGGATTGTGACAATAAATCCGACAATATTATTCAGCAAAATTGCGGTTTTCCCGGTGCCTGTCACTTTCGCCCTCTGGGTGCCTGTCACTTTCGCCCCTTGGGTGCCTGTCACTTTTGGCCCAAAAGTGACAGGCACCCATCCAGAGGCCCCCATCCGGGGCTGGGACAGTTCTGTGACAAATCATTTGCTAAACTGCAATCAGAAAGTAACACAAACGGTTCAAATAATGGAAGCCGAATTAATAAGACAACTTAACTTTTTTCAACTTTTCCCCTCTTTAAAGAGACAGCCGCAATTACGGCTGTCTCTTTTTATGCGATAAATGTATGGTACTCAGTCCTCGCCGACGAGATGAACGGTTTGATACGTATGATTCGTTGCGGGCAGAAAAATCTCCGTCACATCCTTTGTTTTTAATTTCAGGCTGGACGTGCAAACACAGGGATGACATCCAAGATAATCATCCTTTAAAACATCTTCGTCAATTAGGAGTTTTACATGATTCTCTTTATCATTCATCAGTCCCATTATGCTGACCGCACCGGGTTCAATGTCCAGATATTTTAACATATCCTCCGCTTCCGCAAAGGAAAGCCTTGCCGAATTGATCTGTGCGGATAATTCCTTCGTTTTGAATTTCTTATCCCCCGGCATCATAAGCAGATAGAAATTCGTCTTCTGCCTGTTACACAGAAAAAGATTCTTGCATATAATAACGCCTAAAATCGCATCAATCTCATTGCAGGCTTCCATATTGTCGGCCCGGTCGTGATCCGTCCGCTGATAGGAAATCCCCAGTTTATCCAGAAAATCATACGTCCGGATTTCTCTCTCCAGTCTTCCGGTTACGTCCTCCGGTCTTCCGTTATACAGTTCCATTCTTTGTTCCATCCTTCCATTCCGGGATTTTAAAAGTTATACCACAATCCGAAAATTTTCCAAATCCCAGTATATCTCCGTCAGTTTCTCTCCGTCAATCTGTGCTCCCTTAAAGAAATCGTCCCGGTCGCGATACCATTTTCCGTCAAAATTCACGGCACATGCCCCGCCGTCCTGCTCGGAAATAATCGTATGCTTCTCCCCGTAGGCTTCGAACGTGATGGTATGCGGCAATTTCAGCAGATAATAAAGATCGTAGAAATCAAACTCTTCTTCATCAAACGGAATCAGTTCGTATAAATCGTCAATCAGCCATTTCATGATATTCATATTGCCGAAAAACGCATTATGCATGATTCTCTGCGCCAAAAAATCCTTGGCAGCAAGATAGAGTTTAACCGCTTCCTTCTTCCGCCCCTGGTCAGCACGGATTCTCGCAAGCCTCGTAAATACTTCCGGCAGCGGATCGAATACATTCCGGCAGTTCTTCACCTTCGGATACAAATCCTCAATGATTTGCTCATACCTTGCCTGATCCTTCGCTACATAATAACCGTTTTTGTACATATCGGCAATTTTATACGTGGCAACCAAATCGCCCTTTTTCATAAGCTTTGAGAAATTCTCATATGCTTTCTTGTAATCGCGCTCGCCGGTACGGCCGTAATACCAGATATAACCAAGGCATTCGTATGCCGGATCATAATCAAAAGAAGCCGCCATTTCATAGTATTTCAGTGCCAGATCAAACCGTTTCTGCTCGTAGTAAGCACCGCCTAAATACAGCATATCCTGCGGCCTTTGCTCTTCTTCAATCAGGAATTGCATTGCCTCCGTAAACGCAAAAAAATCCTCATCGCTGTATATGCTCGTATCATGAAACTCCTGAACAATCTGTCTTGCTTCTTCTACGGTCATCGTCGTTTCCTTTCCTGTACAATCTTTCTTCACATAAGCAACACCACAAAGTTAAAAAAAGCATTCTTCCCATCATCCGCATTAATGGAAACTCTTCTTAATTATCAAAAATCAATCAGATATATCGCCATCGACACCTGTGTATATCCGGTTTTGGCTTTAATATCCGTCACCCGTCCGATTAACATCTTTCCGGCGTCCATCAGTCTTGCGAAAACGTAATTATCTTTCTCCGGGACATACCCCAGTTTCCTCCCCTTTTCGTCATCCACACGCACGGCATTTTCGTCAAAACGATTCTTCGGCTCCCTTCGAAGCGACAGTTTCTCCCCGCTTTTCAATTCTTTGATAATCGACTCATCCTCGATATGCATCGTTCCCGCGACAAAAGTATCAAAGAGAAAAATCTCCTTCTGCAAAGGTTTGATTAAATCTTCGCTTTTAAACTGTTCCGCTAAAGATACGGCATTTTCCGATGAAATTACAATGTCATTTGCCATGTAAAACGTGCGCCTCCCTCGCCGGTGAGTTTTTCCAGTCCCTCTTCCAGATTTCGTTTATACTCTTTGAATTCTTCCAGCTGCTTATTCAGTTCCTGCTTTTTTGCGTCAATCGCTTTTGGATCAGCAAGCAGTTTTCCGTAGGTATACGGTTCTGTCGTAAGAATCGCGCTGATTCTCTTTTGAATTTTTTTGATTTTTTCATCGATATTGTCAATATTCGGAGCAAAACCTTCCTCGCCTAGCAGCGTCATGATATGGTTTAATTCGACCTCCAGTTCTTCGAGTTTCTCCGCATCGTACTCTTTATATGCCTCCATTACACGATTCCACAAATCCATGAGTTTCCCATTCTTACTTGTTTTTGTGTTAATATCCGGATGAAGCCTCTTACAGATTCTTCTGAAAATCTGCTTGCTCATTCGTACATCATACGCATCCACCAGTCTGGCATTTTTCGCACCATCTCTTTCATCCAGCATATTTTGCAGTTCCACATAATATGCCTGCATTTCGCCGTCGATTTCCTGCTGCATGGCATTCGTATCAATCGGCTCACCGAGATTAATGCACCTCGTACAGTACGCAAGAATTTTCTTAAGACGGATACATTCCAGTTTTGTAGTCAGAATCTCCGCCATAAGATCTCCGAAGTGCTGCAGATAATCCACTCTCCTTGATGAGGCGATTTTTGTCAGCTGTTCTTTTCTGATAATCAGCGCTTCATATTCCTCGTAAGGCGTATTGAATTCATCCGGAATATCAAACCCGGGAAAATCATCTCCTATGTCCGCAACATCGTTTATGAAACCTGTTTTACGCTTTCTCATAATTCAGTCCTCGCTCTGCCCCTGTTTTATCCTTATTTTTCCCTTCTTATACCCTATTTTCTCATAAAATATTATAATTCTTATCTTCTATACTTCCAAGTATGAACGTTGCATGTTGCAATAAATCCGACAGTATCCCGTTTATCAGTTGCAATAAAATTTGCAAAAAAATCTGATTAATTGAATGTGACATTCATGTGACATACCATGTGCTAAATTATAATCACGAAGAAGAAATACGTAACAACAAACAAAATTACCCGCCGGAATAGGAGGAAACAATTATGAAGAAAACAAATTATAACGCTTATTTAACCGCTCTTTCCCTCACAATCATGCTCCCTCTTATGATGGGATCCAGTGCCCTGACAGTAATGGCTTGCGAAGGAAATCAGAAAAATGATTTCACACAGAATAATCCAGAAACAGAGCAGGTGATTGAATTCCGGCAGGAAACGGATGAAAATGATGAAAACTTAGGCAGACACTACAGTACTCCCGATGAAAACAATGTAAACTTAGGAAGATATCTCGACAATACCCCGAATGATGTAGGCGGAGCCATTAATCGGACGGAAGCAATCGTTATCATTCATGAAGCGGATGCAGATTTCCCGCCGGTTTTAGGTGGACCGGATCCGAACTTCCATGAAACTTAAGACTCCATATAGGAAGAAAACAGGAGACAGAAAAAAGTGAAAAACAAAAAGACAAGGTGACAGGCACTTTTGATACAAAAGTGCCTGTCACCTTGTCTAAAAAGCAATACTTGCAATCGGGCTTTCAAATCCCGTTTCACTCCTCCAGCAGATATGCATCATCCGGCGTAATCCGCCTTTCTTTGGTGAAAATCATCCAGTCCGTAATCGACGAAAAAGAATAGAATCCGACATCGCCTTCCTTAATTCCAGAAACATAGTACGGTTCCTGCGTAAGCTCGCCCACGAATCCGTCCTCTTTAATTTCCTTTAATTCAAACCAGATATGCTCTTTCTGGGGCGTGTCTTCCTCCTCCCAGTACTGCTTGTCCGTAATCAGACCGACCTTCACGATGATGGTATTTTCCTTATTCTCGGCCGCCTTAACCATATACGGAATTCGTTCGATGGCCAGGCTGCTCATGCGCTCCGTTTCTTCCGTGGATAACATGTACATCGGATTCTGATGAAGGAACGGATCAAACGCCTGAACGGGCGTATAAATCATCATGTCCTCGTCCTCTTCGTTTTTATAAAGCATTAATACATACGTATCTTCGCTGTGTACTTCATCCTGCCGGTCTTCTTTGGTCCCGAGCACGGCCTGAGGGTAAAATGTCAGCGCCTCTTTCCAGTCCACCGCCGTACATACCAGATAAATATCGGCTGCCTGTCCGATAAAAATTCCCTCGCCGGGTTCAATCGGCTCATCGCTTTCAAGCATCCGGCAGGCAAACGTTTCGATCATTTTGTAATGGTCGTTACAGGTGTCTTTCGTGGAACACAGAATTTCCAGTTCATACAATCCGCAACGCTTTAATCCGTGCGTGTGAAGCCAGACTTCGCCGCTTTCATCGCAGATGGCCTGTACCGTGAATAAATACCGCGGAGCTGGTAGAATATGCGATTTAGCCGCTAAGGAAACCCAGCGTCCGGATAATAATTTTTCCGCCGGGCAGTCCAGAACCGCAACTTTTTCCGGATACATCGCATCAATGATACGAAGCTGGTCATGGAAGCATTTCGCATTATCTCCTTCAAAATCCATGCACACACTGAGTCCGAATTTCGCCTCATCTATGATACGGAACTCCTCTTCCGTAAAAATATGCTCCGGGCGTACCAGGTTTGGAATATCGACATCCGTCGGATTCACCTCGACTTCATATTGCCTGTCATCAACGGCAAAATCAACAATCATTCCTCGCTCGTCATCCATATGAATATTCCGGATGTGAACGCTCTCACTTTGTTTAACATTCTCGACAAAAATCATCGGATCCTCTATATCCTTCTGACTCATCGGAATGACAATCATATACGATGCTTCCTTCAATACAAAACCTCCTTCTATCGGCATTTAGTCTTCTGCTCCCCTTCCGGTCCGCAACAATTGCCGCAACAAATACCATATCATTTTGCTACTTCTCTTCAACCCCTTGCTACTTTCTCCTTCGCCTCTTTCTTTGCATTCAGCCAAAGAAGAATGAGAAGCGTGATACTTAAAACAACTGTCGTGCACAGGCTTCCTTCGTTTCCGTATACCGGATCAAAGAAGAAATTCGCCTTTGCATCCGTCCCGTAAAACAGTGCCAGTTCCGACGACATTCCGCTGTTCGGAAGTCCGAACAGGTACTCCTGCGTAAAATTCCATGCCGTGTGAAAACCGCAGGCAATCCAGAAATTTCCGGTAATCTTAACCAGCAGGCAAAGGATGAATCCGACCAGAAAAACATTCAGGCAGAAAATCGAGCTGAATCCGCTCATGGAAATATTCCCGACATGATGAAAAATGAAAAGCGTGCCGCTTACAAAAGCCACCGCACTCCAGTCATGCCGTTCCTGCATATACCGGTAAACATATCCCCGAAGCGCCACTTCCTCAGCCGCACACTGGATAAATACGGGCGGAATCAGCAGAATCAGATAAATGCTGAATGAGTGAAACGAGAAATGAACCGTCCCCGTAACACCCGTCAGCAGGGATATAAATCCATTCATTAAAAAGCCGATTAACAGTCCGATTAAGACGGCCTTTACAGACTTAACAAATCCCCCTTCCACGAAGAATTTCAGCGTCTGTCTTTTGGTAATCAGCATGTAGAGTAAAATACAACCAATCGGAATAATAAAAGACCCAAACGAAAATCCATCTTCTAAGAAAACCTGAAGGACCGGATCCTGAATTTGATAAACAAAGTACCGTACGATGCCGGCTAATAATCCCTGTATAATCATTCCCAGGAAAAACAATGCAAGCTCCGTAACTCCGATTGTCAGCGCATTCGTCAGTATCCGGTCTTTTCTTTTACTTAAATCCATTCGAATTTCCCCCTTGTTATAAAAAGAATTTCTGCCATTTATTATAACATGAAAATCCGCCAATTGTTAGTGCAATTGAGCAAAAACAAACCGGGCAGGAGATATCCCCCCTGCCCGGTTATCGTTTCATACAAATTCATTTTAGAAAGTAATAATTTCGGCTTCCGATGAGAAAGATTTGAATGTAGCCGTTCCGTTCTTAAAATAGAACATCTTCATGCTGTCATCATCCGCACTGTACATTCCCTGCAGCGCAGGCATTTTGTCAAGCATGGCAACCTTGATGTCATGGTTGTCATCTTCTACCAGTTCACCGGCTAAGCGAAGCCAGGTACCGCTCATAAATGCGCAGATTTCTACTAACGGATTCGCTGCAATCTGCCTGGAAACTTCTTTTCCGGTGCCGCTTTGGATATACAGTTTTCCTTCATAGTAAAGAACCGTACCGAACGGTCTTACACGCGGCTGATTTCCGTCTACGGTTGCCAGATAATAGGTCTGAGCATCCTCTAAGAAATATACAACCTTGTCGATTCCGGTTGCATTTTCGCGTTTCTCGATTTCAGCCAGCATATACTGTGCATTTGCTTTCAGATATGCAGCAAGATCCGCAAGCGAAATGCCTAATTCGGTATTTAAGAAATTCTCTGCAACTAACAAATCGGCAATCTTAACGCCTAAGTTAATGAATCCGAGTTCCACTTCTCCACCGAAAGCTACTGCCATGCTTTCATCCCCGTCTCCGTAATATAAAACAGTATCGGGAATTCCGTTTCCGTTGCTGTCGTGAATGTAAAGATCGTACTCTCCTCTGCCACTTAAATCAACCGCGATGGTATCGATTTTTCTGCCTACCGAATCACTTGAAAAACATACATCCGCAATTCCGTCTCCGTCCAGATCGAGTGCGATTTCTCTCCAGCCGCTTCGAACTACCATTTTGGAAAGTTCCGGATCATTCTTAATACGTCTCTTTGCCTCACGAATACTTACTCTCTTAACTTCCATAGTTTACTGCTCCTTTCCCATACACAAGAATATAATTGTATCTATGTTAAACCGGACGAAAACCGTCCCGGTTGTAACCCTTGTTGTTCCCTTTTCCTCTGTTTTTTTACGGTTTATTATTTTCCTGTTTACTCCGTTTTTCGGTTATCCTGTTTATTCTGTTTTTCTCCGGGTTTCATTTTTACAAATCCGTAATCCGAAAGCATCCGGAAATACTTCGTTAACCTTGGATAAAGCGGTTCTGCTTTCTCCCCGAAATGTTCGCTGACCTCTTGACCGATTTCATAAACGGTTTCTTTGCCGTCGATTAAAGGCCAGATAAAACTTCCCATCTCCTCTAAATGAACCTGCGAAACTTTCGGCTTATGTAAAACCTTCTGCGCGATGCGGTTGAATACACCTTTGTTTTCGACAAAAATCGTCACCGCCCCGGCTTCGTCTTTTTCCCATTTATACTTCTCTTCCCGGACCGGAATAAAGTCGAGGAAATTATTATCTTTTTTATTCTTTCGATTTCCCATTATTCGAGGACTTTACACTCTTCACCGCAAAAACAACAACACAGGCAGCCATTCCGAAAAGCAGTAAAACTCCGCCGACCGAACCGGTATTAAGGAATCCCGACAGATCGATTTTTCCGGAAATACCGGCAACAGCAAGAATGGCAAGCAGTATTCCCACAAGTCCTTCACCGGCAATTAACCCGGAGCAGAATAATACGCCACCCGTACCCTCTTCTTTCTTCGCCTGCTTTGCACGACGACTGATAACAAAGCGGATTAAACCGCCAATCATAATCGTAACACTCAGTTCAAGCGGCAGATACAGTCCGATGGCAACCGGAAGAACGGGAACGTGTAAAAACTCAACCGCAACCGCAATAAATGCACCGATTATAATTAACATCCACGGAAGATTTCCATGCATAACACCTTCCACAATCATCTTCATAAGCGAAGCCTGCGGTGCCGAAAGTTCCGGTGTTCCGAAGCCCCATGCCTTATCAAGCAAAAGTAAAACCGCACCGATGGTAAAGGCTGCAACAACCGTACCGATTAGCTCACCGATCTGCTGCTTCTTCGGTGTTGCACCTAAGATATAACCGGTCTTTAAATCCTGCGATGTATCGCCGGCCATCGCCGCAACAATACAGATGATGGAACCGATGGAAATCGCGCCGACCATGCCCGCAGAACCGGTTTTTCCGGTAAGTTTAAGAAGCGTGGTGGCGATTAAAAGTGTGGCGATTGTCATACCGGAAACCGGGTTGTTGCTGCTTCCGACAAGGCCGACCATTCTTGAAGATACGGTTCCGAAGAAGAATCCGAAAACAACCACTAAGATGGCACCTAAGAAGGATACCGGGATTTCCGGAAGAAGCCACACGGCAAGCACAATCACGGCGGAACCGATGATGACGAAATACATATTTAAGTCTTTCTCTGTACGAAGTTTTCCGCCTTTATCCGAACCCTTCAGGCCTTTTAATGCTTCCACAAACGTCGATACAATTAACGGGAGTGTTTTAATTAAACTGATGATTCCTCCGGCTGCAACCATACCCGCACCGATATAACGGATATACAAACTCCAGATTGCGGAAGCACCGCTCTCGGCATAGATTGCCGAAATAGGTTCCGTACCGGGAAAAAGAATTTTGTCTCCGCCGAAGAACACAATCGCCGGAATTAAAACAAACCAGCCTAAAATACCACCGGCAAACATATACGATGAAATCTTGATACCGCAGATATATCCGACACCGATTAATGCCGGATAAACCTCCGCCGAAAATTCCGTATACAGCGAATGGAAATGTGCGGTAACGACACCGGGAATGATTTTCAGTCCGTCTACGACGAATTTAAAAATCGCAGCAAGACCCATTCCCCAGAAAACCGTCTTGGCTTCGGAACCGCCTTCCTCACCGGCAAGCAGAACTTCCGCACATGCGGTACCTTCCGGATAAGGCAATACACCGTGTTCTTTTACAATTAATGCATTACGAAGGGGAATCATGAATAACACGCCCAGAATACCGCCGAAAAGCGAAATCAGGGAAATGGAAATAAGACTCGGTACACCCGTGACACCCTCTTTCGCCCATAAGAAAAGGGCGGGCATCGTAAAGATTGCGCCTGCTGCGAGCGACTCGCCGGCGGATCCGATGGTCTGGACCATGTTGCTTTCAAGCACGGAATCCTTTCTCATAATCAGACGGATAACACCCATCGAAATAACCGCTGCCGGTATGGATGCCGAAACCGTCATACCGACTCTGAGTCCCAGATAGGCATTCGCCGCACCGAATACAATCGCCAGAACAATACCCATTATGACCGAAGTTACGGTTAACTCGGGTGTAACCTTATCCGCCGGTATATAGGGTTTAAAATTTTCATTACCGTCCATAAGTTTTTTCCCTTCTCTCCTTTTGTTTATACCGAAAGTATAAACATTTTTCCGGTATAATTCATACCGAAAAAATCCCCCATCAACATACGAAATTATTATACCAAATTTAAGAGCAAACTTCCACCCGAGATTTTTGCGTTTCCCGTCGAATACAATACCGAAAATTTCATTCTTACATTCTCCGTGCTTATCGCAAAAAAACAGGTCACCGAAAAATCGATGACCTTTTCATTATCATTTTAATACTGACAATTAGATTAAATCTACAGAATTTCCTGCGGTATCGTAAATCTTCTTCTCTGCGATAACTACATATACATCGCCGCCGAGTAATTCCGCTTTCTGCTTAATCGCCTTAAGATCAATCTGCTGTCCGTCAAACTCAAAATAAATATTTCCGAGTTTCTTTGCTGCGGTAGAAGCTGCCTTTGCAACAGCTGCGGTTTTAACTGCCTTGCCTGCTGCTTTCTTTGCGGTCTTTGCTGCTGCTACTGTCTTTACAGCTTTTTTAACCGCTGCTTTCTTCTCTGCAGGCTTCTTTGCTACAGCCTTTTTTTCTACGGGTTTCTTTTCGTCTGCCATATTATTTATCCTCCTTTTACAGATCGTAACCATTCAAAAAATCATGATGATTCTTATCATTACTTGTTACCATTTTAATTCCATCTGCGCTTTGCGTCAATATATTACGGAATTTTTACATCATTTCATTTTTACTTAACTTTGTTTACATCTTTCTTTTCGATGATGCACATCAGTAAATCATCGTCTTCGAGTTTTGCGGAAGGATTTACGAAATACCATTTTCCGTGCGGCTTCTTTACGGCCGCAACATTCATGTTATAATTTTTCCGCAATTCCAGTTCGATAAGATTCTTTCCGATCCATGAACTCATCGGCTGCATCTCGATCATGCAGAGATTTTCACCCAGTTCGTAATACTCATGAATATGTTGTGACGCCAGAATCTGCGCGCTGCGGATACCGCCTTCCTGCTCCGGATCGATGACCTTGTCGGCGCCGACACGACGTAATACATTCTTCATTCGCGGAGTCGATGCTTTTGCAATAACGGTTTTTACACCCTTCTCTTTTGCAATGGTAATACAGGTGACACTGGCCGCAAGATTTCCGCCCATGCAGACAATTACGATGTCCATGTTCTGAAGTCCCAGTGCAAGAACATCATCCTCATTGCTTAAATCCGTGCAGACCGCTGCCGTAACTTTCGATGACATATCACGGATGACCTTCTCATCCATGTCTGCCACAAGCACATCCACACCGAGGTCATAAAGCGTTTTCGCAAGAGAACGTCCGTATTTCCCGAGTCCTAAAACCGCAATTGAATTTTTCATATTCCATCCTTTCCGTCATCGAACCTTCTTCCGGTCCGACTGTTTCATCTTATACCTTCCACTATCGTCAGCCGACATAAAAACTGCCTTCCGAATATTGTATATTATTTGATTCCGAACTGTTCCTTGTAAACAGCGCAACCAGTGATATCGGTCCGATACGTCCCAAATACATGGCAAGAATCACAATCACTCTTCCCACTGTTGTAAGCGACGGCGTCAGGCCTCTGGATAAACCGACCGTTCCGCACGCACTGAAAATTTCAAAGAGCGCATCCTCTAACAAAATCGGATTGGCAATGACAAGCAGTATCGTTAAAAGCAGAACCGTTCCCGCACTGATAAAAATCACCGCGGAAGCTTTTCTTAAGGATTCCTCGGACACTCTCCGGTCAAAAATCACTTTGTCATTTTCTTTCTTTAAATAGGATCTGGCATTCAGAATCATTAAGAAAAATGTTGACGTTTTCACACCGCCTGCGGTACCGATCGGTGAGCCTCCGATAAACATAAAAATATAGGCAATCACACAGGATGCTCCGGTAAGATTCTGCTGCGGAATGGTGGCGAATCCGGCCGTTCTCAGTGTTACCGACTCAAACAGGCAGTTTACGATTTTTCCGCCGAAATTCATGTCTCCGATGGTATCGGAATTGCCAAATTCAAAAAGCAGAAAAAGTATTGTTCCGCTGATAATCAAAAACAGCGTAAACGAAATGACAAGTTTGGAATGCTCGGAAAGCCGTTTGATAATCGTAACGGGCGTAAAATGCTTCTTCGCTCCTTCTTTCAATCTTTCTAAAATATCAAACCAGACAACAAATCCGATTCCGCCAAAAATAATTAAAAGCATCGTAACCGTCATAACGATAGGATTGTCCGAATATTTCGTCAAACTGTCCGGTCCGATGATATCCATTCCGGCATTGCAGAATGCGGATACGGAAGTAAATACGGAAATCCATATACCCTTAATTATGCCGAATTCCGGGATAAAAACGATGGCATAAAGTGCCGCTCCGATTCCTTCCACAAGAAACGTTCCCTTTACCACACGCAGTAAAAACGACAAAAGTTTTGAATTCGAATTTAAGTTAAAGGCATCCCTTAAAAGAATGCGGTCGGTTAATGAGAATTTCCGGTGGGCTAAAACCATGATGCCGGAAGCAACGGTAATCATTCCTAAGCCCCCAATCTGAATCAGCAAAAGAATGACAATATGCCCGAAAAGACTCCAGTTCGCATACGTATCCACAACAACCAGACCGGTAACACATACGGAAGTTGTCGCGGTAAACAGCGCTGTTACAAAATCGGTATGACACCCCGGTGCGGATGAAAACGGAAGCCATAAAAGAAGTGCACCGACCGCTATCGTAATAAAGAAGCTGGCCGGTATTGCCCGCACAGGAGATAATTTTATTCCTTTCACTTTTTGCTGTTTCACTTAAATTGCTCCAATCATTTTCCCAGTGGTCTTTTTGCTCCGCATTCCGGACAGAAGTTTCCTTTGTTTCCGCTGTTCTTACAATTCGGACAGGTCCATTCATTTTTTACTTCCGGATTCCTGCATGGTTCATCCACCGGTGCTACGCCGAGCCCCTGATTCATCCAGCCTTCCAGATCTTTATAATTCTGTCTGCCGGCATTTTCAAATATTTTGGGCTTATTCATTTCATCTATATACATCTGAGGAATAGCAGCTTTCATATACTCTTTGATGATTGCATCAAGTTCTTCTTTTGTCTCATTTTCCAACTTGAAGTTTACAATTTCGGCTTCTGCGCGGATTCCTTTTAGTAAAAGAGCATCCTCGATCGCTTTCCCTAAAATCGCCTGCTGCCTGGTCTTAGAAGAATAAAGCGGTCTTCCGGAAGGTAAGCCGTGAAGACATTCTTCCACCGCGGAAACAGCAGTTTCCTTTACGGTATGATTTAATGCCTCTTCGTTTATTCCTTCCGGATACTCAAATACCGTCACGGATCCGCTGATTGTACATCCGACATCCAAATCATACCCTGCTCTTTCATCTCTTTCACGATACCAGATTGTCTCCGGTGTTCTGAATAATACCCTGATATGTTCCATAAACCTCCTCTTATTGGGTGCCTGTCACTTTTGCCACTTAGGTGCCTGTCACTTTTCCCCTAAAAGTGCCTGTCACTTTTTTAAGTAATATCATAACATAGAAAGAAACAATGAAACAGTTGATTTAAACACAACGAAGGCCATATTATTCTGATAAAACGACGATACATCATC
>JAEEGL014687838.1_pt1 | contig 52305 bp, 40 predicted proteins | sample 9134231 | NCBI WGS metagenome assembly JAEEGL01 (sample SAMN16246548, study PRJNA631951) | gut metagenome | biome: gut microbiome; feature: rumen; material: fiber-attached | host: Bos | place: Iran: Karaj | collected 2018-10
CACCAATGAAAACTATGGCATCGATTCAGCGCAGGGTAAGATCGGTGTGTATTATAACTATTGTGCGATTTCCGCCGGTACTTATTGTACAGACAATGGTTCTGGCAATGCTGAGCACGATATTTGTCCTAAGGGTTGGCGCCTACCAAACGCCGTCCAAGGAGGTGACTATGTAAACCTTTATGCAGCATATTATGGCAACGATAGCACATATATAAATACGCTAAAACTAGTCAGAGGCGGCTTCTATATGAGTAGCGTGCAGAACAGAGGCGAGCGCGGTTTCTTCCCAACTTCAACTCTAAGCCAAGGTGCCAATATGTACGGTCTAACCGCCACAAGTGGTTCAGTATCACTTAATGTAAATAGCATTAGCCGTAATATGGGCCTAAATGTCCGTTGTATTTTGAAGGAACCAGAACCAGAGCCACTCTATATGCAAGACGTTGCAAACTGGAAAGACAGTATCGCTATCAATGAAAGCGCAAAAGCAATCGACCGCCGTGACGGTAAAGAATACTGGGTCACCAGACTAGAGACAGACCCAGAAATCCCGGAAGGCAGGGCAGACTGTACCGGCGATGGTGCCAATCGCGTTTGCACGCAGCTTTGGATGACGCAAAACCTAGACTTCGAACTAACAGCTAATGCCAGACAATATACTCATGAAGATACGGATCTTGGCTGGACCACAAATGATCCAAATGTCGTCTGGACTCCACAAATCGCAACCTCATCTTCAATCGCAAACTTCCACGAAACAGTTCTAGAAGAAAGCTCCTATAAACCAAACAGAAGCGTATATTATACGTCAGGGACTGACAATGCAGAGCTGATGTATAATTCAGTGTCAGCCTGTGTCTCGGCAGGCCATACCGAAGAGGACTGTACGCATTATAAATCCGGGGTAATATACAATTATTATGCGGCTGGCGCATTGAATGCAACAAGTAATGGCGTAAAAGTCGCAAACTCAAGCACAGGCCAATATGAAATCGCGCCAAACTCTGTCTGCCCTGCAGGTTGGAAACTCCCATCTGGTGTCACGGCAGCGGACGAATATTCAGATTACGACTACTTGCTTTACCAACACGACATAATACCAAACCATGGCATAAAAACTAACGTCGGCTACACTGCGAATGGCAGTGTGAATATTAGATTATCGCCACTTTGGTTCAATCGCGTAGGATTTGCCAGGGAGGGGGAATTCCGTAGCGAAGGCATCAACGGCGCCTACTACTCATCCAACCCAGGGGACTTCCTTGATTTCTTCCCGAACTACGTCAACCCGTCAGGTGTAAATGGTCAAACGAGTGGGTTCTCCATTCGTTGTGTTGCCAGAGAATCGTCTAATAGCTCCACGCCAACCCCGGGACCAGCCGCTCAGCTGGATATTCAAGACATCACTCCAGCCACTTGTCCAACCGAGCCAACCACCGTCTACGACAACCGTGACGGCTCTGCGTATACCATCCAGAAACTTGCAGATGGCAACTGCTGGATGCTAGAAAACCTGAGATTGGGTAGACACACCGTTATGGTATTAACCCCAGATGATACAAATACCACAAGTAACTTCACCCTCCCAGGCAGCGTAAGTATTGGCTTTGACGAATTTGCCATTCCGCAAATCAATACAGATAGTAAAAGTGATACCACGGGCTATGGTAATGGAGAAAACCGAATCGGTACGTATTACAACTTCTGTGCTGCCACGGCAGGCACCTATTGCCAACCACAAAACCAAAGCTCCGGCACCCCAACCGAAGACATCTGTCCTAAAGGTTGGCGTCTCCCAACCGGTGGTGAGAACGGTGAGTACCAAAACCTCTACAATCAATATAGTACCTATGCGGACTTCAAGAACGCTCTCCACGCTTCACTTTCCGGCTACTTCAAATACGGCAGCACCAACCACCAAGGCTCATACGGTTCCTTCTGGTCATCTACCCCAGTTGGTGACGACCGTATGTATTCCTTGGACGTAAGAGCTACAAGTGTTCCAAATGATTTCACCAGCTACCGTACCGCCGGCATTTCAATTAGATGTATCGCGTATGAGCGACCAAAAACCTACATTCAGGATATTGCCCCAGATAACTGTCCAACCACCCCAACCACGGTATACGATAGACGTGACAACGCGGCCTATACAATCCAAAAATTAGCGGACGGTAAGTGCTGGATGCTAGACAATCTCCGTCTCGGCAGAAGCACGGTGAAAGTGCTTACTCCAGAAGATACTAATGTTTTGGCCAACTTCACGCTTCCTGGCAGCGTGAGCACTGGTTTTGATGAATTCCAAACCCCACAGATTAATATTGATAGCAAGAACAAGATAACTAGTTACGGCGCAGGAAACAACAAAGTGGGCGTCTACTACAACTACTGTGCTGCCACAGCCGGCACATACTGCTATGCCGAGGGAGAAGGTGTTGGCGCGCCAACGGTAGATATCTGCCCAGCGGGCTGGCGTATGCCTTCCGGCGGGGAAGAAGGCGAATACCAGGAGCTCTTCAATCAATACGAGGATTACACGGACTTCAAAAATGCATTGCATGCTTCGCTCTCTGGTTACTTCAAGTATTCTAGTGTGAACCACCAAGGCAGCTACGGCTCTTACTGGTCTACTACCCCAGTAGGCGATGATCGCATGTACTCTCTAGATGTCCGTGCGGACTCCGTTCCGAATGATTTTACTAGCTACCGCACCGCCGGTATTTCCATCCGTTGCGTTGCGAAAAAGACCTATATCCAAGACATCACATCAGCTACCTGTCCGAAAACCAGAAAACTAGTCTACGATAAACGCGACGAAAAAGCCTATTACATCCAAGAAATTACTACTGGCGATATGACTACTTGCTGGATGACGAGCAATCTCAATCTTACCGGTGGCACCCCACTCTACTCAGAAACTTCCAATGTCCCAGAAGGCTACTCAGAAAATGACGGCACTCCATATTACACCCTCCCAGCCTCCAGCTCATCAGGATTTGAAGGCGATAGAGGCGTAAGTAGAGTCTATAATACCGCTGGCGCTGCAGGTGGTTACTATACCTATGCGGCTGCTACGGCAGGCACAAACCCAGCATCCGGCACTGCCGAATATGATATCTGTCCAGCCGGCTGGCGCTTACCAAACTCCAGTGAATATGACAAACTCAAGTCAACATTTAGCAGCACCACGATTATGGGCGACCCATGGTACGGCGTTAAAGGTAGCTACCGTTATCTTGGTGGCACTGGTGATGACGGCGGTTTCTATTGGACATCAACTACCTACAATGATGGCTATGCATATCGTATGGCCTGGGGTATGTGGTATTCCACCGAGCCTACCGTAAGCAACCAGATCAAGTACCAGGGCATGTCGGTTCGCTGCATCACCAAATAACCTAAAGTGTGCTATAATAATCTTATGCCAAGAAAAAAGCGTAAAAGCACTAAAAGAAGGCAAACCAAGGAGGTAACTGTCGAGCACGAGCTCCCAGGTGGTTTTTGGCGTCAGATTGTTGCCGTCCTCATGATTGCGCTTGCTCTCTTTCTTGTCGTCACGTGGTTTGGCCACGGCGGCAATATCTTAAATAACGTTCACAAATACATGCAACAGGGAATTGGTGCTGCTACTTATTTCGTGCCAGCCTTCCTCGTCTACTGGGCCGTCAAAATCTTCCGGAGCGAGAATAATCGTGTCGCTATTCCAGTCTATATTGCAAGTTTTCTTCAAATTGTTTGGATTTCTGGTATCGCCGCCATTTGGAAAAACGGTGGCTATCTCGGCAAGTGGCTAAACGGCATTTTCACCCAAGTTCTTGACCAGGCCGTGGTTATCTTTATCTACATTATCCTCATCTTCATTACCACTGCTTTCATCCTTCAAGTATCTCCGCTTACTCTTGTTAAGGGAACTCGCAATATGGTTCGCCCAGGTAAGAAGCAAAAAGAGGAAACAGAAGACGGCAACAAAAAGCTTGGTCAGCTTGAAATTAAGGTCAACTCTGGCCTCTCTCCGGCCGATGCTCAGACTCAGCCAACCATGGGTAAATTCCACAAAGTCGAAGCCAAAATGCCAGAGAAAGAGCCTGTTAAAGAGCCAACCGCTCTCGTGGCGGTCTCCGACCCAGACTGGAAAATGCCATCAACCGATCTTCTCGAAAAAAAGCAATCCCCAGCCGATGCCGGCAATATTCAACAAAATGCCTTTGTTATCAAATCCACCCTCTCCGAGTTTGGCATTGATGTTGAAATGGAAGGTGCCAATGTTGGCCCACGTGTTACTCAGTACACAATGAAGCCACCGGCAGGTGTCAACCTGTCCAAAATTCTCGCTCGTGACAAAGAGCTTGCTCTTAACCTCGCCGTAGACAAAATTCGTATCGAGGCTCCAATTCCAGGCACCCGTTCCGTTGGTGTCGAGATTCCAAACGCTCGTTCTGCCGATGTTCGCCTCCGTGGCGTCCTCGAGTCAAACGAATGGAAGCGTGCGTCCGACCCACTCACCTTTGCTGTCGGTAAAGACATCTCCGGCCATGCCGTTGTGGCAAACCTTGCCAAGATGCCTCACCTTCTCATCGCCGGTACTACCGGTTCTGGTAAATCCGTCATGAGCAATACCTTGATTACGTCTCTTCTTTATCGCAACTCCCCATCAGACATGAAGCTCATCATCGTTGATCCAAAGCAGGTCGAAATGGCTCAGTATCAGGACATTCCTCACCTCCTCACTCCAATCATCACTCAGACCGAGAAGGCTCTTTCTGCTATGAAATGGGCAGTCGGCGAAATGGAGCGCCGCTACACTCTCATGGCTGAGGAAAAAGTCAAAAACATTGCTGATTACAACGCCAAGATGGCCAAAGCCGCCGAGGAAGACAAAGCCAAAGAAGGTAAGATGCCATATATTGTCATTCTCATCGATGAGATGGCAGACCTCATGATGATGGCTGGTAAAGACCTCGAAATGCTTATTGTCCGCATTGCTCAGAAGGGTCGTGCATCTGGTATTCATCTAGTACTTGCAACCCAGCGTCCAGAAGTAAAGGTTATTACTGGTCTTATCAAGGCCAACATTCCAGGCCGCATTGCCTTTGCTGTGGGCTCTCAGATGGACTCCCGTATCATGCTAGACCAAGGTGGTGCCGAAAAACTCCTTGGCAAAGGCGACATGCTTCTTCTCACTACCGAGATGATGGGCAAGCCTCGCCGTATTCAGGGTGCCTGGGCTTCAGATGAAGATATTAATAAAGTTACCGACTTCCTCCGTGAGCAACGCGCTCCAGAGTACAACGACGAAGTCGTCGCTCAGACCGTTGCGATTAAAGGTATTACTGGCGCCGGCGGTGGCGGTGATATGGATGGCCTCGGTCGTCGTTTCGACCCACAGGACCCAGTCGTTAGGAAAGCAGTTGAGCTTTCTATTGCGAAAGGTAAATTCTCTACTGCCATGCTTCAGACATATCTCGGCAAAGGTCACGGTTTCGTATCTGGCCTCGCTATTTGGTTTGAAGAAATTGGTGTCATCGGCCCACAAAACGGCAACAAACCACGCGATGTCCTCATTACTTCTCTAGACGAGTTTGACCAAATAGCTGGCGCCTAACCCCCAGTTATCAAGTATTTCTTTATAACTCCATGATATAATACAGATATGGAGAAGGGGATCGAAATCTATAAATCAACTAGCGGTGAAGTTGTTTTTAATGTTGACCCCGAAAATGACACCATTTGGGCTACTCAAGCACAGATAGCCCAAATATTCGACGTAGACCGCACCCGTATTACGCATCACCTTAGAAACATTTTTAACGAAGGGGAACTCGATGAAAAATCAGTATGTGCGTTTTCCGCACATACTGCCGCAGACGGTAAGACCTATAAGGTCAAAACCTACAATCTCGACACCATCATCTCCGTAGGTTACCGTGTTAATTCCAAAAAAGCTACGGATTTCCGCATTTGGTCCACCAGAGTCTTGAAAACCTACCTCACGAAAGGTGTCGCGGTCAATGAGAATCGCCTCAAATCACTAGACAGTAAGAAGCTAAAAGAAGTAGAAGGGATGATGGGTGTAGTCCGCCGTCTCATCGCCCACCAGGCCCTAGACGCCGGGGAAGCAAACGGTGTTCTCGAAGTTATCTCCAAGTATTCTACTAGCTTCAAGACTTTGGAACAGTATGACAATGGCTTTATTGACCTTTCAAACCTAAATAAAGGTAGCTCCAAATCGGCCAAAAAACTCACCCCAGAATATTGTCGAAGTATTATCGACAATCTTAAGAAATCCGTTCAGGGTTCGGATCTCTTTGGTAAACCACGTAGCGAAAGCTTTGAAGGTTCCATTGAGTCGATTTATCAGAGCTATGAAGGTAAAGACCTTTACCCATCAACGGCTGAGAAAGCTGCTAATCTCCTCTATTTTGTTATCAAAGATCACCCATTTTATGATGGCAATAAACGAATTGGTGCGTTACTTTTTATCGTTTTTCTCACTATTAATAATCAACACCTCACTAAAAACGGTGACACCAAAATCAGCGACCGCGCTCTCACGGCTATCGCGCTCCTCATTGCTGAGTCTAGCCCAGCCGAGAAGCCTCTCATTATTTCACTCGTCGTCAAACTTTTAGAAAATTAAGCCCACAAAATCCATCCCGCTTGTGTTATAATTTAGTCAAATGGGACGGTGCATACATAGTAAGCAGTTTTTGCCGCTTGGTGTATTACTAACGGTAACCCTTCTTTCTGGTGCAGTCCTTTCTTCAAGTATTTCCCATGCAGATGTAGAAGATCAAGCAGACGCCACAGTCACTGTCTCTTCAGCTTGTACCATGTTCCGTGAATCCACAGTCCCACATATAGCATCCGGTATCACAAGCACCTACCATGAAGATGTAGGCACCACCAGACTAAAGACTATTTGTAATGATAAAGACGGCTATGCCATCTACGCTATAGGCTATTCCAATGATACAGACGGTGATACTAACATGTATGGTGAAGAATATGGCGAAATCATTCCAACCGGTACGGAGTCTGGTGATGTCTCCAACTGGTCCATGAAGATAGGAAAAGATGCAAACTCATACAATGCAGCAAATCTCACTATCACCCCATCCTTCACAAGCTATACTAATATTCCATCCACCCAAACTAAGATAGCTTCCTTCGAAGGCGCTACAGACTCAGTAGAAGGCTCTGTAGTTACTACTACTTATGCCATAAGAGTATCGTCTACCCAGTTAGCAGATACGTATGAAGGGAAGGTGAAATATACGATGGTCCATCCGGCTGATGGGGCAGCGCCAGACGAACCTGAACCAATTTACGCCCAAGACATTACAGCAGAAACCTGTCCTACCACTCCAACAACCATGGTGGACTCTCGTGATGGAGAAAAATATATTATTAGAAAGCTTCCAGACGGCAACTGTTGGATGCTCGAGAATCTCCGCCTGGATCCAGCTACACTTAAGACTACCCTCACATCCGAAAACACCAACCTTGCTCCAGACACAACGTATACACTTCCAGACGCAACCACAAGCGGCTTCTCATATGATAGCGCTGGAACACCTCGCCTATTTGCCGCCACAAAGAACAGCACCATATATAACGGATGGGATTCTTCTTCTAAGATGGGCGTCTATTATAATATCTGTGCCGCATCCGCAGGAACGGCTTGTGATGGGACAGATGCCGAATATGACATTTGTCCAGCTGGTTGGAGATTGCCAATTGGTGGTTATGGAGAGGGCTCCGAGCACTACGCTCTTTATCAAATGTTTGGGCTTTATGAGCCATTCGTTGCCGTTGTTCGTCCTACACGTACCGGCCAATTCCACAATAATGGCCTTCAAAACACGGGTTCTTACGGTTACTTTTGGTCATCAAAATCTGCTGGCAATGGAGAAACATATGCACTGATTACGGATACTCAAGCATCGTTCTATGGCAAAGACAACCATTATGGTCTTTCGGTTCGTTGTATTGCCAAGTCATCAGAATCACAACCGACAAAAACCTATATTCAAGACATCAGTAAGTATACCTGTCCAACTACTCCAACCACAGTTTATGATATACGCGATGAAGAAGCCTACACTATCCAAAAACTCGCGGATGGTAACTGCTGGCTTCTCGACAATCTCCGCCTAGATATTACGAATTCCACTGTTCAGGACGAACTTACGTCAGAAACTACAAACGCCTCGGATGTTACACTGGGCTATCTCAAAAATGGTGGTGGCACAGCTTCAGACCAATATGCTATAGATGCCGCAGCTAACTGGACGGGTAATTATCATAGCTATTCTACGCCACTAATCAATACAACATATAAAGACACTACCGGTAGTGGTGGGTATGAAGCCGGCAAGTATGGTATCTATTATAACTATTGTGCTGCATCTGCCGGTAGCTACTGTTACGGAAATGGAACCAGTGTTGGAACAACTTCTAGTGATGCCACCGAAGACATCTGTCCTAAGGGATGGCGTATGCCTACGGGAAGGTCGACTGGCGAGTACAAAGCTCTTTATGATGCATACTACTCTAACTATTTCAACTTCATAAATGCTTTTCATACTCCTCTTGCTGGCGACTTCTATGATGGCTCCGCGAGCCTTCAAGGGACAATCGGCTACTTCTGGTCTTCCACCTACGATAATAATGACGATAGCACCATGTATGACATGCTTGTTAGCACGTCGAATGTTGGCCCACAACTTGTCTATGACCGCCTCTATGGTTTTTCAGTCCGCTGTATTGCAAAAGAATCAGAGCCAGAACCAGACCCGACAAGAATCTACATCCAAGATGTCGACAAATCTACCTGTCCAACTACTCCAACCACAGTTTATGATATACGCGATAATGAAGCCTATACCATCCAAAAGCTCGCCGATGGTAACTGCTGGCTTCTCGATAATCTCCGCCTCGACCCAATCACCGTCTCGCTAGATAATCTTAAAGGCAACACTAACGCATCAAACACTACCCTAGAATATCTCAAGGGCATTAGTACGGGTACTTCTTCGGATCAGTTTGCAGAATCCGGAGTAACTGAGTGGAATACAACAATCACATACACTTATCCGATGATTTATACTGGAGATAAGAACGCTCTCTCTGTTTACGGTTACGGAGAAAGTCAGGTTGGTGTCATATATAACTACTGCGCAGTATCCGCCGGCAGCTATTGCTATGATTCTTCCAATGGCGGAGATGATGCTACTGAGGATATCTGTCCAGCTGGTTGGCGTCTTCCAACCGGTGGGGAAGGTGGCGAGTACGAAGCATTATACGGAGCATACGAAAACAACCTAGATAATTTCAGGAACGCTCTCAGACCAGTACCTAGCGGCTATGCGGGTAGCAATGGTTATACTGGTAGGACTAGCGGTATTGTTAATTTTTGGACCTCTACCAGATTCAGTTCGAACGAGATGAGAACTCTAGTCAACACGGTGCCATATTCAACGTCACCACTTAGTCAATACTCTAGGAATTATGGTGTATCTGTTCGCTGTATCGCTAAAGAGTCAGAAAAAACTTATATTCAAGATATAACCTTAGAATCCTGCCCAACCACTCCAATCACTGTCTACGATAGGAGAGACAATGAGGAATACACTATCCAAAAACTCGCGGATGGTAACTGCTGGCTCCTCGACAATCTCCGCCTCGATCCGACCACCCTTAAGACAACCTTGACAATAGAAAACACCAATATGGATCCAAGTACGCCTTTCACGCTGCCAGGCAGCACATCATCAAACTTCTTCAGCTATACAGAGCCACGCATTAATACCGATAGTAAAAATACTATACAGACATATGGTGACGGTTCTGGAAAATCAGGTGTCTTCTATAATTATTGTGCGGCTACTGCAGGAACATACTGTTATGCAGAATACGAAGGTACTGGTAGTGCGAAATACGATATCTGCCCTAAAGGCTGGCGCCTTCCAACTGCTGGCGAGAATGGTGAATACGAAACGTTATTTACTCTATTGGGCGAAGACAAAATACTCTATAAAAACACCCTACGCATGGCGTTGTCAGGTAATTATGGAGAAAATGCTATAATGTCTGCCGGTTCCTTTACTACTATTTGGTCAGCAACAAATGAAGATAGCTCGAGAATGCATAATATAGGTGCAAGCTCGTCGGACGTCTACTTAGGCGGCTATACCAACCGCTTCCTAGGATACTCAGTCCGCTGCATCGCCTACAATGGCATCGAACCAGAGCCTCTCCATGATATCCAAAACGTCACTCCATCCACCTGTCCAACCACACCGACCACTGTCTATGATACTCGTGATGGCCAGGCCTACACCATCCAGAAGCTTGCAGATGGTAAATGCTGGATGCTAGATAATCTCCGTCTCGGTAGAAGCACAGTAAAAGTGTTAACTCCAGACGATACTAACATCCGTTCCAACTTCACCCTCCCAGGTAGTGTAAGTACTGGTTTTGATGAATTTACCACTCCACAAATCAATATAGATAGTAAGAGTGATACTACAAGCTATGGCGATGGAGAAAATAAGATTGGCATCTATTACAACTTCTGCGCTGCCACTGCAGGCACTTATTGCCAACCACAGAATCAAAGCTCTGGCACACCAACCGAAGACATCTGCCCTAAAGGCTGGCGCCTTCCAACTGGTGGCGAGAATGGTGAATACCAAAACCTCTATGCTCAGTATAATACCTACGCAGACTTCAAGAATGCATTACGGGCTTCATTATCTGGCTACTTCAAATACTCTAGCACTAACCACCAAGGCTCATATGGCTCCTTCTGGTCCAGTACTCCAGTTGGGGATGATAGGATGTATAGCCTAGACGTTCGCGCCACTAGTGTTCCAAACGACTTCACTAGCTACCGCACCGCAGGTATCTCCATCCGTTGTGTAGCTTATGAACCAACTGAGACCTACATCCAAGACATCACTCCAGAGACTTGTCCGACTACTCCAACCACAGTCTATGATACTCGCGACAATTCCGCCTACATCATCCAAAAGCTCGCAGACGGCAACTGTTGGATGCTAGATAACCTCAGAATTGGTAGAAGCACCATGAAAGTATTAACCCCAGCAGACACTAACATCACAAGCAACTTCACCCTTCCAGGTAGTGTAAGTACTGGCTTTGATGAATTTGAGCTCCCACAGATTAACATAGATTCCAAGAACAAAGTCACAAGCTACGGTGCTGGAGATAACAAGATTGGTGTATACTATAACTTCTGTGCTGCTACAGCAGGTACTTACTGCTACGCCCAGGGCGAAGCAGAGGGAAGCGCCACTGAAGATATTTGTCCTAAAGGTTGGCGTCTCCCAACTGGTGGAGAAGAAGGGGAATACCAAAACCTTTATTCGCAATATAACTCCTACGCAGACTTCAAGAATGCTCTCCGTGCCTCACTTTCTGGTTACTTCAAATATAGCAGCAAGAACCACCAGGGTAGTTACGGCTCTTATTGGTCCTCCACTCCAGTTGGTGACGACCGCATGTATTCGCTAGACGTTCGTCTAGACTCTGTCCCAGACGATTTCACTAGCTACCGCACCGCCGGTATTTCCATCCGCTGCGTAGCGAAAAAATCACCGATTACTTATATCCAAGACGTCACAGCTGCTACTTGTCCAACCACTCCAACCGTAGTCTATGATAAACGTGACGGGGAAGAATATACCATTCAAAAGCTCGCTGACGGCAAATGTTGGATGCTAGATCATCTCCGTCTCGACCCAGCCACTTTGATAGAGCCACTCACGTCTGCAAATACTAATATTGCATCCGGTAGGACATATACTCTTCCATCCAGTATTAGTTCTGGCTTCAATAACTATTCTGCCGCGCAAATCAATACGAGCAGAAAAGACACTTTAGTAAACTATGGCACTGGCACAAATCAGGCAAAAGCTGGTGTTTACTATAATTTCTGTGCAGCTACCGCCGGAACAGTATGCTATTCAAGCGCGTCGGCCTCACAGGATATCTGCCCAGCCGGCTGGCGCCTCCCAACTGGCGGCGGTAGTGGTGAGTACCAGGCACTATATAGTGCCTACGGAAGTAATCCGCAAATCTTCAGCGATGCACTTCATATGGCCTACTCGGGTACATACTGGGGTAATAATAATGGTGACCTCGGCGTCAAAGGCCGCTCTTGGTCATCTACAAGCCGTTTTTCGGGTAACTCGTACAACCTTTGCCATGAGATTAAAAATGGTGGTTATGTAACCACTCCTTCGGATACCAACGGCCAAGACGTCGGTATGGGTGTACGCTGTGTAGCAAAGTAATTTTACCTCTTGTCACCCCAATAAACCTGTGCTATAATATAGGTATTATTAGCTCAGCAAACGAGTACCGGCTTATGACAATGAAGCCGTAAGCCAAGTCTGCGTTTGCTTTAACCAAAGGAGTCACAATGAAAGAGTACGAACTCACAGTTCTATTTCATCCCGATCTCGAGATGAACATCGACCCGGCTCTCGATAAGGTCAAGAAGCTTATCGAAGCTAACGGCGGTAAAATCGCATCAGAGGAAGCAGAAGGCAAAAAGCGCCTTGCTTACTCAATCAACGGTCAGGATTTTGCTGTGTATCATTTCTTCAATGTGAGCCTGCCAGCAGCTGCTCCAGCTAAGATTTCGTCAGTTCTAAACATCACCGACGAAGTTTTGCGCTACCTACTTGTCACAGTAGATCCACGCAAGGCCAAGATGGAAGCACGTCGCAAGACCAAAGCAGACTCTACCGAAGAATCAACTGAAGAAAAAGGAGAATAACTTATTATGCGCGGTTTTAGTAAAGCCATCATTACCGGTAACGTAACACGCGACCCAGAGCTTCGTAGCACCACCGGCGGCTCGTCCGTCTGCTCGTTCTCTGTAGCAGTGAATCGCAACTATCGCGATGCAAGTGGTGAGCAAAAAGAAGAGGTATCATTCATCGACTGTACCGCATGGGGCAAGCTCGGCGAAATGATTTCTCAATATGCTAAAAAAGGCTCCGGCGTACTAGTTTCCGGTCGTCTTCACCAGCGCAGCTGGGAAGACAAGGACGGCAACAAGCGCTCTAGCGTTGAAATCGTCGTAGAAGATTTCAACTTTACAGGCGCTGCGGCCGGCCGTGAAGGCAATGGAGGTAATTATACTGCACCAAGCGCATCAAGCGCTGCTCCAGTATCGGACATCCCAGACGATATCCCAGAAGGTGAAATCGATTTGAGCGAAGTACCGTTCTAAATTACCAAATTTTAAAAGCGAAGGAAGGATACAATGAAAAAATATAAGAACGACCCAGATCTATATTTCGATTATCGCGATGTAAAGACCTTGCAACGCTATATCGATGTATACGGTCACATTGAGCCAATCAGTAAGACTGGTCTTTCAGCCAAGCAACAGCGCCAGCTCGCCGTCGCCATTAAGCGCGCACGCCACCTAGCACTTTTGCCATTTGTTTCAAATAACTAAAAGGGAAGAATAATATGTACGGACCAACAGATCTAAAGAAAAATACCCTTATCACTTTAGACGGCCAACCGTATAAGGTGGTAGAGTATTCTCAGAAAGTTATGGGCCGCGGCGGTTCCATCGTGAATGTGAAGGTTAAAAACCTTATCACGGGTGCCCTGCTCCCAAAGACTTTCAAAGGCCAGGAAAAAATCGAGCCAGCTGAGGTTACAACTCGCAAGGTTCAATATCTCTACAAGGATGATGAGAAGTTTTACTTCATGGATCCAGAGACTTTTGAGCAGTACGAGCTTCCAGCCGATATGGTTGGTGATTCAAAAGATTTCATGAAAGACGGCGATGAGATGGAAATCCAGTTCTATAATGGCACTCCAATCAACCTCGTACTTCCAAAGAATCTTTGGCTTACGGTTACTTATACTGAGTCAGTCGTAAAGGGTGATACTACCACTTCAGTAATGAAGGATGCCACTCTCGAGACCGGCGTGGTCGTCAAAGTCCCAGCATTCATTAAGGAGGGCGATGTCGTCTCTATCGACACCGACACCTACGAATACCGCGAACGTCGTAAGTAGGGGCTATTTCAAAATTGAGGGCGCCTCCCGCGCCTTCAATTTTGATTTCAGGGGGAAAACCGTACTGGATATCGGCTCGTCTACGGGCGGTTTCACGGAGTATGCATTGAAACACGGTGCGAAAAAAGTTATCGCAGTAGAGAAAGGCTCTCATCAAATGAAGGCCCCTCTCTGCTTCGATCCTCGTGTTGATCTCCGCGAAAAAACTGACATTTTCGACGTTAAGGGCGAAGCCCCAGACGTAATCGTGGCGGACGTCTCATTTATCAGTCTAAAGCCAATTCTAAAACACGCAGGCATCCATCTCTCCACACCGAATACAGATTTTCTCATGATGTTAAAACCTCAGTTTGAGGCTCGCGAAGACCAACTCCACAAGGGAATTGTCAAAAACGAGAAAATCCGCCGTGACATCATCAAAGATTTTGAAGTTTGGCTAAAACAAAACGGCTTTATTATTGTTAATAAACGCGACAATATCATTCACGGCAAAACGGGTAACTTAGAAAGATTTTACTGGCTAAAGCGCGCAAAAAATAGCCAAAAGCACAGAATAAGCACTTGCACAATGGCAAAAATAAGCATATAATAATATATATGAATTTATTACATGGTGTGGGCGACTTCTTCTCACTAGATATCGGTACCAACTCAATGCGCATAGTGCAGCTTGTTGGTAACCCTAGAAATGGCTGGGCTCTAGCTAAGTATGCTTATGTCCCAATTGATCCACGCCTTACTGCTGACTCTTCCGAGCTTGGTCGCAAACGTTTTGGCGAAGCCATCATGGGCGCAGTCAACCAAGCAGGTATCAAGACTAAGAACGTTGCACTCGGTATTCCAGCGAACAAAACTTTTACCTCCATCGTCGAGACTGACACTCTCCCAGAGAAAGAGCTAGCCAAAACCTTCAAATATGAAATCGACAAATATGTTCCAATGGCTATGAGTGATGCCAAAGCTGATTATATTATCCTCGGCGTTAGCCCAAATGATCCAGCCAAGACCGAAGTGCTTGTTTCTTCCGTTGCTAAAGAATTTGCCGAATCTACTATGGAGACCATCGAAAAAACTGGTCTTAACATTATTGCTATGGAGCCAGAGCCTCTTGCTATGGCTCGCAGTCTTGCTGTGCCAGGCGCCATGGATGCTACGATGATTGTCGATTTTGGTGAAAAGTCTACCGACCTTGTTATTGTATTCAAAAACCAGCCACGCCTCGTTCGTTCTATTCCTGGTGGCTTTGGCCTCATCGTCAAAACCTTAGCAAACGGTCTCAACGTTCGCGAGGATCAAGCTCGTCAGTTCATCCTTAAATTTGGTCTTGCTAAAGACAAAGTTGAAGGCCAGGTCTTCAATGTTCTTAGCTCATCTCTCGACACCTATGCATCAGAGCTTACTAAATCTGTCCGCTTCTTCCAGTCTAAGTATCTAAATGGCAAAGTTGGTGGCATTGTGCTTTCCGGCTACGCCGTCATGATCCCGCTCTTTGCCGAATACCTCGAGGCACGCACCGGTATTCCAACCATGAAAGGCAACCCATGGCAATCCGTCCGCACTACTCCGGAACAACAAACCGCGCTTTCTAGCGTGGCAAGCGAATATGCTGTAGTAATCGGCTTGTCAGAAAGGACAAACGACTAATGGCACTCGAAATCAATCTCGTACCAGATATTAAAAACGAAATGCTAAAAGCGATGAAAATTCGCAACTACACCTTCTTTGCGTGTATTGTGATTGCCATCGCTAGTGTAGTCACAAGTCTCATATTCTGGTCTATTGCTGCTGGTCAGCAAGCCGTCGCCGATGGCAAAAAGAAAACACTCGATACACTGTCTAGCAAGATTAACTCCTACTCAGACCTTAGCGACTTCATTACGATTAGGGATCAGCTAGGTGGCCTCGCCACCTTGTCCGAAAACCGCAATGTCGTTTCTCGTACGTTTGATATCTTATCCGCAATTATTCCTACTGGCGCAGACACTATCCAGATTTCAGAGCTAAACATCAGGCTAGAAGAAGGAGAGGCGGTGATGCGTATCGATGCACAGGCCAATGCCGGCTCTGAACCATATATTGATTACAATGTTCTCGATTCATTCAAGAAAAGCATGAAATATATGCGCTATGATTATGGTGAATATGTAGACAAAAACGGTGAAACAATCCCATCCTACTGCATAATAGACAAGGCTACAGATGGATCCACCCTCTATGACGCATCAAAGAAAGATGGTAGCAAATACGCAAGAGGCTACTATGCCTATTGGCTTATTGACGGTGATGGATGTAGGCCATCTCTCGAAGAAGAAGAGTCAGATAGCACCGAAGGCGCGTCTAATTCTAGAATCTCGGCTAACACAATCCTAGATTTATCACAAACTGGCCTCGTCTCCGAAGCTAAGTTGAAAGACTATATTGGCGAATATTCTACTATCGAAGAATATGACGGGCAGCGCGTAGTTAAAATTTGGCGCACCCCACAATATGACGACTGGTATAAGGAAGAGCCTGTCGACGGAAAGCCATATATGAGCCTAGACGGTTCCATCTCGAACGTGCCGCACTTTACTAGCTCTTGCATCAGCTATACCGGCACAGAATCAACCAAACCAAACGCAAAACCAACCTGGTCTACCTCAAACGAAACCTGCAAACTAGTCCCAGAAGGCGATGATGGTATCGAAATCATCAGCTCTTCAAACGGTAAAGACGATGAGTCAAATGACCTAGTTTTGCGCTTTGAGACCGAAATCAAATTCGAAAAAGGCTTCTTCATCTTTGGTAACCACCACATGCTTGCCCTTTCTCCATCTGGTCGTGTCAATGTAACGGATTCATACGTTCAAATTCAGAACCTATTTGCAAAACGCGCATCAGATTGTAACAACGAAGATGTTGAGTGTTTGACTAATAGCAACGAAACGGAGGACAGATAATATGGCTAAAGAAGTAGCAATCCTGAAGCGTGCAAAAATCTCGCAGGCCCAGAAGTATGTATTGTTGGCGGTCCTAGGTGCATCGATGTTCCTCGGCGCAGCAGCATCGCTAGTAAAACATTTTACAGACAAAATCGCATTTAATATTGATGTGATTTCGGAGGAAGAGCGCGCAATTGCAGCCTACTCAGATGCAATCAAGAATCTCGGCGTCTGCCGTGCTCCAATCGGTTCGATTTATACGGATGCAGAATTAGCTGCATGTAATCCAGACGATATCGATATCTCTGCAGTACCAAACACGCTCCGCTCTAACATCATGGAGTACATGGCAGCCAACAAGGCGCTAAATTCCGTCAAAAAAGAAGATGAATCGAACTGTCTCAATCCGATAACTAACAAATCGTATACGTACAACGAGATGCAAGAGTTGTATAACAATGCCGAGACTACAGACGCCCGTAGAGCTGCAAGCAACCTCATCAAGAGCTGCTCCGCGCTTCGCGTCATTCCAGACGCACTTCCTTCAACAAGAAACGAAGAGGCACTTCTTGCGTCACTAAACAAAATTTTCATAGTGTCCGGCTGGCTCCCAGAAAACATTAGCCCGTCTGGCGATTCTGGAAATGGTGATATCTCCGAGGAGGAAGCTTCAACTCTAAATGCCATCGCAATCTCACTAAGCATCGAGGCGGATAGTACAGCTACCATGGAAGTTCTCCATAATATTGAACGCTCAATCCGCGACTTCAATATCGCCGAAGCAACCATCGAATGGAATCAAGGTGGCCTAACCCTCAGCTCTACAGCCGGCGCATTCTACGTCAACAAAAGCACAATTACAGAAGCCAAAAAAGAAATAAAGCCGAAAAACGGGCAAAGTGCCGGTACAAGCACTGCTTCGGCGGGAGGAACTCAATAAATGAAGACAGATTTAGCCACCACAGCAATAGCCGTTATCGCCGGGTTCACCGTAGCATTTCTCGTGTGCAATTTTCTTCTCCCTGAGCTTTCCTCGGTATCTTTCAAAGAACTTCAAGGAGAAATAACTTACACGCTCCCAGAGCCAGACGTAAACGTCTTCAATTATCGTGCTCTTAATCCAACCGTCGAAGTGTACGTTGGTGACGATGACGACGAGACTCAAAACCAGTCAACCGACTCTTTTGACTTATCTGAGCCAGAACAGCCGGAACAACCAGAACAACCATCTCAACCAGAAGAACCATCAGGAGAGTAGAAAATGGCTCTTCTAACAAAAGAAGCGGAAGAGAGAATCATTAATCTCCTAGTTGCAGAGGGCCTTGCGGATAGCCAGAAGGTTCAGGCTGTCATGAGTGCCGGCGTAGGGAAGAACACTACGCTTTTAAATGAACTTGTGAATAAAGAAATCATCACGAGCGACATGGTTTCTCATGCTACCGCTGTCATGATTGGCGTCCCATATGTCGAACTAAAAGGCATTATTATTGAGCAAGATATCCTTACCAAGATCCCATATGAAGCCCAAGTGCGCGTCATGGCTATTCCACTCGGCGAAAAAGACGGCATGCTAAATGTTGCCATGGCCGATGTTACAAATGTTCAGGCCACAGACTATATTTCGAACCTCATTAACCAGCCAATCCGTGTCTGGATGTCATCCGAAACCGGTATCCGCGAAATGATCGCCAAAAACCACGGCGATTTCTCTGGCGTCAAAGAGGCTGTCAGTGAGACCAAAAACGAAGTCGAACAAAAAGAGCAAACTAATGTTAAAACAATTGTTCAGGACTCACCAATCTCGAAAGCTCTTACTACTATCCTTAGCTATGCTGCTCGCACCAAGACTTCAGATATTCATATCGAGCCACTAGAAGACTCTCTCATTATTCGTTGCCGCATCGATGGTGTGCTCCGCCGCGTCATGGAGCTCCCAAAAACCGTTGCGCCAGCCCTTGTTTCTCGCATCAAGATTCTCTCCAACCTTAAAATCGATGAACACCGCATTCCACAGGATGGTCAGTTTACTGTGCTTGTAGATGAGAAGGAAATCGATCTTCGTATTGCAATTTCTCCAGTTACCTGGGGCGAGCAAGTTGTTATTCGTCTTCTTGATAAATCCGGTACCAGCATGAACATTGAGAAAATGGGTATGAGTGGTCGCGCTCTCCGTGCCGTGCTTTCTGGCATCAAAAAGCCAAACGGCATGATTCTAACCTCCGGTCCTACCGGTTCTGGTAAGTCTACCACTCTTTACGCACTCATTCAACAGATCAAATCCGACGAAATTAATATTGTTACCCTTGAGGACCCGGTCGAGTATAAGATGGATGGTATCAATCAGATCCAGGTCAACGTAGATGCTGGCCTCACCTTCGCCTCCGGCCTTCGCTCTATTCTCCGCCAGGACCCAGACGTAGTAATGGTGGGTGAGATTCGTGATGGTGAGACTGCATCCCTAGCTGTCCAGGCTGCCCTTACTGGTCACCTCGTGTTCTCAACACTCCACACCAACTCTGCTGCCGGTATTTTGCCACGTCTTCTCGATATGGGCATCGAGCCGTTCCTTCTCGCCTCTACACTTAACGTAGTTATTGGTCAGCGTCTCGTCCGTCGCATCACTGAGAAGCGCGAAACCTACAAATCTTCAGACCTCGAAACCTCCGGAATCAACTCCATTGTCGGCGATCTTTTACCGCAGTCGCAAGCTGACGTCGCCAAAGTTAGCGAAGATCTTGGCTATGCCGGTCTTCCAGTCAAAAATAACGATGGCTATCTACTTTCCAAAGGTATTGATACTAAGGAAACCCCAGGCGGCTACAAAGGTCGTGCCGGTCTTTACGAAACAATTGAAGTTGACGAAGATATTCAGAAGATGATTGTAAACCACTCCACCGCTGCTGAAATCATGCGGCTCGCCAGGAGCAAGGGAACAGTCACGATGCGCCAGGACGGTATTTTGAAGGTGCTTTCTGGTATAACAACTATAGACGAGGTAAACCGCGTAGCAAGTGACCTGTCGTAAATCATAATGCTTGTGGTATAATATAATATATGGAAAATGGGCAGAAAGTTTTAAGAATCGAATCACTACTAGAAGAATGCGTACGTCGCAATGCTTCCGATTTGCATCTCCAGTATGGCATCCCGCCAATTCTACGCGTGGATGGCGAATTGGTTCCAATTCCAGGCATGCCTGCCCTAAACGAAACTACCCTGAAAGATATGATTTTTGCCACCCTCGACGAAGGTCAGCAAAGCATCTTCTTAAAAGACAAGGAGTTTGATTATTCATTTACATTTGGTGATGTTGCTCGTTTCCGTGTTAATATTTTCCATGAGCGTGGCAAGATGGCTGCTGCTTTCCGTTTGATTCCAAATAAAATCCAGAGTTTGTCCGAGCTCGGCCTTCCATCAATTGTCGAAACCTTTGCCGATTTCCCACGTGGCCTTGTCCTCGTTACTGGCCCTACCGGCTCCGGTAAATCGACTACTCTCGCCGCCATCATTGATAAAATCAATCGCGAAAAATCTCGCCATATCATCACCATCGAGGATCCAATTGAATTTACGCATAAGTCTCAGCGCTCTATTATTGTTCAACGCGAAGTTCACTATGATACATTTAGTTTCTCCGCAGCTCTCCGTTCTGCACTCCGCGAGGATCCAGACGTAGTCCTCATTGGCGAGATGCGCGACCTAGAGACAATTCAATCAGCTATTACTATTGCCGAGACTGGCCACCTTGTGTTTGCTACACTTCACACTAACTCCGCTGCGCAGTCAATCGACCGCATGATCGATGTTTTTCCGTCTCATCAGCAGCCGCAGGTCCGCACGCAGCTCTCAAATATGCTTATGGCTATCTGCGCACAGCGCCTTGTGCCAGCCATTAACGGCGGCCGTATTGCCGCAGCCGAAATCATGATTGCAAATCCTGCCATCCGTGCCCTTATTCGTGATGGCAAGACCTTCCAACTCGATACCGCCATCCAGACTGGTGCCGACCAAGGCATGCAGACCATGGACCGCACCCTAGCTAAGCTTGTCCGTGAAGGTACTATCACATACGACAATGCCCGCGAATTCGCTGTTGATATTGTGGAATTTGAAAGGTACGTAAGAGGCTAGAATGAAACGCTATAACTATAAGGCGAAAGAGAAGGAAACTGGCAAACAGACCAAAGGTGTCATTCAGGCCGACACCGAGCATGCTGCCGGTAAACTCCTTATCGAGCAAGGCCTCATTCCGGAATCTATTACGGAGGAAGGTGGCGTTTTCAAGAAAAGCGGACGCGTCAAAACCAAAGACCGCATTATGTTTACACGTCAGCTCGCTACACTTATTGGCGCAGGTCTCCCACTCTCCGCATCTCTTCGTACTGTAGCAGAACAGACGCAAAACAAAGCTATGAAAGCAGTTGGCGAGGAAATCCTTGCTTCCGTGGAATCCGGTAAATCTCTCTTCGAGGCTTTCTCCGCACACAAAAAACTCTTCAATGGTGTCTACCTAGCCCTTATCCAGGCAGGTGAAAAATCTGGTACTCTTGATATTTCTCTCAAGCGCCTCGCCGACCAGGAAGAGAAGGATGCATCCATGATGAGCAAAATCCGTGGCGCACTCGTCTACCCGGCCATTATTCTTGTAGTTATTATCGCAGTGCTTGCTTTCATGATGATTGCCGTCGTTCCACAGGTCGAAAAACTTTACAAAGATATGGGTCGCCCGTTGCCGGACCTCACCCAAGGTCTCGTTGAACTCACGAATTTCTTTGGCGACTTCTGGTGGCTAGTACTTATGATCGTTGTTGGTATAATTGTCGCCTGCGTTTATCTAGTCAAGAACACAAAAAGCGGGCGCCGCGTTATGGATAATTTTAAATTATACGTACCACTCTTTGGCGGCCTCTTCAAGAAACTCTATGTTTCACGTTTTGCTCGTACCGCCGAGATGATGCTAGCTACCGGCGTCCCAATGCTAGATTCTATCGCCATCTCAATCAATGCAGTTAGCAATCTTGTCGTGGAGGAAGAATATAGTAAGGCTCTTCCGATGATTAAAGGTGGTAAAAACCTCTCGGAATCTCTCGAAGGTCGCAATTTTATGCTCCCACTTGTCTATCAGATGGCCAGCATCGGTGAGCAATCTGGTAAAATTGACGAGATGTTAGGCAAGGCTGCCCAGGTTTACGAAAACGAGCTCGACGAGCAAATCAATAATATCTCCACTATGATTGAACCAATCCTCATGGTTATCATGGCAGGCCTTATCGGTGTCGTCGTAGGTGGTACTCTCCTCCCGATTTACTCGCTCGTGAACTCCGTCGCCGGCTAAAAACACCCTTGATTTTTTCAAAAAAAGCGTTATGATATTATTAAGCTAACGCTAAAATAGAAAGGGTCAAAAAAAATGACTAAAACCAATATTAAAGCGAAGAAAGGCTTTACGATCATCGAGGTCGTGCTCGTGCTCGCAATCGCAGGCCTTATCTTCTTGATGGTGTTCATCGCACTTCCAGCGCTTCAGCGTTCTCAGAAGGACAGCCAACGCCAAAACGATTACAGCTTGTTGTCGTCAGCAATCACTAGCTACTCTTCAAGTAACGGCGGGCGCCTTTACAAGCTCGCCGGAGCAACAAGTGCAACCGGAAGTGCTACCAAGACCTATGATGCAGTACAAGCAGCAAGGTATATCAATAAAAACGGCGACCGTGGTACTGGCTCTGGTATAACAGATGCCAACAGGTACTATGCGGTAGATCCAGATGGTAGGGAATATAACCTAGTTGTTTCTACGTTTGATAAATTTACTGCCGATCTTGCAACGACATCATCCACTGGTGGTACATACAATGGCGGTAGAGGCACTACTACTGTATATGTTGTCTTAACGGCAGACTGTAGTGGCACCAACGCTAACGGTGGTAACAAACCGGCGAAAGTTGCTTCTAGCCGTTCGTTCGCCGTCTACGGCTTCATGGAAGGCGGTTCTGGTTCCTACTGTCTCGCAAGCCAGTAGTTAACTAGTTAGCAATAAAATCACCCCACAGCACGACGGGGTGATTTTTTATGTAGAGAAATAAGTAGCATGATTGCCAGCAAAAAGGCCACGGTACTCCGTGGCCTCAATAAAATATGTATTCAACTTCTTGCAATTAAGTGTTCGCACAGAATGCTGTTATGGAGCGCTCAAGTTGTACGAGCGCCGCAACTCGCCGTGTATTAGCCGAACTTTTTGGTGAATCACCATCACATACCGCACCGAGCACTACATAGATAATATGCTCGCCCGCAGCCTCAGTTATACTCTGGGTAGCCATACCATTACAAGCTTGGTCTATGCCACTAGCGCGGCATTTAGCAATTCTTAAGTTATAATTACGCCCAGTCGGATCTTCGAAAGTGATAGGCAGAAGGAAATCACGGTAAAATCCTTCCCAACTCGTACTGGACCACGTCCCAGAAGAGGTAATGCTAGGTCCATCAATTGACTTGACGCTGTTACCATCGAGAGCCGCATCGTCAGTTGCGGATAAAATAGGCAAAGCCCCCCTATTATTGTTAGTCTGGAAATCTTTTAGCTTCTGTATGAAAGTTAAAACGTCATCACGTCTCTCGGAATCGCGCGCAGATCCCCATAGTGCCGGTAAAGCGATAAAAGCCATTAAGAAGATAAGGCCCGCAATGCCAAGAACAAGCGACACCTCTATTATAGTAAACCCATTTGCTCTTTTCATACTATAAGTATAATTTATTCTGGCAAAAATTCAAGATAGTTATGGTAAAATAATAGATATGCGGTACATATTCTACGCACTAGCTTTCATCGTGGGTGCCATCTTCGGCTCTTTTTTGTGTTGCCAAGCTCGCCGTTTCCACGAAAGGGAACAGAAAAAGAAAAAACTTCCATCTCGTTCTATCTGCATGCATTGCAAATACCAGCTCAAATGGTACGATAACATCCCAATTATTTCATGGCTTCTTCTTCGCGGGCGTTGTCGCAAATGCAAGGCCAAAATCGGTGCCGCCGAAATCATTTCCGAACTCGCTTGTGCTCTAGCGTTGCTCCTTTTAAGCATAGACTTTAATCCAGAAACCGCCGGACTCTTCGCCTGGCTCACCTACGCTTTTAGGCTTATGCTTACTCTAAGCCTATGCTTTTTGGCAATCTATGATGGTCTTTATGGTGAGCTGCCAAACTTCGCCTTTTTTATCGCTGGAGCCTTCGCGCTCGCGCTTGTCGCTACTGCGGCAATCGAGATGGCAACGGGCGGCACCTTTGCTATAGAGTCGCTTACGTATCCAGCTCTCTCCGCCTTGTTCTTCGGCGGCATCTACCTCGTACTTTATCTAGTCTCAAAAGGAAAATGGGTCGGAGATGGCGACTGGCTTCTCGCTGGCATTATTGGCCTCGCGCTTGGTTCCGTCTGGCTCTCGGCTATCGCCCTATTCACTGCTAATTTCTCAGCCTGCCTCGTTATGTTCCCGTCTGTAAAAAAGACCAAAAACAGCAAAATCCACTTTGGCCCGTTTCTGGTCCTTGCTTACGTTATCGCGGCAAGCTTCGCTACATTCTTCCAAAGCATGATATAATAAGCATATGAAGTTTAAAAAAGGCGACACCCTCATCGAAGTTGCACTTGCTACAGGTATTTTTTCGTTGGTTGCCATTGCTGTTGTGTCAGTTGTAAACAGTAGTACCTCTTCCGTTCAATCTTCTCTTGAGGTTACTATTACCAGGGAAGAAATCGACGCCCAAGCAGAGGCTCTCCGTTTCATCCATAATTCCTACCTTGTTGGTGATGATTCTGGCACCTCCACCTCGCTTAGCGAAAACACTAAATATAACGAAATCTGGAAAGCTATTACCTCACTTGCAAATAGCAATGCCTCTGCGCTTGATTATGCTCCAAAAACCTGCAGTGAGCTATACGCTGATAGCGCCAAAAAACTCACCGATAACGGTGCATTTATTCTGAATACTCACCAAATGAAGACCGCGGACGCATCGAAAATTGTTATTCCTGTCAGCGGTAACGTCTCCAAATTCACGGCCGCTAGCACTTATCCACGCATCGTCTATAATGCAACCGATGCTAATGGCATTGGCAGCCTAGATAACCAAGGTACCGGCACCTCTTTCTACAGGGCCGAAGGCATCTTTATCATTCCGTTTAAGGATAATCGTTCTACTCGCGTTGTCTCCGGCTCATCTTCAGCCGTGAACGTTAAAGCCGCCTACTACGACTTCTATATTCGCTCTTGCTGGTTTGGGCCAGGTGCCGATCGTCCATCTACTATTTCTACAGTCATCCGCCTTTACGATCCAGAAGTTATTAATTAGCTAAAACTAAAAACAGCTTTTCGCCCCAACTAAGAAGTGCGGCTAACCTCTTAATGCGTTTCAGAATGGAATTTTTCATGCACATCGCGTAGGTGTGCATCGGTTACGTGGGTATATATCTGTGTTGTAGATATATCCGCATGCCCAAGCATAGACTGTACCGCACGTAAATCTGCTCCATTCATTAGCAAATCAGTTGCAAAAGAATGCCTCAAGGTGTGCGGTGACACATGTTTCGTAATTCCAGCCAGCCGAGCATATTTCTCCACAATTCTTTCCACACTTCGCGCCGTAATTCGTCGATAATTACCAGAAGTGTCCACCTCGTTCATATTACGCGAATTGTTTAAAAACAGCGCTGGCAGGGAATCGGTTCTCGCGTCAAGATAATCGCGCACCCTGTCCGCACACGCTTCGCTAATAAAAATCGGCCTGTCCTTCGAACCCTTACCTCTTACCATAAACTCGCGCCGCTCTAAATTAATCGAATCGCGATTTAAATTCACTAGCTCGGAAACGCGTAGTCCACCCGAATAAAGAAGCTCAATGATCGCCCTGTCGCGTAGTCCAGATTCGTTGGAAACGTCAACCTGTTCAAGCATATCCTCTACCTCATCAAAATGCAGAAACGTCACTTGTTTCCTTACTACATGAGGCAGCTCCACAAGGGAAGGATCCAGTGATTTTATCTCTCGCCTTGCTAAGTATTTCAAAAAACCACGCAGTGCAATTAAATGATACGTTTGCGTAATTACTTTTAGGTCCTCACTCCCATTCTCGGAGCCGTACCGGTTCAATTTCAAACGATACCGCCTAAGTAGTTCACGGGTTAAATCCGAAGCCTTAATGTCGTCCTTATTCAATATTTCCGTTGCTATCTCAAGAAATCGCTCCAAGTACAACCGGTAATTCTCAATCGTCTTCTTACTTCTGCCGCTTTCAATCTCCAGATGCTCCAGAAAGTCATTTATCAAATCAGACACGTACATATATATATTATAGCAAATTTGAAGGGTTCCAGAGATAACACTTATGCTATAATAAAAACATGAAGAAGGGAAAATGGTGGGTGAAGCTAATAAGGGTTCTTTTGTATGCTATTGCAATAATTGGCTTTACGATTGGTGTTGGTCTTATCAAACGAAGTATACTCTCGTCATCTTATGCAGACGGCACTGCAGATGCAAAAGCGATTAACGGCGAAATCTTCCTCTTTGTGTCCGTCATTGCCATAATTGCAAATATGGTTTGGGGTGTTGTCCGCTGGTTTTTGCGTGGCCAACTTGAGCAATGGACAGTCGGCGCCATGGTCGGCAAAATCATCGGTGGCGGCATCTGGCGCTTCTTTGCTATCGCTCCGGTCGTGGTACTCTCGTTCCTTTTCCTCGTTCCACAAGTTTCTCTCGCAATCTCAAACAATCTCACAGAAGCCGAGGTTGAGCCAGTTTCTTTGTCGGCTCGCGAAGATCGCCTAAGACATCTCGTCAATAATCTCGAGAATATGGACAAGGATGATATCATAAAAGAGCTCGAAGAGACTTCCTATAATTTCTTTGATTTTGGCCTCGATGCGAGCAACAATGTCTCAACTAACGACTCAGCGTCCTGGTGGCCGTGGGGCGCTGAAAAAGCCTCGGCCTACAGCCATACCATCACGGTATTAAACAAAGCCAAACTCTCAAGTAAAAAACGTTTTGTTATCTTTTATACCGATACCGGCGATGATCAAATCTCAGACAAGCAAGCTGCCGAGCTCGGCGAAATGCTCGAGGATGTCATAGACCGCTACTCATCTACCTTTGGCTTCGAGTACACGTACGAACGCGTTGTGAATGGCTCAACGACATATGCGGCCAAGGTTGCATCGCAGCAAAGCGTCCTCAGAAACGCCGGTCTCGACGCCAACATTCTAAGCACAGCAATGCCGGTTTACGTTGTAGAACCATACGAAAATGGGAGTAGCACGCTGGCATCATATGCAGGAAAAAACTGGACTAACCTTAGAGAACAACTCTTACTTGGCATCAATAATCTTATAAGTATTTTTTCAACACTCGAAGAACAAGCTCTTCTCTATGATACATCACCTAGTTTTCCATTTATCCATATCACTCCACGCAGTATAAATTCAGATAGTCTCAAGCCAGTTGTAGCGCATGAACTCGGTCATCACTATACCTCTACCTACAATTACAGTGACGACGCACCAGGCAGCGACGATGATTTTACATATGAAACTATAGCAAACTGGCTTGCAATTAACGTGCTACCAAACCAGCCAGAAAATACTCTGATAAATGGCAACCACTACGCCAATGGTTATCTTAGATGTCACAAAAACACGATTAGTAATGTTTGCCCGAATTTCCCAGGCTATCCGGCTGTACCATTCTTTGAGAGTTATTCCCGTATCGTACCGGATGCCATCGATATTATGATGGAGTCTACGCGCTACGATGATTCACTTAGCTATATGTATGAAAGAGCCGGCCAAGATAATTACCGAAAGGTAATGACAGACCTTGCCGAGCGAACAATTACTCTCGAATGGGATGGCAAAATCAACACGCGTAGCTATCCAATGGGCGAAGATTGGGGTACTTGTAATAAAATCTGTCAGAAACAGTTCGAGATGGAGCCATCATCCACCAGCTTTATCTGGCTGTCCACGGAGTCACTCCAAGACAGTCATGTTTGGGCAACGGGCGATGATTATACTAGGATCAGCATTATTGGCAGAACGAGGGGTGAGCGCAAAATGAAAATCTTAAAATCAGGCGAAATCGAAGCGAGCCTTCTAATCACGAAGGAAACGATGGAGGAATACGAAAATATCATCATCGCAGTTGCAAACAGTAGTATTAGTGAGAGTTCGAAGTATACCGCTGGAACTATTTTGCAATCCGTCATAGATTTGTTAGAGGATATCGACAGCCTCTCGAACTCAGACTTTGCCGACCTCTATCAAGAACTCCGCCCGGGCTGTTACATAGCAGACACCGACTCTATCTTTGACCAGATGTTAGGCTTCATTGGTATCGGCTCGCGATTTATGAAGGTCATCGAGGATCTAAACCCAGAGTATTCTGGTGCCCAGAACGGCTACGACCTAGTTACGACAGAAATATCTCAGGGTATCACGACTGCCAAAAACGCCCTTGCGCCGTATAGAATTTCCGTCTGTACGAACGACGTTGATCCTGACTTGACATTCGAAAATGCCAAGAACCGATTGCAAAACACTGGTACTCTCGGCTTAAACATTTACGATAGTACCTTCGGCGTCGATAAAATTAGCGCTTTCGTCGATTTTGATCTCTTTACTGAGAGTGCCCGCGTTTATGTCCTTGCCGGCCATAACGGCATAAACGGCCTTGTCACGGTTGACATTACTTCCAAATAATTTGCCCCCGTGTGTTATAATGTTTGAAAGGAGATTTTTTATGGGAAAAACAGAAGACTATATTCAGCGTACCCTCGTTGTATTGAAACCAGATACAGTTCAGCGTGGTATCATTGGCGAAGTTATTCAGCGTTTTGAGCGTGTTGGTCTCAAAATCGTTGGTATGAAGATGGTTATGCCAGATGAGAAGCTTTATCGCATGCACTACGAAGATATCGGCCAGATGATCACCCGCCGTGGTGAAACTGCTTTCCGCTACAATGTTGAGTACATGATGAGCGGCCCAGTTATTGCTATGGTTCTCGAAGGTGTCGAGGCTCAGCCACTCGTCCGCAAGATCGTTGGCCCAACCGAGCCAAAATCTGCAGAGATGGGCACCATCCGTGGCGACTTCTCTCACATGAGCTTTGGTTATTCCGATGCCAAGGGTACCGGTGTGCCAAACCTTGTCCACGCTTCCGGTTCTATCGAGGAAGCCAAGAAGGAAATCGACCTCTGGTTCAATGCTAACGAGCTTTACGATTACAATGATCTTAACGAGAAATACACTCGCTAATTAACAAAAAAGTCACCCTCCGGGGTGATTTTTTGTTGGCAAAAAAATGGTGACCCGGGCGGGAGTTGAACCCACAACCTTCTCCTTAGGACGGAGCTGCTCTATCCAATTGAGCTACCAGGCCAAGCGAGAAGAATAATATTAAAAGCAAGCTTTAATATTATTCAACGAGCACCGGTCCAGAAAGTACAAAGTACTTACCAGGTCGAGTTATGCTATAATCATATTATACCATGAAATTACTCAAGAAAAAAGACGACAAGAAGACGGAGCAGCAAAAAGTGGACGAGCGTCGCGAGGAAGTCCTCGCTGCCGGCCGCAAGTTTAAGTATCCACTCCAGTGGACTAAACACCGCGTCGTAATCAATACCGTCCTTATCTCTTTCGTCGTACTTGGTATTGTTATCCTGAGTGGCTGGCTTGCCCTCTACCGCTTCAATATGACGGACGACATGCTTTACCGTATTACAAAGGTCGTTCCAGTTCCAGTCGCCTCAGTCGATGGCGAGAGCGTCCGTTTCTCGGACTACCTCATGTTGTTCAGGAGTAGCATGCTCTCGATTGAGCGCCAGTCTAACCAGCTCGATACCCAGGAATCACTCAATTCTCTCCGTCCGCAATACATGCGCGAGGCCCTCACCGAAGCTGAGGAGTATTCATACGCTCTCAAGCTCGCCAAAGAGAGGGGAATTGAAGTCACTAGCGAAGAGGTAAACGCCGAGTTTGACCGGCACCTTCATATTGGCGGCGTTGAGCGCGGCGAAAGCAGCTTTATGAAAATAATCGAGGAAAACTTTGGTCTAAACCGCAGCGAGTATAATCGCATGCTCTACCTCAGCCTGATCAAGGCTAAGGTCGAAGCCGCCATCGACGATTCTGCCGAGAAGATTGCTGCAAAAGTCGAATCCGAAATCGCCGCCAAGAACGGTGATTATGCCGCTGTAGCAGAAGCCCTTGGCGACAAGGTCATCTACGAGGAAACTGGTGGCATGGTTAGTGCTCAAAACATTGATGGTGGTCGCGCCTCTGAGGCGATCAAGCTAAAAGCCGGAGAAGAAACTGGCCGCTTTATCTCTATGAACGGCGATGGCTATTATTTTGTAAAGCTCATCAAAAAGACCGAAACAGAAGTAAACTTCGTTTCCATCAAAGTTCCATTTACCAAATTCACCGACCAATTTAACGAGATTAGAGAAATAAACAAAATCTCCGAGTATATTACTATCCCAGAGAATTCTTGATAGATGAGTTATATTATGTTATTATATTTCTGAGGTCATTTTTTTATGGCTATCAAATTATATGGGAGGAAGTACATTATGGAAAGAACATTTACAGAGTTTCTTCTGGAAAGAGAAGCATTAAAGCTCCGCAATGAAAAAGAAGCCAGCGGTCTCTTTACGTTAAAGTCTGGGCGCCAGAGCCCGTTCTTCGTGAATATGGGATTTTTAAACAGCGGTGCGGATTTAAATGAATTGGGCAGAGCTTACGCAACGGCTGCCTACGAGCAGTGGGGAAGAGGAGTTGACATCTTCTTTGGCCCTGCCTATAAGGGCATTGCGCTCGCCGTAGCTGCGACAATGTGGTATAACACCCTCTACCGCGGTGAAGCGAGCTATAGTGCCGATCGCAAAGAGGCTAAAGACCACGGCGACGTAGGCGGATTTGTTGGAGCTACCCCCTACGACGGCGCTCGCATAGTCATCACTGAAGATGTGACAACTTCAGGCAAGTCGATATCTGAGGTAGTACCCAAAATCAGAGCCGCTGCTCCAGGCGTAGAGCTTCTTGGGCTGATTGTCAGCGTTAACCGCATGGAATGCGGCAAATCTATGGACAAGACGGCACTCGAGGAGATCGCCGAAGAGTATCGCATAAAGACGATCGCTATTACTTCAATTGCGGACGTCTTAAAAGACACAGCCCTTCCCGAAGAAGAACTCGGAAGATTTAGGGAGTACTACGCTAAATATGGCGTAACGGGGAGAGATGTTGTCCCGTAAAAATAAAATCCGCCGGATATATTACCCGGCGGTATTTTTTTACGCTACTATCTATCTCTCTAATACTCTCTATACTCTCACACTCTCTAAACTAAAGTACACTAGTCGTAATTATAACGGCCAGCAAAGTGGTTGACTATGATGTGTGCTGCTTTGTACACACTTTCATAAAGTCTGGAAACTTCCTTGAAGTCCTCGTAACCGTCGAAGTCATAATTATAAGGCTTCGATCTGGCGTAACGCTCCGCTATGCCCTTGGAGCAAATGCCATAGGCGACAACGGTCTTCACGAACTCTTCCTTCTTCATAGCCCACACCCCCCTTCATAAAGAATTGAGATGGCATTAAAGCCACTATTATTATAACATCAAAAACAACAAAAAACAACCGATAACGGTTGTTGGTGCGGGTACAGGGAGTTAGCTCGCTACGCTCGCTATCCGCCTTCGGCGGGCGGACCTGTGGTGCGGGTAGCCAGGGTCGAACTGGCATCTCATCCTTGGGAAGGATACATAATAGCCGCTATACGATACCCGCGACCTCTCTATTATAACATAAACCCCTGATATATGGTATAATATCACCATGGAAGATATCAGGGAAAAACTAAAATCAAAGATAAAAGACCTCTATGGCCTCGATTTTGAGCCGGTCGTCACTCCCGCCCCTGACAATATTGATGCAGATTATTCAACCAACGCCCCTTTGAAGCTCGCGAAAGAAGTACATAAGGCTCCAATGCAAATCGCAGAGGAGTTGGCAATGGCTTTTGTGAGCTCGCTAGTAACTCCTCCTGGTTTCTTGAACTTCACTTCTTCGGATACTTCTTTACTAGACGCGATCAACCAAATGGACAGCGATTTCAAAACCGCTATCAAGAACGATACTTTCACTGGCAAGACTGTCATTTGCGAATTTAGCGACCCAAACCCATTCAAGGTTCTTCACGTCGGCCATCTTTACACCAGCATAGTTGGTGATTCCATTAGCCGTCTCTTTAGCTATGCCGGTGCCAATGTCGTTCGCGCTAACTTCGGTGGCGACGTCGGTCTCCACGTAGCCAAGACTAGCTATGCCCTCCTTCAGAAGAATCCAGACCTAGAGACCCTCACTATCGAAGATATTTCCAAGAGCTACATTGAGGGCACTGCTGCCTACGACGAGGACGAACAGGCCCACGCCGAAATCACCAAGCTCAACAAAGAGATTTACCAGATTAACAAAGACGATGTCCATGGCACTCCGCTCGCAGACCTTTACTGGCGCGGCAGGGAACTCTCCTATGATTATTTCAAGGCCTTCTATGCTAACATTGGCCTAGCTTTTGATAAGTATTATCCAGAATCTACCGTTGCCGGCCTCGGTCTAGAGAAAGTCAAAGAGCAGCTAAAAGCCGGCGTTTATGAGCTCAGCGACGGCGCCGTCATTTTCAACGGCGACAAATTTGGCCTTCATACCCGCGTTTTCATCAATAAAGAAGGTGTCCCTACCTACGAAGCTAAGGATGTCGGTCTCATCTTTACTAAATGGGCAGACTATCATTTTGATAAATCCGTTGTTATTACCGCAAACGAACAGCTAGAGTATATGAAAGTTGTCTTAAAGTCGGTCGAGCAGTATGCGAAGGACCTAGTAGAGAAGACCAACCACCTAACTCACGGCATAGTTAAGCTCCCAGGAGGTGTCAAGATGTCCTCAAGGAAGGGCAACTTCCTCCGTGCCGTAGATGTTCTCGAGGCCGTCGAAGAAGAACTAAAGAGCGAGTATAATTCCGAGGATAGGAGAGTTTCTCTCGCTGCTACCAAGTATGCATTCTTGAAATATAAAATGGGCGGCGATATCATCTTCGATCCAAAAGAGTCCGTCAAAATGACCGGCAACTCTGGCCCATACCTCCTTTATTCTTGCGTCCGTGCTAAGAAAATTCTCGAGAAAGTCACCGGCAAACCAGAGAATACAGATTATGAATTAGAGCCATCCACACGTGAATTACTCAAGAAGATGCTAGATTATAAAGATACTTTGAAAGAAGCCGTCTCTGAGATGGCTCCGCACAAAGTTGCAAACTATCTCTACGAACTTGCCCAAGCTTTCTCACGCTTTTATGAGAACTGCCCAGTCGCTGGCAGCGAGCATGAAAAAGAGCGTGCTAAATTTGTTAAAGTTTATCTCGATGTCATGACTCATGGTCTAGACCTACTCGGCATCGAAGTCCCAGAAGAAATGTAAGGAGAAATATGAAAAAAGCCAAATATTTATGGATTGATCTCGAAATGACCGGCCTCGAGCCAGAGAAGGACAAAATTCTCGAAGTCGCTGCTATCGCTACTAATACGAAACTCGAGGAAGTCGCTCGCTACGAAGCCACCGTCAAAGTGGATGAAGAGCTTATGAAATCCCGCATGGTTGGCGATTTCTGGGAAAAGAATCACGAATCCCGTGACGGCCTTATGGCCGCAAACAAGGACGGCCGCCCAGTGGCAGAAGTAGAGAAGGACCTTCTCGAATTCCTAGACAAGAACTTTGGCAAGGAAGTCTATCTCGCTGGCAACTCCATCCATCAAGATCGCAAATTTATCGAGCGCGAGATGCCAGAGTTAAACAGCAGACTTCACTACCGCATGCTCGACGTTTCCGCTTGGAAGATTTATTTCGAGAACTCGCTAGATCGCAAATTTGTTAAGCCGGAAAACCACCGCGCTTTGGATGATATTAACGGAAGCATAGAGGAGCTCAAATGGTACCTGACGTTTCTAAAATAAGTGGCATCGGTGCCTACACCGAAAAAACCGAAGAAATCAAAGATGGTGAGAATGTAAAAACTCGCACACTCTATTTGAAAGATGACAAAGCTTTTCTTGTTATCAATCAAAACACGATTGAACTTCGTACAGACCAAAAACTAGCCAAACTCCTAGAAGAGAAGTACGAGTCAGTTATGGAGTCGCGCTATTTTGGCCGCGGCGGTATCGAAATTGTCCCAGCCGGCCAGCTCGAGGATAACGAGCTCGAAGATCTCGTTCGTCTTAGTTACAACCTCTCCTAATACGGTACTAAAAACATCAAAAATTATTCACTTTTTATTTCTCTTGTGCTAAAATTAAATAGACTAGAGGTCATACATACATAATGAGAGGTGTTAATTTATTAGCTGCTGTTTTGCAGCAAAATAGGTACGGAAGAAAAGTAGCTTATACTGCTTCTATTTTGCTTTTCACACTTTCTGCATGTACAGTATTTCCACTTTCTTTTGATGGTTCTGGCGCACAGGCTACTTCCGGTTTCTCCGTCCCAGCTACTCCAGTTATTACTCTTAGCACCACCAACAATACAGCAACTGTAGATATTGTAATAAATAATGCTCTCGGCGTATTTGCTTCCTCTACTACAGAAGGTACGGCTAGTTTTGACGTCACTACAGATAACGCCACCGGCTACACTCTAAGTATCGTCGCAGATGACAACGCTGGTCTCCTCAGTGATGATTCCGGCACAGAAACTCATACTATCGCTTCTATCTCAGACAAGCTCGCCGAATCCGCCTTCAATAACTCTGCCTATAACAACAAGTGGGGCTACAAGCCAAACAAGTATTACGATACCACAAACAACCAAACAGTAACTAATACCGGCAGCGGAGCTGTTTATCTCCCATCTCCAACTACCGTAGCTACTACACTAGACAAAACTTCAGCCGCTAACGCAGAAGGGAATGAATACACTATCGCTCTCGGCGTCCGCGCAGATTATGGCACAGTAGACGGTACTTACACTAATACCTTTAATCTCATTGCAACTGGCAACCCAGTACCATATATTATTGCCTATAACAAAAACACCAATGATACTGTGACTAACATGCCTATCACTCAGTCTAGCTCTACCAACGCAGACTATGTAGCATTAGCATCAGAAACCCCAGCAAGGAGTGGCTACATCTTCCTCGGCTGGTGTCCATCTCAGCCAACCAATAACAATGGTATAGATATCTGCTCCGGTACCGTTTACCAACCAGGTGATGATTATGGTCTAGATCACACTACCACTACCAACGATACTCTCTACGCTATGTGGCAATCCGGCACCACCAGGACTTACCTCCAGGACATTACTCCAGAGTCCTGCCCATCTCAGCCAACCGTAGTCTTTGATACTCGTGATGGCGAGCCATACACCATCCAAAAACTCGCAGACGGTAATTGTTGGATGCTAGACAACCTCAGGCTTGGTAATGGTAGCACTACGGTTGCCCTCACTCCAGCAGACACTAACATTACGAGCAACTTCACTCTCCCAGCTTCAGTAAACCAGGACTTCAATGACTACACTCAACCACAAATTAATACAGACTACGAAACCAGATCTGCCTTCTATGGCGTAACTGGTGAAGGAAAAGTAGGTACCTACTACAACTTCTGTGCCGCTACTGCTGGCACTTACTGTGCTCCAATTGGTGAAAGCACCGGCTCTCCAACTGAGGATATCTGTCCTAAAGGTTGGCGTCTCCCAACCGGTGGTGAAACTGGTGAGTACCAGACTCTCTATGCTGCCTACGCAGATTACGCAGAGTTCAAGAACGCACTTCGCTCTCCACTTTCTGGCTATTTCAAATATGCTGAAGTAAACCACATTGGAAGCTACGGTTCCTTCTGGTCTAGTACTCCAGTTGGTGATGACCGTATGTACAGCCTAGACGTCCGCCTCGCTAGTGTCCCAAGTGACTTCACTAGCTACCGTACTGCTGGTATTTCTATCCGCTGCGTAAAAGCAGATACAGCTATAAAACGAGTAGTAATGCAGGAAATAGATAATTGGCGTGATACACTCGCAATTAATGAGAGTGCTATTGCTACTGACAACCGTGATGGCAAAGAATACTGGGTGACTAGACTTCTAACTGATTCAACTATCCCAGATGGCAGAGCAGACTGTACTGGTGAAGGTGCAAACCGCGTCTGTACCCAGATTTGGATGACGCAGAACCTAGACTTAGACCTGGCGGCCGGCACCAAGACTTATACTCATGCCGATACCGATCTCGGCTGGAGCAATGGCGATACGAATGTAGTCTGGACCCCGCAGGTAGCCACCGTCACTGTTTCTAGCCAATTTCAAAATACAACCATTACGGAAAAATCTTATGATCTAGGCAGTGATACGTACTATTACACATCTGGTTCTACTAGTAATGATAGATCTTATACTCTTGCTCAATGCGTGGCTGCTGGTTATTCTGAAAATGATTGTAAACACTATCATTCTGGCAATCTCTATAATTATTATGCTGCTACTGCTCTTGGCGCTACATCCGGAGGTAGCTCAATTGAGGTAAGTACAAGTAGATATTCTGAAATGCCAAACTCTATTTGCCCAGCTGGTTGGCGTCTGCCTACTGGTCTTACCGCCTCAAATGGTTATTCAGATTTTGATTATCTCTTCTATAGGAACAGTGTCACTGCGGCTCATACTGGTGGGAATTCGGCAGGCTATGCTACCCACCTCTATGGCGATAGTGGAACCTCAACTAACGGGTTCAATAATATAAGAATTCAACCATTATGGTTTGTGCGTGCTGGATATATTGGAGGCGATTTGGATGGCCAAACTAGATATGGTAGTTATTGGTCTAGCACTATCTATAGTGATAGTTTTGCCTACTTATTGAATTTCCAATCTGATGGTGATATATATCCAGCGAACAATAGTCATCGTCAGTTTGGCTATAGCGTACGCTGCGTAGCTCGCCCAGCTGAGCCAGAGCCACCTACGATGCAAGAGATAACTCTAGAAACCTGTCCAACTACTCCAACTACAGTTATAGATAGCCGCGATGGGGAAGAGTATCAAATCCAAAAACTCGCCGACGGTAACTGCTGGCTCCTCGATAATCTCCGTCTAGACCTCACCGATGTCAATGTACAAGCCAATCTTACGTCTAATACTACCAATGCTTCAGATACCACATTAAATTATCTCAAGAACGGTGGCGGCACTGCATCGGATAAATATGCCATGATTGGCGCTACGAACGAATGGATATATAACCAGTATGACTATTCTAGCCCAAGGATTAATCTTGATTATAAAGATACTACCGGTTCAATTGGCTATGTCGCCGGAAAATACGGAGCATATTACAGCTACTGTGCCGCTTCGGCTGGGTCATATTGCTATGGCGATGCCACTACTGGATATGGTACGCCAGTAGGAAATGCCGAAGAAGACATTTGCCCTAAGGGATGGCATCTCCCGACTGGCACGGGCTCTGATGGTTATGGCGAATATGCTGAGTTATACATACTCCTTAATAATGATGCCACTACGTTTATTAACGCTTTACACCTTCCTGTTTCTGGTGGATACGGCGGGGCCTCTTCGCCGTCAACAGGTGAGGGCTGGTATGAACCATACCATCAAAACTTATTTGGAAACTACTGGACTTCTACAAGGCTTAAGAATAATGTGCCTAGATACATGGTGACGATGCAGATGAGCACCAGGGGACCTACGAGTGAGTTAACCGAGTCAGCTGGTAATAGTCGATCTCACGGTATGTCGGTCCGTTGTGTCATGGGTAGTCCAAAATACTCCATTTCCTATGATAGCAATAATGCGGATGCCGGTACCATGACTAACGTTCATCGTAATCTAAAATCAGGGGATTCCGTACCCCTCATCGCCTCTAATTTCTCTAGGTCTGGTTATGGCTTCGCTGGCTGGAGCACAGATTCAGCTGCCGCTACCAAGGTGACAAATAATCAAGCGGTGACTATCTATGGTCCAAACCAAGTTATCACGACCGACGATGCCTTCCTTGCAAACGCAGACTCTAATAATAACATCAAGCTCTATGCCGTCTGGCTCCCACAGGATACCACTAAAACCATGCAAACCTTCACCACTTCAGAATGTACAGCCATGGCTGCTGGCAGTGTCATTGCCCTCAAAGATACTCGTGATGATGAAGTATATACCGTAGCTAAGCTTGGTGATGGTCACTGCTGGATGACAGAAAACCTCCGTATTAACCCAGCTACAGCTAACATTACTGCAAGCAACACTAATGGCCCAACTCAAGCCTTCCTGGATGGCCTCGCCACCGCCGCAGACTCTACCACCCTCTGCAATACCAACGGCTCGGCCTGTGATGATACTATCCAATATAACCTGAACAATCTCAATCGCAATCTCACAGCCACTCCTAGTGCAGAAGACAACTCCAGCTCTTGGTATGCTTATGGTGGTATGTATAACTGGTTTACCGCTACGGCAGGGAACGGTCTCTATAGCCAGACCAGCGGCAGTGTAACTGGTGATATCTGTCCAACTGGCTGGCGCCTTCCAACTGGCGGCAATTCCGGTGAGTACAAAGCCTTGAATGCTGCAATCAATGGCAATAAAACCACATTAGACACCGGCCTCGTCTCCTTCCCAGCCAACTTTGTCTATAGTGGCGATTACAATCATGATACCAGCGGCGGCCGTGGTAGGTACGCTCGTCTCTGGTCTGCTACGGCTACCAGCAATGCCAACGCCTATCGTATGGGTGTTGCTTCAACTGAAGTCACTCCTCTTAAGAACTGGAACAAGTGGGACGGCTTCGCTGTCCGCTGTATCGCGAAATAATCCCTTGATAATCTATCATATCTGTGGTATAATTCACCCTAGTATGGCTATTAAAGTTACTAGAAAAGATCAGGGAGAAGCGAACGAGAACATTATTCGTCGTTTCAACCGCAAGGTTCTTCAGAGTGGAATCATGCCTCTCAAGAAGTCGCAGATGCGTTTTGCAAAGCCAATTTCAAAGCGCGAACGCCGCTTGAAAGCAATCATCCGCGAAGCCCGCAAGGCTGAGAAGACAGAGCGCATTAAGTTAGGCCTCAAATAATCGAATATCTCCCTCTAAGGGGAGATATTTTGTTGTATAATATAGATATGATAATCTTATTTGGTTTAGCAGGTTCAGGCAAAGGCACCCAGGGCAAGGCCCTCTCTGAACTTTTTGGGTGGCGTACTTTTTCGGTGGGTCAGGTAATTCGCGATACCGGTCAGTACGCAAATATTATTGATCACGGTAATCTAATTCCAGATGACGACGTTATTCGCCTCATGTCCGAGCAAATCGAAAAAGCCGAAAACGAAGGTTTCGACGTTATCCTAGATGGCTATCCACGCAACGAGTATCAGGCCAAATGGATAATGGAAAACATGGCCGAGAAGATTGACGGCGCCATCATTCTTGAAGTTCCAAAGGAAGAGCTTTATGAGCGTCTCGCCCTCCGCGGCCGTAAGGACGACGAGGAACGTGAAACCATCGACCGTCGTTTTGCTATTTTTGAACAAAATATTTATTCAATTCTACCTCTGTTAGAGGCTAAACAAATTCCAGTTGAGCGCGTTAATGGCGTTGGTCCTGTAGACGAAGTGACAAAACGTTTAGTCGCGGTTGTTAAAAAATTTGTTCCAAATGCAACTGAACAAATAAATGATGTTAACGGTGGAGAAATCGAGAAAAGCTATGGTGAATAGGGATAACGCTTCTCCCGCTGAGCTCGAGAAGAAAATCACCGCCATGCGTGAAGGCGGTAAAATCCTCGGTAATTTGCTAAAAGACCTTGAAGCCTATGTTAAACCAGGTATGACAGGGAAGGAAATTGATGCTTGGGTTCGCTCTGAGATTGTTAAGCGCGGCGCCACCGTTGCCTATGACGAGCTTGAGGAAGAATTTCCAGGTGCCATCTGCATTTCTATTAACGATGAGCTAGTCCATGGCGCACCAAAAGACGAGCCGCTCGAAGAGGGCGACAAAGCCTCCTTCGACCTTGTTATTGGTTACAAAGGCTATTATACGGACTCTGCCTTTACGATGATAGTTGGCGGCAAAGGCTCCCCGGCCGTCAAAAGAATGATTGAGGTTACAAAATCCTCTCTCTACGAGGGGATCGAGCAGGTAAGACCAGGCGCCACCACTGGCGACATTGGCGCTGCTGTAGAAAAGGTCCTCGAAAAAGGCCACCTCGGCGTCATCATGAATTACATCGGCCACGGTATCGATAGAAAGATGCATTGCGACCCAGAAGTTCCGAACTACGGTAAAAAAGGCCACGGCTACAAACTAGTAGAGGGTGACACTATCGCTATCGAACCAATGTCTTGTCTCGGTAAACCAGCCAATTACGTCGACAAAGACGACAATTGGTCCGTCAAAATGAAAGACGGCTCCATCGGCTGTCACTGCGAACATACCGTCCTCGTAACCAAAGATGGCTACGAAATTCTTACACTACCTGATTAGTGTGTTATAATGAGCTTATGGATAACGATAATCGTTTCGTAACAGGTCTTGATGTTGGCACCGAAAATGTTCGTGCCGTAATTGCTACCGTTGCAAAAGATGGTGGTATTGCCGTCGTTGGTTACAATGAAGGCAAATCTGCTGGCATGCGTAAGGGTATCCCGGCCAATCTTGCTGGCCCTGCCGGCGCTATCGACAAAATGCTCGGCGAAGCTGAGCGTATGGGTGGCTATGATGTCCGCTCTGCTTTTGTGTCTATTAATGGTTCGCAAATCCTCTCTACCAAAACCGAGGGCATGATTGCCGTCGGCACAGCAGAGCACGAGATTAACGACGAAGATTTGGACCGCGTAGAAGATGTCGCTGTCACTGGCCGCATTCCGGCCAACCGCGATGTTCTCGATGTAGTTCCACTCGAATATGCTCTCGACGGCCAGGGCGGTATTAAGGATCCGCTCGGTATGTCCGGTGCTCGTCTCGAAATGCGCGCAAATGTTATTTCTGCACTCACCCCAAACTGTGAGAACTTGAAAAAAGCCACACAGACCGCTGATGTCGAAGCTCAGCGCCTCATTCCAGGCGTGGTTGCTGCCGCAAAAGCCGTCCTTACGGATCGCCAGAAGGAAAACGGTGTTGCCGTTATTGATTTTGGTGCCGCTACCACCTCAGTCGCCGTTTACGAAGAAGGCGACCTCCAGTATGTAGGCGTAGTTCCAGCCGGCTCCAACAATGTCACAAACGATCTCGCTATTGTTCTCGCTATCGACCCAGACATGGCCGAAGAAATCAAAACCCGCTTTGTCACGGGTGATTTTGATACTGAAAAATCTCCAGTTATTAAGATTGGTAAAGACGGTAAGGAGCGTGCCTTTGACAGGAAAGAAGTAGACGAAGTCGTTCGTGTTCGCCTTGAAGAAATCTTCGGCGAAATCAGAAAGAAGCTCAAATCCGCCCGCTATGATCAGCGCCTCCCAGAGGGAATCGTCCTCGTAGGCGGCGGCGCCAAGATGCGCGATATCGATTTATTTGCCAAAAAAGCCCTCGAGGCTTCCGTTAAAATTGGTGTACCACTAGGCCTTGGCGGCGTCTCAGATGCCGTAGCTAAGCCAGAGTATGCAACTGCCGTCGGTCTCGCTCTCATCGCTGCCGAGGAATCTGCTATTTCAGCTCCAGCCCCACGTAAGAAATCCAAAAAACCATCCTCACCAAAGCAAAAATCGGGCAAAAACCCACTCGGCTTTATCAAAAAAATCTTCTCGAAGTTTTAACTATTATTACTCTTGAAAAAGATGTTCTTAAGGAGTATACTAGAGCTATATAAAGCGAGGAATTATTATGCCAGAAATTAAACCGACAGAGGTGGAAAGCAAAGCAAGCATTAAGGTAGTAGGTGTAGGTGGCGCCGGTGGTTCTGCAGTCGAACGCATGAAAGAAGTAGGCCTTAATGGTGTTGAATTTGTTGCAATTAATACTGATGCTCAAGCTCTCCATCACTCTACAGCTGATATCAAAGTACATATTGGAAAAGGCCTCGGTGCCGGTGGTGACCCAGAAAAAGGTCGCGAAGCTGCCGAAGAAGGCCGCGAAGCCATCGAGAAAGCTCTTGATGGTGCAGACATGGTCTTCATTACCCTCGGTGCCGGTGGTGGTACCGGTTCCGGTGCTGGTCCTATCGTTGCCGAAGAAGCTAGAAAGAAGGACATTCTCACTGTAGGTGTCGCAACCAAGCCATTCACGTTTGAAGGTGCTCGCCGTCGTGCTAATGCCGACCTCGCTATTGATAAGCTCGCCCACCAGGTAGATGCTCTTATTACTATTCCAAACGATCGTCTTCTCCAGACAATCGATCCTCGCACCCCGCTCCTAGAGACTTTTAAAATCGCAGATGATGTTCTTCGTCAAGGCGTCCAGGGTATTTCCGAGCTCATTACTGAGCATGCCCTCATCAATCTAGACTTTGCCGATGTTAAAGCCATTATGAAGAATGCCGGCTCCGCCCTCATGGGTATCGGCCGCGCTTCTGGTGAAAACCGCGCAGTCATCGCTGCCCAGCAGGCTGTAGAATCACCACTTATTGAGGTGAAAATCGAAGGTGCACGCGGCGTACTCTTCTCGGTTGCTGGTGGCTATGATATGTCCATGAGCGAAATCCAGGAAGCTGCCGAGGTTATTACCGGTTCCGTCTCTCCAGATGCCAACATTATCTTTGGTGCATCCATCCGCCCAGAGCTCGAAGATGAGATTATCGTCACTGTCGTTGCTACTGGTTTTGATTCAGACTATTACAACGAACCAGCCGAAGAAGAGACTCCAGCTGCCAAAGAGCCAACCCTCACCGAGGATGACAAGCCTTCTGCAGATACCAAGGAATTTGCTTCAGAATCCCGTTCTAACATGTGGGACTCCATCAAGAGTGAGCCAGCCTCAGAGCCAGCCGCTCAGGACGATGATGAAATGGACGTACCACCTTCTCTTCGCGAACGCTTCCGCAAACGTAAAAAAGATTAATAGGAAAGGGTGTGGGCTATGGAACAGAAATATCGCATTGGGGACAGCAAAGTTCTAGAAAGCCGTGAAACTCCAGATGGTAAAATGATACGCCGCCGCCGCGAGTCGCCAGATGGTCATCGTTTTACTACCTACGAGCGCATTGAAATGCCGCCACTTACCGTGTTGAAGCGCAGTGGCAATAAAGAAATCTACGATCGCGACAAGCTAATGCTTGCCGTTCGGCGCAGTGTTGGCAAATTCTTCAACTCCGAGCTAGAAGTCGAAGACGTCGTAAACCGTGCCACCGAAATTCTTTATAGCTACGGTACAGACCAAATTACCTCGAAGCAAATCGGTGAAGCCGTCCTTGAGGTCTTAGCTAAAGTTAACGAAGTCGCCTACGTCCGTTTTGCTAGCGTCTTCCGTGAATTTAAAACTCTAGAAGATTTCGAACGAATCCTAAAAGAACAGAGGAAATAAATGCGAGTCATATGTATATATAGAGAAAACCAGGATTATACGCGCACAGTCCTAGACTGGCTCGAAGATTTTCGCCGCCAAACCGGCTACGAAATCGAAACCATGAACCCAGACGAAAATATCGAGTTCTGTGAAGCCCATGACGTCGTGGAATATCCAACCATCCTCGCCCTCGACAATAGCGGGTCTATCGTTGCCAGCTGGCGTGGCAAAATGCTACCACTGAAAAACGAAGTCCTGTATTATATAATTTAAATATGCCAGAATTACCTGAAGTTGAAACAATTCGACGTGGGCTAGAAAAATGCATTTTGAACAAAAAAATTGTTCAAACCGATATTTTGTGCGAAAAATCATTCAAAGGCGACCCGTTAACAGGGAAGATTATCGCGCTTCGTCGCTTTGGCAAAGCCCTGATTATAGACCTAGACAATCACAAATCGCTCTTAATTCATCTCCGCATGACCGGCCAACTTATCTTTGATCAGACCACCCCATCCGGTTTCAGCCCAACCTCAGCCTCACCCTTAGACCCCGGTCCTATCTCAACCACTGTAAGCTCTGCTCGTTTTGCCGCCGGCCACCCAAGTGAAAATTTTGTTGCCAAACTCCCAAACAAACAGACGCGTGTCGTCATTGCGCTAGACTCGGGCACGCTCTATTTTAACGACCAGCGCAAATTCGGTTTCATCAAATCAATCGACACTTCAGAGGTAGAGAACGACGCATTTATCAAAAAATTAGCAAAAGAGCCCTGGTCTATGACTCCAGATGAATTCTATGAAAAGCTCACCCACCACGCCAAATCACCAATCAAAGCCACAATTCTAGACCAAACCATCATTTGTGGTCTCGGCAACATCTATGCAGACGAAGCCCTCTTCGCTTCCAAAATTCACCCTGCCACTCCATCCGGAGTGCTTACGAAAACCCAGGCTAGAAATCTCCTAGAATCTGCCAGGGAAGTGATGGATAAATCCATCGCCTCCGGCGGCTCCACCATGGCAACCTACGTTAAACCAGACGGGACTCGTGGCGACTATCTCGAGAAATTTGCCCAGGTCTTCCGCAGGAACGGCGAGCTTTGCCCGCGCTGCAAAAACGCCAAAATCGAAAAAATCAGAGTCGCCGGTCGTGGCACTCACTACTGTCCAAACTGCCAAAAGCTAGAAAGGACTGCCAAATGATTAAGGTTATTTATGGTGATGACCGCATCCGTGCCAAGCAGGAAATCGCAAAAACCCTCGGCGAAAACTACGAGGTTATCGATTGTGCGGACCTCACCGAGCAGGACGTCCCGAGCATTTTTCTCGGCACTACTCTTTTTGACGAAGGCCCTCGTCATATTTTGCTTCGCGACTTCACCGCCAATAAAGCCCTCGCCGACCACCTCACCGAGCATCTTGCAGACTACGCTAACACTCCTCATCAAATTATCCTCTTCGAGACCAAGCTAGATAAGCGTTCGGTTTTCTACAAAACCCTCAAAGACAAGCTAGACTTCAAGGAGTTCGCCACCCCCACGACCAACAAATTCAGCGAGCTTCAGGACATTTATCGCACCGCCAGGAGAGATGGCAAAAAAGCCATCGCCCTTCTCCAGAAAATCGAGCACGAAGAAGATCCAATCATGTTCTTCGGTTTTCTCGTGTCTCAAGCTATGAAAGATTTTTCTAGCACTCCAGGCGCCAGGGAAAAACAAACCCTCAAAACTCTCGCCGCCATTGACCTTCAAATGAAATCTTCCACGGTCGAGCCATGGCTCCTTGTCGAGTCGGCCCTCCTTGCTCTTAGCCAAAAGTAACCTAACCCACGAGTTTATCAGCTTGCGAGTCCACGCGCCAATTACTTCGCGAGCCCACGAGTCTAGCCCACAAAAAACACCCGCGTCCGGGTGTTTTTAGAAGCTAAATCTATTAAGCCTTTACGCCAGCCTTCTTAGCAAAAGCAGCGAGTTTAGCTTTGCGGCGAGAAGCAGTGTTCTTCTTAAGAAGATCCTTCTTTACAGCCTTATCGTACTCAGACTGAGCCTTGGAGAAAGTCTCTTTGGAAGGAGCGGCCTTGAAAGCCTTTACGGCAGCCTTGATATCCTTCTTGATTTCAACATTGTGTTCTGTACGCTTCGTCGCCTGACGAGCAGCCTTTTTGGCAGATTTAATAATTGGCATTTATATTCCTATAGGTTAATAATTTTTTACTTCACATTATTATACTCTATTTTTAAGAAAAAGTAAATAGATGGCTACCGAGGTAACAAAAACGCTGTTTGAACTTAGTTCAAGAGTAGACCTCCATGTCGTTCGCTAGGGAAGCAGGCCCCCTTAAAACACTTGCAAATATTTGCTGCTTATGCTAATATATTGCTAGAAAGGTTAAAATGCCAGACGAACAACAAACACAAAACACACAAAATTCATCAACCATAGTCCAACCAACTGTCCCAGCTGCCGATGTCCCAAGTAGCACCCCGATTTCTGACGACATGAAAATAAGCTCCGTCTCGGTCATGAATGAGGTTAGAGCTAGGATTGCCGAAGCAAACAACATTCTTATCGCCCTTTCTAGCGACCCGTCTGTAGACGATCTCGCTGCCGCAATTGGCTTCTCGCTTTACCTCGATCGTATTGGTAAACGTGCAACCGCCATTTATTCCGGCACAACTCCAAACGCACTCGAGTTTTTGAAGCCAGAAGAAACTTTCGAGTCTACCGCTGATACTCTCAAAGATTTTGTCATCGCCCTGAACAAAGACAAAGCCGACCATCTTCGCTACAAACTAGACGGCGACTATGTTAAGATTTTTATTACTCCATACAAAAAGCTCATTAGTGAGCCAGACCTCGATTTCTCTTACGGTGATTACAATGTGGACCTCGTTCTTGCTATCGACGTTAGCAATGGCGTTGACCTTGATTCCGCCCTTCGCGAATATGGTCGTATTATGCATGATGCAGCTGTTATTAATATTACAACCGGCAACCCTGGCCGCTTCGGCGAAATTGAATGGAGCGATAAAAGCGCCAGCTCCGTTTCCGAAATGATTAGTAAGCTCCTTTATTCGGACGAAAACGCCGCTCCACTAGAGAAAGAAGAAGCTACAGCAATTCTCACCGGTATCGTTGCCGCCACCAACCGCTTTTCTAAAGCAAACACTACTCCAGAAACCATGCAGATTGCATCAAAGCTCATGGAGTCTGGTGCTGATCAGCAACTTATTGCCAAAAACATCACAAGCGATGTAGTTGACGAGCTCCCAACTGTAGCGGAACCAAAGGAAGAAGGAATCGAAGCTCCTGTCGAAGAAGTAGTAACAGAAAACAATCCTAACGAACTCTCTATTGAACACGAAGAAGAATCCCCAGCCGGATCTCCAACCGAAGCACCAACCGAAGTACCAACTGCAGCATTAACTGAAGCCCAAGCTGAAGCTAAGACGGCTCCAGCCGAAGCATCCGCCGACTCTCTCCTCGACGATCTTAAAGCCGCCGAAGCTAGTCTGGCAAACGTAGCGACCGAAGCTACTCCAGTCGCAGAAGACGGCCCTGTGAAGATTGAATCTCCAGAACAACCGCTCGCAACCGAGCCAGCCCAAATGGTCGACCCATCCCTTACTCAGCCTGAAGGTTTTGATTCAAACATGGGCGAACAGTTAGTGTCTAATCAAGATGAAAAAGTAATCGCTCCAAGCGATGACTTCCTTTCCGATATGGCCAGCGAAGGCACAAATAAATATGGCGAAATGCTAGAAGCCGCCCTCGAAGAGAGTGCTCCGGCTCCAGCTCCAGCCCCAATGGAGGCAACTGTCCCAGCTCCAATAGCCGAGCCAGCTACGATGGAGGCAACCATGCCGGCCCCTGCATCCAATCCGACCATGCCAGCCGAGTCGGCCATGCAAGCTCCAACGGACGCAAACCCAGCCCTTTCGGCTGTACCAAACGTTCCTGCGGCGCCAGAGATTAATGGCGTTCCAGAAATGAATTTCAACGCTCCAATTGATGAGCTTCTTCCTCCACCACCAACCCCACAGGTAGACATGAATAACCCTCTCCCAACTCCAGACTTTGGTGCTATGCCAGCACCAGCTCCAATGGATGCAGCTATGCCAGCCGAGCCAGCAATGCCGTCAATGCCAACTGAGCCAGCAATGCCGACCCCAGTAACGGAGCCAACCCCAATGGCAGAACCAACGGCTCCAGTCCCAGCCGCCCCAGTAAACCCAGCCCCGCAGACCGGCGCTTCATCCGCCTTCCAGATTCCGGGCATGTAATCCCTTGCATTTTCATCAGAAGTACGCTATAATATTGAAAGGTTGGATTCGTAGCTCAGTTGGTTAGAGCGCTGCCCTGTCACGGCAGAGGTCGCGAGTTCGAGTCTCGTCGGATCCGCCACAAAAAGCCTAGCGGCTTTTTTTGTCGGCCCCGGAATTTCATAAACGGATCCGTGTTTAAAAAGCCTAGCGGCGTTTTTGTTGCATCTTATTTTGCTTATGCTATAATAAAACTACAAACAGGTCATACGTATGGGAAAACACATAATATACACCATGTATATTGGGAGGTGTTAATGGGGCTAAGAAGCCACATTAAGAAATCCCACTTTCTAGACACTTTGTCAGTGGCTTCTTTTGCCACTCTCTTTATTATTACCATCCTAACTCTCAGTCCAATTGTAAGCAGGAAAGACCAAGCCTCTGCCGAGACCGGCACTGCCACTCCATCTACTACTGAACTTTCCATCACGAATCTGAATCAGACCTCTTCTATCAATGTGGTACCAACTAGTGATAACGGCACATTTGTTTCTGGCGGAGAGATAACATTCAGTGTCTCAACTAATAGTTATAGCGGGTATGCGCTAGAACTGTTAGACATGGTAAACGAAGGAAAACTGATAAACACGGAAGACAGCACGCTCTACCTGGAGCCAATCGATGACTACTATATGACAGGTAATTTTCCTACCAATAAATGGGGAATCAAGCCGAGCAAGTATTTGGATATAGCAGCCGAGAATATGGTTGATAATACTGGCAATAATGCTACTTTTGTACCGTTCCTTGCTACGCCTACATCTGCTGTCAACGAGAACATATATGGAATGGTACTAGATTTTAGAGCCGCAGGCAACAACAGCTACTCTATAAGTTTGGGTGCAAAAGTAGATAAGACTGTAAAACCAGGGGCATACGAATCTACGTATATTATTCTAGCCATAGCTCCCGATATCCCGTATTCTGTAACCTACAACAAAAACACCGAAGACACTACTGTCGCCAACATGCCAACCACAGCCTCAGACTATACAAATTCCACCACCGTGACACTCGCAAGCAACATCCCAACCCGCATTGGCTACACTTTTGCTGGTTGGTGCACGACGGTATCCCAAACCGGTGAATGTGAAGGTGCCACTTATCAGCCAGGCGACACTTACGGCCTAGATCACACGGCGCCAAACGAACCTACTCTCTATGCAGTCTGGCGTCCAACCCGCACGATGCAGAGCGTTTATAGTTGGATGGGCGCCCTCTCTATCAACGAATCGGTTCAGGCGACAGATACTAGAGATAATAAAGTCTACTGGGTAACAAAACTAGAAACCAACCCAGCCAACCCGCGCGCAATGATAGACCAAACGACGGGTAAATCTTATCAAATCTGGATGACTGAAAACCTCCGTCTCGACATAGATGACACCAAAACATACACTCACGCAGATACTGATTTGGGCTACACGACAGGGAATCATCTTGCAACGTGGACCCCAACCTCTGGCCACTCCACCTTTACCGCAGATGCTACTTGGGTTGATAGTGAAACAACACCTTACTCTATTGATTTTGGTGCTAAGTACTACTACTCTTCCAATTCATCCAACAGCGACACTTATTATGATTCGCTACAATCATGTATGGCAGCAAGCCACACCCGCACGGAATGTGAACACTACATTGCGGGCTATTATTATAACTGGTCCTCAGCGGTAGCCTCAAACGATACCAGCGCGCTCGTCACATTCAGGGAACAGGCCTCAGATTCTATTTGCCCGGCTGGCTGGACGCTCCCGAGCGGTGGTTATACACAGGCCGAAGGTTATACGGATTTTGCTACTCTTATCTATCAGAACAGCGTGGCAAATACTATTGTTGTGTCTGGCAGTCCGGTCCAATATGCCACAGATGGCTTTAACAAACTTAGATCAATGCCACTCTGGATTGTGCGCGCAGGTTCACAAGCGACCCCCTCCACGAGAGGCTCGGAAGCAATCTACTGGACGAATCTAGTTTCAAACGGCGGAACAACTAAAGCGATTTCGTTAGGATTAACAGACTCCGTCATCAGCCCAAACAACCAGAGCGCCGTCCGCAACGTCGGTTTCCCAGTTCGTTGTGTCGCTCGCCCTACTATGCAGGGGGCTACTATCGATAATCTTGGGACCAAGCTTCCAAACGTGGGCGACAAAACCGTCCTAATCGACGCCCGCGACGGCAAAGACTACATTGTTTCTAGAATAGGTGACGATAGTTTCTGGATGATTACTAATCTAGATCTTGCCGGCGGCACCACGCTTACGCCGGACACATCAAACGTAGCTGCAAACTACACTCTCCCAGCTTCCAGCGCAAGTGGGTTTGAAGACAATAGCGTAGACTATGTTTATAATAGTGGCAGTACAAACTGTGACAACAATTCACCATGCTACAGCTATTATTCTTTCGCTGCCGCTACGGCCGGCACCAATCCGAGCTCGGATAATGCAGCCTACGATATCTGTCCAAAGGGCTGGCGCTTGCCAACCAAGGGAGAAGCGAATAGACTCTATGGGCTCTATAATTCCAGTGAGGCGCTCTCGGCGGCTCCGTGGTACGGTGTTAAGGGAGGCGGTTTTGCTCTGGACCAGTTTAAGAATGGCGGCACCGTTGGAGCATACTGGACTTCAACTGCCACCGATGCAGATTCTGCCTACAGGCTAGACTTCTCAGGTGCGCAAGGGGGGGTAACAAGCGTGCTCCCTAGAAACAAGTTTGGCGGTGATTTTGTTCGCTGCGTCTTCAAAACGGCATACATGCAGGATTTAGGTAAAGCAAATCTATTAGCGGCCTTGCCAGATATCGGTGACTCTCTAACTCTTTATGATAAACGCGACGGTAAGCCTTATTCAGTAGCAAAAACCACGTCTGGCGATGTCTGGATGACGACTAATCTTAATCTCGCCGGCGGCACAACTCTTACTCCAGCAGATTCAAATGTTGCGAGTAACTACACGTTGCCAGCATCTAGTATGTCTGGATTTACGGATAATGCCGGGGAATATGTCTACAACAGTAGTAGTGAAACTTGTGATACTAATACTCCATGCTACGGCTACTATTCTTATGCAGCTGCTACTGCTGGTACGAACCCAAGCTCTGGTGATGCCGCCTACGATATCTGTCCAAAGGGCTGGCGCCTGCCAACCAGGGGCGAAGGTGAAGTGCTCTTAGTTAACTATCCTACGGCGGAAGAAATAACGAACGGCCCGTGGAAAGCTGTTAATGCGGGTTATCTCCAAAACAACCTCCTAAAATATGGAGGGGAAGGGATGACCTATTGGCTTTCCACTACGCCGAACGAAACAGTAGCGTATAATTTGAGCTCCGTTGTTACCTACAATAGCAAGATGTACGGGCGCTCAATACGCTGTATACTCAAAAAAGATGATATTTCTATGATTTCAACCCTTCAGGAGTTCTCTGGCCCAGATAAAAATGCCATTGTGAGTTCTATGACGGCAGGGCAGACATACACTTTAAGGGATATACGTGATGGCGAGCGATATTCTATTGGCAAACTCGCAGATGATAAAATCTGGCTTCTAGATAATCTTCGCCTAGATCTAACCGATGCAACGGTAAAAAATATGCTTTCTGCTATGACCACCAATGCATCTGACAATACGCTAAACTACCTAAAGAATGGCGGTGGTACTACTTCAGACCAATACGCTACGGCTGGCGTGGCTAGCTGGACCAGTAGTTATAGCTATTCCGCCCCACTAATTAACACCGCCTCTAAAGACACCACTCAGCCTCTCGCTATGGGCCAATCCGGTACTGGTAAAGTAGGTGTATATTATAATTACTGTGCCGCTTCGGCCGGCTCATACTGTTATGGTAATGGCACTAGTGCTGGTACATCATCTGGTGATGCTACAGAAGATATCTGTCCTAAAGGTTGGCGTATGCCTACAGGTGGTAGCTCTGGAGAATACCAGGCTCTCTATACTACTCACTCTAGTGACGGAGCAGCCTTCATCAATGCCCTCCGTACCCCTCTCTCTGGCTACTTCATCGATGGTTCAGCCTACCGTCAGGGCTCCTTCGGCGACTACTGGTCGTCTACGAGGTACGGTAATAACTACATGTACTATCTGTACGTCACTACGTCGAATGTCCGCTCGCAGGATGACGGCAGTCGCGGCAGCGGCCACTCTGTTCGCTGCGTGCTGCAGTAGTGTCTTACACCTAGTTGCCACCCATCCCATAATATGCTATCATATATAGTGAACAAAGGCGTTTTAAGCAGCTATCACCTGCAAGCCGGCGGAAGAAAAGGCCACGGTCGGCAACGACCAGTAAAGCCCTATTAGAACCGCTCGTGAATCCGCGTAAGAGATAAATTAAGTGCTAGCAAAGCTAGAAATTGGATGGTACCGCTCTGAAGAAGCCCGCAAAAAGCAGGCACGCCCCAGGAGTTCC